>Ga0187833_10003460_pt1 | contig 15990 bp, 19 predicted proteins | sample ETNtaG_37_FD_167968 | JGI IMG/M metagenome (GOLD analysis project Ga0187833, IMG submission 167968) | Marine microbial and viral communities from oxygen minimum zone, Eastern Pacific Ocean - ETNP2014_SV_400_PacBio MetaG (Illumina Assembly) | ecosystem: Environmental > Aquatic > Marine > Hypoxic...
CATTTGTCGCCTGGAGCCTTGCGTTCCGCCCCTCGACTGGCGCTGGGTTCGGGCGTCCCGTTGTATGATGGGGATCGCGCCGAATGGCTGGACGATCTCGTTCAGGAGCATGATACCTTCCCTCCCCTCTACCTGTACAATGAGCGGGATGAAGCAATCATCACTTTTAATGGCCGTCATGTTGGCCTCGGTGAGCGTCTGCTCCACGTCACTCGTGGTGTTGATGGGGACCAAGATGGTGACGTTGCGGGCGAACATACGGCCCATACCTCTCCTGGTGCGGTTACGCTCGAAAGTACGGTTCATGCCGTCCCGTGTAAAGTTGCGTGGGAAAGTACCGTTCATACCGCCATAGGTGTGGTTGCGCTCGAGTGTGCCGTTCATGCCATACCTGGGACCGTGGTCCGACGGAACGCCTGGACGTGTGGGAGGCATCCGGCCACCCATGGGCGAGACCGTATGTGCGCCGAACCGCTCGACTATCTCGGAGAGCATCATCATCCCGTCAACTCCCCCGATCTGCATGTCCACAGGATTGAAACAGTCGGATTCGGTACGAAGTGAGGCCACACCGGCCTCGGCGAGCGCCCGCTCCAGCTCGCCCATGGCGTCGGTAGGGACCATGACGGCGTGTGTGCTAGCGGTCGTCTCTTCAGTATTCATACGTCGTTCCGGGGGGGAAGAAACGGTTTTGCTCGATCCACCCCCGCCGCCCCCCATACACCCGGACAGGGCTATGAGCGCACAGAGCACTAGACTGAACAGCCTCATGTATCCCATGGTTATGCAACCTCTGCCTATGACGATCTTCTCATCGACGGGCGCCGCCCAACAGGCGCCAGAGGCACCCCTTTCATGCGTCCGATGAGCTCGCGGAGCTTATAGCGGTCAGCTCCTTCACCGACCTGCGCTACCACCAAGACGTACCCGTCCTCGATGGTGGTGGTCACGTTGGCAGCAGCAGCACCCTCGACGAAGTCGGTCACGTTATCTTTGGGCACCATGAGCTTGACGTAGCGCACGCGCGATCCCCGACGGGCGAAACCGATATCCTTCTTCGAGCCGAGGTCAATAGCTTTGAACCCCGTGGCCTCTTTGATGGCCGGAAGCAGCGCCCTGCTCTTTACGGGCCCCTTGATAATGAGGTAGTCCTGAGGACCGGCGCCCTTTTCGAACGTCTTCTTCGCGATGATCTCGAACCCTGATTCCTCAAGCTTCACCTTGAGCGCACTGATCGCAGCCTCTTCGGCCGATGTGATGTCGAAGGCCACGAGCATGTCGCCGGGACGGTGCTCCCACGCGGGTTTGGGCTTGATGAAGCCACGCCTGCCGCGACCCCTGAAGGCCTCGACCGTTATGATGGAGAGCAGGAGAATGACCAGGACCGCCCCGATGACTCTCGCTTTAATATATCCTGAACCGACCATGACTACATCTATACCTGGAACGAAATATATAGTTACTGCGGAACAAAGGTGTATATCGTGCGGGACTGTGGAACCAAGGCGATTCAAGCAAGGATTATCTTGTATTCGCGCCCAACGCGTTCCTTCGTCACTATCTTCTTGCGTTCGAGCCGTTCCAGCGTTCTCGACACAGTTGATTTGGGCAATCCTGTCCGCTCGACTATGTCGGACTGTCTCAGGCTCGGGCCCTCGGTGGAAAGAAGCTGGTAGACCTTTCTCTCTGTGTCATCCAGGAGGCGCGTGATGTCCCGCTCCTGTTCTGCCACGGGTTCTCGCAGGAACGTGCGATATCCCACAATGGCCCCCACTAGGAAGATGAGGAGGCCAAGAGCCAGCTCGGGAAGCGCGGTGTTCCGATCGGAGGGAAGGGAGTAGGCGACCAGGGTGTCGCCTATAGCACCTTCCGTGGAGAGGATGACACGGCCTCCATCGGCCTGCACCGAAGACCATGTCTCGTCGCCTGGATTGTAGGCGGCGCCCTCTGGCAGCGTGACCGCCAGTGAGTACCGCTCGACCATCGGAGGATCGACGTACGCCACCTCGAGCACCCACTCGTCCTGGTCTTTCCGAGTGAGGTCGAAGGTCCAGAAGTCCACGGTCACTCTATACTCTTCACTATCAGGGATGATGTCGCGGAACAGGAACCGTACCTCGGTGAGGTTATCGACCTCGGCCGAGCCGAACTTGAGCGCGCCCTCTTCATCAGTGACGGAGACATAGCTTGCCTTCCCGGGCAGGACCAGATAGCCTCCCGAGAGCTCGTCGCCATCCTGCCGGTACGTGAGTGAGAGGGTACAGTGGGCCTCCCCGCTCTCAAACACGTCAACGGAGAGGTAGTAGGCATCGAGCGCAGCCTCCTGGGCGCAGGTAAGGGCGATGAGGAGCGATACCACAACGAAAGCCAGGCGACGCTCCATCGGGATGCCTCTCCTCATGGGTAGTTTAAATTATTAGACCGGGGCGCGCGCATCACTCGAACCGCAGCGCCTCCACCGGCGACAGCTGTGATGCGCGGTAGGCGGGGTAGAGGCCCGACAACAGCGCCACCATGACACCGAACACAACGCTGGCCATCATGTACTCAGGAGCGTATACAGGCACGAGGAATGCGTCGCCCGGCCCGGGGGCTCCCAGCCGCATGTACTCCACCACTTGGCCGATGCCCAAGCCGATAGCGATACCCAGAGCACCGCCTAGTAGCCCGAGGATTCCCGCCTCGATGGAGAAGGTTATCAGGACCTGGCTGCTGTCCATGCCAAGCGCCTTCATGGTGCCGATCTCGCGCCGGCGCTCCATGACGGCGGTGTACATGTTGTTGAGGATGGTGATGGCGGCCACGAACAGTGAGATGCCCGCGATGCCGGCAAGGAACGCCGTGAAGGTGCTCATGATCTCCTGGATGGTCTCCAGCATTGTGGAGAGGGCCATGGTCTGGACCGTGTCGACTATCTTGACTATGTCATCCGCCACGTTCTCGGCGATCTCGGCGGAGGTGGCGCGCACGACCAGCTGACTGAGTTGGTCCTTCACCTCGGGATCACTGATATCCCGCGCGTCCTCGATGCTCATGAGAACGGCGTTGTCGTAGGAGCCGCCTGGACCTCCCCGCCCGCCCTTCTCGAGGATGCCCGCCACCTGGAACTTACGTCCCTCGATCACCACGGTGGAGCGTGCGTGGGGGCGGCGGAACTGGAAGAAGTCGCTCACGACCCGGTCCCCCAGTACCACCATGTTCCGGTCCCGGGAGAGGAACATCTTCCCTTCTGCGAAGTCGGGTATCTGGTCGTAGTCCTTCTCGGCGTCTGGGTCGATGCCCATGATCGACACGGAGAAGTCGTCCGATGCGACCTTGAGCTGACCGCGTGTGGAGTAGCGGGGCACCACGAACTTGATGCCATCGACCCGGCGTAGATCCGAGAGGATGGACTCGTCCATGGGGTAGACACCACCAAATGACCTCATCCGGCCGGGTGGACCATGGCCGAACCGTCCCCGCTGCCGCTGGACGCCCTTGGACTTTGGCATGACGATGATGTCGGCGGCCATGGGCCCGAGCTGGTCGCCCAGCGATTCCTTCATCCCGTCACCAAGAGCCAGGAGCGCGACGATGGCCGCGATGCCGATGGCGATGCTCACCACGGTGAAGCCGTTGCGGAACAGGCGGCGGCCGATGTTGGCAAGGGACAGGGAGAGCAGGTCCATCGTTCATTCCTCCATATTATGATATGTCGTACCTTGTGGGACCGGACTAGTCCCCGCCGCCGAACAGTTTTCCGAAGAGCCAGCGCACGATGGTCAGGGCGCCGAGGGCCGTCAGGGCGTACATTCCGTACTGGAGATTCCTGCTCATGCCCCCCGCCCCATGTGTCGAGGCCATACCGGATGTCTGCCGCTGGGGCTCGGAGAATGAGAGCTCCGTCGGCTCTGACAGGTCCTGGTTCATGGCGTTCTTGTAAAGGAGGGTCACGTCGGCCGTGAACGTCCTCTTCACCGGCTCCGGCGTAGGTTTCGGCGTTCCCTCGGGATCCTCGCCACGTCCACCGGTCCGTGTGAAAGTGCGCTCGGGCTGCGGTATCTTGAGCGTGAAGTCCACGGTCTGGATCTCGTTGGGGGCCAGCGAGCCAAGGAGCGAGCGGGGTGAGGACACCAGCTTCACGTCCTCGTCCGAGGGGGTGAGCTCAACCACGATGGCGTTGGCCGTGCCGCTGCCGGAGTTCATGACGTCCACCGAGAGCTGGAGGTTCCCGTTCTCTTGGCTAACGCCGCGCACGGCGGCCTCGAGCCGGGGTTCGCCGAACACGGGGACGGAGATGACACCTTCCATGGGCGCGGCAAGCCCCTTATAGGTGAGGTATGCCTTGAGGGTGTACACACCGGTGGCGTCAGGGTCCACCAGTAGGGAGAATGTGGCCAGGTCGCTACCGTTCGCTGCGATGAGGTCATATGTGCGCTGGGCGGTCCCATCCACCAGGCCGAAGGGCGTGGTCTGACCCGTAGCCCCCACGGGGATGGTGGAGAGCACGATCTTGAGGTCCTCGGCCTCCCAATCGCCCGTGTTCGTGAAGGGGATGGTGGCGCTGACCACCGATCCGGGGAGGATGCGAGGCGGATTGACGGAGATCTTCCCGATGGTGATGTCCGGTTGCGCGTTCACGTCAATGGTGACGGTGAAGTCCTTCTCCACGTCGTCCCCGTCGGAGTAGGTGATCGTCACCGGGAGCTTGTAGATGCCATCAGCGCCCTCTCCAGTACGGTAGGTGAGGTCGATGTGGCGAAGCGAGCGAGGTGCCATGTCGCCGAGGAAGGCGACCTGGGCCGAATCCACCAGAGTGAACAGGGATGCGTCCGTTGAGCCTGATGGCACTGTGCTGAACTCGACCTGTACCTTGCGAGCTGGCCCGGCCCCCACGTTCTCAACGGTGATCCTGACCGGTACCTCCATATCGGAGCCGATGAGCTCAGGCACTTTTGTGGCTGTAACGAGTACGTTAGGTGCGGCGTTCACTCGGATGTCGAGCTCGGTGGATGACCGGTCCTTCTCGCAGTTATCCATGCACGAGTCGATGATGATCGTGTACGTCCCCTCGACAGCGTCCTCGCGTACGAGAAGGTCGTATTCGACATAGGCCTCACGAAGGGGGCCGAGACGACCCACATCGGTCGTGGCATCCTCACCCGGTTTGAGATCGAATGGGTAGCGGGCCTTGAATGTAACAGTAACGTTATCGGCTGCCTCACTCCCGTAGTTCTCCACCTTGAGGGTGAGCAGGAGGTCGCGACCCGGTTCCACGGTCTGTGGATCGGTCGTGAGCACGGTCACCTGGATGTTGGCCAACGTGGGGATCGTGACCGACGAAGCCGCGGTCGCAGGCGTCGCGAGCATCACGAGCGCTAGCGCGAGTACAAGGCCGAGGTTGTAGATCGTGTTATCATTCTGCATTCTTCTCTCCTCCTTTCGCTTTCTTTGGTGTCTTCTTGATAGCGGAACGCTTCCGCTTCGATCGTTTCTTTGCAGGTTTCTCTTCCTTGTCATGTTTCTCACCTTTGCCGTTCTTTACGTCCTTGCATATCTGTCCGTCGCACAGCTCGATCATCCGATCGGTGACCGCGCCTACGGCAGGATCGTGTGTGACTATGACTATGGTCTTTCCCTGCTCCTTGCACAGTCGGTGCAGGAGCTCCATGATCTCCTTCGAGGCCGTTGAGTCAAGATTCCCTGTAGGCTCGTCACAAAAGACCACGGGAGGATCGTTCGCCAGCGACCGGGCGATGGCGACGCGTTGGCGCTGTCCGCCTGAGAGCTCGCCAGGTGTATGGTGGCGTCGGTCGCCGAGGCCCACCAGCTCCAGGAGCTCTTTTGCGCGCTTCCTTCGCTTACTGCCTGGCATGTTCGCGATCATCATGGGGAACTCCACATTGTCCTGGGCGGACATCGTGGGGAAGAGGTTGAAGAACTGGAACACGAATCCCACCTGCTTGCTCCTGACGCGAGCGAGGCGCCGGTCCGAGGCAGCAGTGATGTCCTCATCCTCCAGGATGACCTGGCCGCTCGTCGGACGGTCAAGGGCCGATATCATGTGCAGGAGCGTGCTCTTGCCCGAGCCGGAGGGCCCCATGATGGCCACGAAGGAACCCTCTTCCACCTCGACAGAGAGGTCCCGGAGGGCATGGACTATGACCTTGCCCAGACGGTACTCCTTCGTGATGTGACTGGCGATGATCACCGGTTTCTTTTTCTCCACATTTCTATCCGCCATGGTACCTGTCCTCTCAAGTTCTCACGTATGTTCTTGGTCTCGTAGCTCACTTCTTCTTTTTCTTCTTGACAGGTTCTTCTTCGGGCTCTTCATCCTCTGGGAGCCCCTCCTTTTCTTTGGAGATTATAACACTATCGGATTCCTCGTCACGGTCCTTTTCTTCTGGTGCCCTTCGCGAGAAGAACAACCAGTCGATGCCGTACGCAAGGATCACGAGGATAACCAGGGGGATGATGGGACCCAGCGGGTGCGAGTGCCGTTTGGTGAACAGGAGCGCCGGAATCGGCGGTACCTTGCCCCCTTTCCATGAAGAACGGTAGGTACCCACCTGTGACTCGACCATCCATCCACGCCGGTCGATGCGCTGGACCACCTTGCTAGCATCGAGGTCGATGGTGAGCAGGGTGTCTCCATCGCTCCCTTTATAATAAGCATTAGCGATGGTGTGATCGCCTTCCCGGGTCCGGAGCTTAAAGGCCTTGTCGAGCACTGTCCACGTCCCCTCAGTGCCCATCTCGCTCTGTGCGATGGCAAGGATGCTCGCCTTCTGCTCGGCCGAGAGGTCGTACTTTGCACCCTTGAAGTGGACCACGGCGCCTATCAACAGGACCGAGAAGATGCATACCACGATCAATGCGATCCGTTTCCATTTATCCATGTCAGCTATACGCTGGTACACACCCATTGGGACTCACCGGGAGGATTGAGCGCTGAAATGGTTAAAGAACGTTCCCCGTAATGATGTGAAGCTGCTTTCACGTGAGTGAAAACACATGAAAACAGTGTGTTTCTTACCCCTTGAGAGCTATCCGGTTGGTGAGGCCGTGCTTGTAGCGGACAGCGACCCCCTTCTTCTCGAGCCGCGTGATGATCCGGCTCACCTTCACGCCACCGTAGGGCATCTCGGTGACAAGGTCCTTCTGGAGCATCTGCCCGTCGTTCTCTTTTATTTTATTGTACATGTTCCGCTCGTCCGGAGTGAGGAGCAGCTCGATATTGGGTGGCGCGGCATCGGTCTCAGGCACCGTGTTATCCTCGCTGCTCCCGTCACTGAGGAACAGGAACGCGAAGCTCGCACCGGCGACAAACGACGTGATAATGAAGATGATCGCGTCCATGTAATCGAACGAGCTGCCCATAACAGGGATGGATTCACCGCTCTCGAGCGTAACATGCATGGGATCGATCCCGGTGAGCTGGTCATAGATGAGAACGATGCACAGGATTAGGAGTACCTCTGCGAACAGCATTCTACGCTCGCGCACGTGACCACTTCGGGAGCAAATCGTTTTAAGCTCTCCCCTGACGGGGACGGGCACTAGCTTGACAGCTTGAGGATGGCGGCTGCGAGGTCGCCTGTCTCCTCGAGGGCGGCCTTGGCGTCTGCCAGGCTGGAGCCGGTCTGCTGGGCGATGAGCTTGACATCCTCCTCGGACAATGCGGGCTTGGCGGGTGCAGCGGGTTCCGGAGCTGCAGGCGCTGGTGCCTGTACGGGCTCATCCTTAAAGGGCTGGGCCTGGCCCACCACCTGGAACGTGTCCACGCCCTGCATGCTCATCTTCACGACCTTGGGGTTGATGATGACCTGCTTCTTGTCGCCGAACTCGAAGATGACGCGCTTGACGTCGAGGTCCTGCATCCCCATTCCCTTCATCATCTTCTGCATCTGGCGCATGTTGCGAGAGTTCATCGGCATCATGGTGATCCCTGACCTAGACTGGAGTGGCAAGGGTTAAAAGGGTTGCCCCGCGGTGGGCCGGGACCGTGCGTCGATGTGTGACGGGCAACTCCCAAGAGCAGGTATAAGAAGGGACGATCTCTCCGAACGGCGACAGGACACTGGAGGCTGGACGTGATGTACGATATGGATCTCATGACCGAAGGATACAGCGAGAGCGGCGCATCGCCCACGTACGGGATGGCCGACGACCTGGACGCCAGTGTCGTGACCGGTACGCTCATCGGTGGGCTGCTTGGCCTTGGTCTGGCCGAGATCGTACACCACACGCTCGAACCCCGGGGTCCGACAGGCCCACCCGGCGACGGCATCATCCCCCAGCTCCTGCGGGAGATCCCTGCGGTCCAGGACCGCTATGCTCCCCCCCCCATGGACGCAGCTGACATCGCGCTCTATGTGGGCTGCGCCAGCACTGGCGCGGTCGCTGGTTACTTCATCAGTAATGAGGACTAGAGCTACCGCGACGACCGCTGAGGTCCTTGGTCACCGATCTGTCGAAGGGCTACGCTCCACAGTTCCCGTTCGGTTCGTCCGGAAGGGCCTCGATGGTCGCCTTGAGGGCGTCGAGGTTCGTCACCCGCGGTGCATCATGGAACTGTGTTGTCACTTCTTCGGGCGTTCGGTACAGGATGGGGAACGAGCAGGTCTTGAGCAGAGATATGTCGTTGAACGAATCACCGATACCCACGACAAAGAACCCGATATCCTTCAGTGACTGGGTGACGCGCTCCTTCTTGCCGCGGATGCGGAGATTGCATCCGAGGATGGTACCATCGGGAGCTACCTGGAACCTGTTGGCAAAGAGGTTGTAGGCTCCTACCACATCGATGAAATGGTCAGCGAACTCTTGGAACGTATCGGAGATGATCATGATCTGGCCCTTGGTCCGGGCCCACTTGAGGAACGCTCTGGTGGCGAGGAATGGCTCCACCTGATGCGCCATGGCGACGAGGTCAGGTAGCTTTATGTCATGCTCTCGAAGAACGCTGACGCGATGCTCCATGAGCTTCACGAAGTCGGGCTCATCCCGCGTAGTGATCTTCAATGCCTCGATACCGGTCTCCTTGGCAATATGCTCCCAGATCTCGGGCATGAGGATCCCCTCGAGGTCCGTGGCGATGATCATGCAAATCTCTCGCCGACCTATCATTTAAAAAGGCAGCGGCGGGTCCACATCACGACCATCCTGCAAGTGCCAGGAGCCGTTCTTCCGCACCGTACACCCATCCTTGGACCCATGAGACGCTCAATAGGCCGTTTAGGGCGATGAGACTGTCAGTGAGTATCAGAGTACCGATAAAGAGGAACAGGAGACCTGACACAAGTACGGTAGTGTGGGCCGTGAGCTCGTGTCCGAAGAGCCGTACACGTATCTCTCGCCCTCGGAGCGCGCGCCAGAACCGACCGTTCCTGTCGATGGAATCGAGATAGAACGAGACGATCACGAGCGGGATGGCCAGACCGCACCCGTAGGCGAACAGGAGCATTCCTCCGGAACCCATCGACGCCGTTGTGGACGCAAGAATGAGGATGGATACCAGGACCGGACCGACGCAAGGGGTCCAGGAGATCCCCATCGCAGCCCCGAACAGAAAAGCACCTGCAGCGGAGGTAGGGCCATGTACTGTCATCCTTGGTCCGGCAAAGTTACCACCAGCGATGATATAGAGTCCGAAGGCTATGATCGCGAGACCGGCCGCCTTCGAGAAGAGGACGACGTTCGTTTGCAGAAACATCCCCATTGCCGTGGCGCTCATCCCAAGAAGGGTGAAGGTGGAGATCATCCCGAGGAGGAACGCCAAGGTCATCGCCCTCAGGCCTTTCTGATGAGCGCGCAGGGTGAACGCGAGGTAAGCGGGGAGGATGGAGAGCGTGCAGGGCGAAGCGAAAGAGATCAGACCCGCCATCAGTGCGACTACTAGGAGGATGGTAAGTGGTGCCTTGGGGACAGAGGGCTCTGACGGTGGGCCCTCGAGCTCGGAGGTCGGTCCTTCCACAGGCAGTGGTTCTCTGGCCGGCTTCACGGTCGGGGCCCGTCCGAGCCTGGCGTCGAGCCAGAACCCTTCCCGGCGCTCTTGCTCCTCTTCTTGAAAATCGTCCCTGATACGCTCGTGTTCTGTCAAGAGACCGTGATCGAGCACAAGGTTGGCCGCCAGGACATGGTAATACCCGGTATCGAGAACCAGCGTCTCGTTCCGCATCGCCCCCATCGTGCGCAATCCGGTGATAAGGTACCTCTTCTCACCGGTGGCGACGTGGAGCCTGAGCAGAGCATAGGCCATGATGCCGTTCTCCGCCGGGGGCTTCGCGAGGTGGATGTCCTCCCCCGGTGCGTAAAGGTGGGCGTCCGGACTGTTGCGCTCGAAGAATCCCCCACCGTGCCAGTCGTACATATGCTCCAGGGCGTTGTCCCCTAACTTCCGGGCCGTGTCCAGGTACCGCTCATCACCCAGGACCGCATACCCATCCATGCAGGCGAGGAGGAGGTAAGCATCGTCAAGGAGCGAGCCACGCACTCCCTTCGTCCCGTTCTCGTCCATGAAATGGAACACACCCCTGTCGGTCACTATCTCTTCGATGAGGAAATCCAGGGTGCGCCGGGCCATGTCCCTGTGGGTCGTGTTCCCCGTGGCGTTCCAGAGGTGAAGGAAGGTGACGACGGTTTCGCTGTTCCAATCGGTGTACTTCGTCCGCTCCACTCGGGGGGACGGGGACGGGCGGGGATCCTTGCCGTAGTATGCGTCCTCGCCATGGACGTCGCTGTTCCCCCAGAACCCTCCTGCAGAGGCATCCCACCACTCGCGCTCCATGAACGCCAAGGTCATATCAACGACATCGGCAGCCTCCTCGTTCTCGGGATCCATGCGGCCGAGGCGGTGGTACAACCGGAGGAGACGTGCGTTGTCATAGAGCATCTTCTCGTAATGTGGGGGCGTCCAGTCACGCTGTGTCCCGTACCGATGGAAGCCTCCCTCGACAGGATCGAAGAGGTTGTAGTCGGTCGCGATGTCACCACGACGTGTGTACTGGTGCTGCAGGGTGGTGCGCACCATTTGGAGCCATGGCTCCTCACCTGTCGATTCGTACAGGTCGAGCGCGTAGAGGAGCGTACGGGGCTGAGGGAACTTCTGACCGGGGCCGAACCCTCCGTACAGTGGATCATGAACCCTTTCGATGAACACGGCATAATCCTGTAAAAAGGTCCGAAGCTGTACCTCGGTCGGGACCTCAGAAGGCATCGCCTTGTACTCGTACTCGATGGCATTGACCTCGTCATGGGACGCCACGTAAGAAACCGCTTCTTGAAGTGCACTCTCCATTACCGTCACGGGCCGCGGACCCGACCAACCAGTGATCCGTTCCCTCCCCGGGGTCAGAAGGGTCGTGGACGGCCACCCACCTTCTAGATACTGACGGGTCAGGTCCATCCGCTTATCGGCGTCGACGTAGATGGGAACGAACCGCTCATTGATGAGAGGGAAGATCGATGGATGGAACAGATAGTCTTCGCTCTCATAGACCTGGCACCAATAGCACCAGGATGGAGCGGTCAGCAGGAGGAAGACGGGTTTATTCTCTCGCATGGCCTCGTCGAAGGCATCGGGGCCGTACTCTCGCCATTCGATCAGGTGGACGAGCCTCTCGGAGCGCTCAAAGGAGTACTCTTCCTCGGCGAGGGCCGGACACGCAAGGAGGACAGCGATGAGGAGGCAGGCTCCGCGAGAGGGTGTATTCATTCTCTACGCCTTCTCTACTTGCTGGTATAAGAACGATGCGGTTTCAGAAAGGAAACCAAAATAGAAGGGGGACCCGTCAGAACTCAAAATCCTCGTCACAGCGACCGGACCTCCCAGGTCCGGGGCATCGGGAACGCGAGCTCATCATCCGGGTGACCATTGAACAGACAGGGAGCGATAAAAAGGTTATGGCGAGCTGAACACCATTCTTGCCGGACTGGCCTTCCGTCCCCCGGGAGACGGGCCCCGCTTAACCGCAACCTATAAAACCATTAGTCTTTGAATCCGCAAGACACGCCGGGAGGCAATGCTCGCCTCGGACCGGCGATTTCACAAGTTCACGGGTCGAGACCATGAAAAAGACGGACGATAACCTCAGACGGCTCATAATCGCCCTCAAGCGGGCCGGGACCAAGGGAGAAGCCCCGATCTGGCGGGACCTCTCCGAGCGGCTGACCAAACCGACCCGGGGAAGGCCGGTCATCAACCTCTCACGGCTCAACCGCCACACCAACAAGGGCGAGACCATCGTTGTCCCTGGAAAGGTGCTCAGTACCGGCGAGCTTGACCACAAGCTCACCATCGCTGCTCTCACCTTTTCCGAGAAGGCCAGGGTCAAGATCACAAAGGCCGGGGGCAAGACCCTCTCCATCGAGGAGATAATCAAGAAGCACCCCAAGGGCACCGACGTGCGGGTGATGGTGTAAACTATGATCATCGACGCCAAGGACCTAATCATGGGGCGGTTGGCCGCCCAAGTCGCAAAGAAGCTCCTCGAGGGTGAGAAGATCAGCATCATCAACGCTGAGTCGGCCATCATCACCGGCAGCCGCAATCACATCCTCGACCACTACCGCCAACGCCGGGCACGGGGACATCCCTACCATGGACCCCACTTCCCCCGTATGCCTGACCGCATCCTGCGCAGGGCGGTCCGTGGTATGCTGCCCTACAAGCGGAAGCGCGGACGCGATGCCTTCCACCGCCTCAAAGTGTTCATCGGGAAGCCCCAGGCCCTCAAGGACGTTGAGAGCCAGACCATCCCCGGAATCAATCTCGCCTCCTCAAACACCGGAAAGTTCATGCGCCTGGGGGACATCTCCCGGGAGCTCGGTATATCACGTGACAGGTGGGAGTCATGAGCAAGATCATCCATACGAGCGGCAAGCGGAAGAGATCCACGGCGAGGGCCACCCTCTCCAAGGGAAAGGGCATAATCAAGATCAACAGCGTCCCTCTGGAGCTGTTCACGCCCGCCTTTGCCCGGGAACGTATCCGTGAGCCACTGATCCTGGCGGGCAAGGTCGTGAAGACCATCGACATCCGCATCAACGTCAACGGCGGCGGTCGGATCGCACAGTCAGAGGCCGTGCGCCTCGCCATAGCGAAGGGACTGGTGGAGTTCACCGAGGACGAGAAGCTCAAGCGCCTCTTCCTCACCTACGACCGCCATCTCCTGGTGGCCGATCCCCGGCGCACCGAGAAGTGCAAGCCCAACCGGTCCAAGCCCCGGGCGAGGCGACAGAAATCATACCGGTGAGCGAACAATGATTATTCCAGTACGATGCTTTACCTGTGGTGCACCCGTCTCTGAGAACTTCAATGCGTACCAGAGCCGAGTGGCCGCGGGTGAGAACCCCGAACAGGTGCTCAACGACCTGAACATCATGCGATACTGCTGTAGACGCATGCTCCTCTCGCAGATCGATCTCGTGAGCGAGATCGCGCGGTACAAGAGGGCCTAGATAGGAGGTGGAGGGTACACACGAAACGTGATAAAGGGGCCGTAGGGTAGCTTGGTCTATCCTCCTACCTTGGGGTGGTAGTGACCTGAGTTCAAATCTCGGCGGCCCCACCATTCACATCACGAAAACAGGCGATCATCATGGCAACGAAGAAGGTAGGAAGCGCTGGCCGGTTCGGCTGCCGCTACGGTAAGAGGGTCCGCAGGATGGTGGCGAAGGTGGAGAGCAGTTCCCGCGCGTTCCATGTCTGCCCCCAGTGCAAGGCTCCGAAGCTGAAGCGCGCCAATGCGGGACTCTGGTCCTGCACGAAGTGCGGCGTTAAGATCGCTGGAGGTGCTTACGCGCCTTCCACGAGGAGGAGGTGAACAGGATGTTCATCTGCCTCAAGTGCAAGCGTCTGATCGATCCTTCGACCTCGGAGATGCGCCGGATCCGCTGCCCATTCTGCGGCTACAAGATCCTGGCCAAGGCACGGCCCAGGGTCATCAAGTCGGTGCTGGCGCAGTAGGGGGCTCCCGTTATCCCCTTCACAGCCCGCCTGACCCCAGAACGGCCGGAGCTCGTCCGTACAGTGCTGACTCGGCCTCTTGGAACTAACGAGCAGCGGCGGGCGCGAACTCGGTTCGACGGTGACGACATCCTGGTCGAGGCCGATGACCTCAATGCCCTCCGTGCCGCAATAAACGCCACTTGCCGGTGGCTTAAGATCATCCTCAGCGTTGACAAGGTGAGTTGACATGGACATATCCCCACAAGCACAGCACATGGTGCTCCAGCTGCAGCAATACCAGCAGCAGGCACAGACGATACTCATTCAGAAGCAGCAGATCGAGACCCAGCTGACCGATGTCATGTCCGCCCTTGAGTCCCTGGAGGGGGTCAAGGACGAGGACGTGTACAAGGCAGTGGGCCCCATCCTTGCCAAGATGAAGGCCAAGGACGTGAAAAAGGAACTGGACGACCGGCGTGAGACCCTGGAGCTTCGCATCAAGACGCTAACCCGTCAGGAGGGGAAGGTCAACGAGAAGGTGACCGAGCTCTCCGACAAGGTGACCAAGCTCATCCAGGGACCGGCCGGGCCCATTGCCTGAGAACGGCTGCACCGACGAGGACGTTCAACGTGTCCTCGCTGCCCTCACCGCCGCACGAGGGGGCGCCTTCCTCATCACTCATCAGAACGCTGACCTCGATGCCGCAGGAGCCTGTATCGCGCTCCAGGAGCTGTTGAAACAGCTCGGGATCCCGTCGAGGATCGGATCAGGCTCGCATGCCAGCGTCGCTGCGCGTAAGCTAATCGACTATCTGGACGCAGAGTTCGAGGTCAGGCCCCCGAACCCGGGGGGGCTGCCCGTGCTCGTGGACGTCCAGAACCCTGACCAGGTGGCACCCCTGATCCCCTGGAAGCGGCCCGTCGTTCTGGACCATCATCCGTATGCAGGGCCGTGCGACTATCAAGCGTCCCTGACGGACGACACCTCGCCATCCACCTGTGAGCTCGTCCACCGCCTCTTCGAGGCCGCGGGAGCTGTACCTTCGTCGCGGGCAGCAGCGGGAATGATCGCAGGCATGGTCGCGGATACTATGTCCTTCAGACGGGCGCAGGCCGGCACATTCCGCGCCATGGCCCGACTCTTGGCAACGACCGACGTGAACTATCAAGAGGTGCTCGACGCCATCCACTTGGAACCCGACCGCTCCTCGAGGATCGCGATCCTCAAGGGCGCACAAAGGGCAGAGCTCACCTTGATCGGTCCTTGGATAGTGGCCGTCACGAAGGTGAACTCTTTCGAGGCCGATGTGGCCAACGCCCTCATCAGGTCCGGTGCTGATATCGCCTTCGTCGGAGCAAAGAAGAAGGGGGGGTTCCGGATTACCGCACGGGCGAGAAAAAGCTTTATAAAAAGCACGGGAATTCACGTCTACAAGGACCTTCTCGTGAACATTGAGGTCATCATCCAAGGGAGTGGTGGTGGTCACGATGCCGCCGCCAGCGTGAATGGCCTGGTGAAAATGGACGAGGGCATCAAGGCCCTCCTGAAGGTTCTGAGGGAAAGGCTCGGAGATGAGGGACATGGACGCTGAAAACATCCTTTCTCAGGTTTGTGAGATACTCGAAGAGATACTCGATGATCGCTCGGTGCCGCGGAACATCCGCAAGACGGCGGAGGACGTAAAAAGCATCCTCGTAGGTAAGGACAGGGCGATGCGCGTTCGCGTGAACGAGGCCATCAACCGGTTGGACGATATCTCCAACGATCCGAACCTGCCGGAGCACACGAGGACAGATATCTGGAACATCGCAAGTACTCTCGAGACGCTCCAACGATAGCTCGCCGGTAGGCATTTAAAGGAAGACCACCCCAGCATCGTGGGTAGCTTATGGTCGAACGGTTCTTCAGAATGGGCGAGAAGCTGTTGGAGCGCTTCAAGCACAAGCGACCCACTCACCTTGACGAGTACCATCATGTCCACAATGCTCATACTTCACAAACCCCGGAGATCCCCGAGATCAAGTTCAAGAACGTGGAGTCGGGCGACTCGGCGCTC
>Ga0187833_10003463_pt1 | contig 15983 bp, 16 predicted proteins | sample ETNtaG_37_FD_167968 | JGI IMG/M metagenome (GOLD analysis project Ga0187833, IMG submission 167968) | Marine microbial and viral communities from oxygen minimum zone, Eastern Pacific Ocean - ETNP2014_SV_400_PacBio MetaG (Illumina Assembly) | ecosystem: Environmental > Aquatic > Marine > Hypoxic...
AGCGATATGAATTTACTTATCAAATCTATGGATAGATTGATGGATTGCGTTGACCATGTCTATGAGTTTAGAGTTATTGGTGGAGATCCATTTATGAATAAAGAAATGTATAAAATAATTAATAAAATGGTGAAATATAAAAACCTAGAGAGCATAGTTATATACACAAATGCAAAAATTATCCCTCAAGGAGAAAACTTGGCATGCTTAAAAAATGGAAAGGTAAGATTACAAATTACGGATTATGGAAGCAGTGCAGCAGCAGATACCTGGGGATATCTCAGGGAGAAACATGATGAAATAGTAAAATTGTTAACTTTAAACCATGTAAAATTTGTTAGCGAACGAGTAACAGTATGGAAGGATACTGGCAAATTAGAATTTATAAAAGAAACATCAAAGCAAATTCAAGAAAAATTTGATAATTGTTGCGCAAATGATCTTTTTTCTTTGTTAGACGGCATTTTATACAAGTGTCCTCTTTCAGCACACGGTACAAATTTAAAAGCTATTCCTTTCGATTGTAATTATGATGGAGTAGATCTTATTGATGAAACAATAAGTCTAAAAAATTTGAAGGAGAAATTGATTGATTTTTACTACAATAATAAATATGTAACAGCATGTTCTTATTGCAAAGGTCGAGGTTATGGTAAAGAAAAAATCGGAACAGCAGCACCCATTAATGCGGCTATACAAACAAAAAAAGCATTACCATTATTTGTCCAATTTTAGCTCTAACGTTTTATTTAGTATTATTATTCCAGTTTATAATTCAGAGAAGCATTTAGTACAATGCATTCAAAGTATATTAAATCAGAAATATACTAACTTAGAAATAATACTTATCGACGATTGTTCAACGGATGAAAGCATTAAAATAAGCAGATCATTTGCAAAAAAATATAAGAATATTAAAATTATTTTTAATAAGAAAAACGAAGGTGTATCCACATGTCGAAATAAAGGAATAAGAAATGCTACGGGTAAATATATTATTTTTTTAGATAGTGATGATTATTTTTTGAATAATGGTTTGAAAAAATTAGCAAATTTAATTAAGGATAATAATGGCGTCAACTTAGTTATTTTTACGCATTTCACTATGAAAGCTGGAAATAAATTTATTAAATCGAGAAATATATTCTTTCGCAATTCTTTAGAATGTAAAGTGAATGATTTATTTAAATTTTATAATAATAATTTTTGTTATGGATATTGCTGGAGCTATGTATTTGAAAGAAAATTTATTATTAAAGAAAAACTTCAATTTCTTACCGGCGTTAGAGTCGGAGAAGATCGGCTATTTGTTTACCGCTCTCTATGTTGTTGTAAAAAATTTATCCTTTATAAGAAATCTTTATATTGTTACAGACTTGGAGGAGCGCTTTCTCTAAGAAAATTTAAAATGAGTTATGTGATTTGTGTAGATTATTTTAAAATAATTAAGGAAATGTATAACGTTCTTATTAAAAAAGGGTCACAAAAACAAAAAAAAGTTTTTTTGATTAAAGCAATTCAGCATTTATTAATGGAGCTTACTCCTTTGCTTATTTTAATTAGTCAAAATGAGATTTTTAAATTATCCAAGATAATTCAAAAAAATTTTAAAAATTCTAAATTATTAGAAGTTGTGCCTCAAGAAAAAGGATTGTTTTTTTATATAAAAAAGCATGGAATACATAATGGATTAATTAATTATAAAAACTTTGTTATTGAAAAATTAAAACTGATAGTTAGCAATTTAAAATTTGAAAAAATATATATTTTTTCTATAGGCATTTATGGTTTAGCAACCGCCAAATCTTTATTAAAAGAGGGCTATTCGATTAAGGGTTTTTTTGACAACAATAAAAAAGTATGTGGAAGTCGCAGATTAGGTTTGAAAGTCCTATCTCCAGTTTTTCTTAAAAAAAAATCAAAAAAAGAATTATCAAAAATTTATGTGATCATTTCTAACCATGAAAAAGCTACTGTACACAGCATATTTACTCAATTAAAAAAAAATGGGTTAAAAAAGAAACAAATTTTTAGGCGCTTGAGTTACAGCTTTTTAAAATAGTATTTTACCTTAATACCTGTAAAAAAGTTTGTTTAATCGGTTTTATCACGTTGACAGCCCTTAATACGAGTTGTCTTGCTATAATAGCTGGAACAGTAGTGTTTGTATATAAACTGACAATACCATTAGTACTTAAATATATTGGTATAGCAACGCGATGTAATTTTGATTGATATCTCCTAAGCACTAAAGGTAAACCAAAATCAATTTCGAGTTTTATTGCAGATTTTATTTCTTTAGTTATAATTTCTAATCCTTTTAGACCCAAATTAAATCCATGAGCTGTAACTGGATGCATGCCTACGGCAGCGTCGCCGATTAGGGCAAATCTATGGGCGACAAATCTTTTTGAATAAGTGGTAATCATGGGATAGCAATAACGTTTTCCAATTAATTTCATTTTTCCAAAAAAATTATTAAAATTATTTTGCATTTCTTTATTGAATTCTTTGTCATTCATTTTCATTAAAGCTAAAGATGTATTTTTGGATACAGTTGTTACGATTGATGATTGTTTTTTAATGTATGGTAATGAAGCTTGCGTTTGAGTGTAACGAAAAAATTCATAAGCAATATTATTATGAGGCTTCTCATGTTCCATTCGGCAAACAATCATATTTTTATTAAAATCGTGAATAAATGCCGAAATACCCATTAACGTTCTAGATTCTGAAAAGCGACTATCTGAAGCAACAACCAATGATGCTTTTATTTTTTCACCACTAGATAATTGGATTGAAGAATATTCATTATTACTATTATTTATCGATATACAATTTACCTCATCCATTAAGGTTACATTTGAGAGAGTTTTTAATCTTTTATAGAGATATTTTCTAATTAAATTGTTTGGAATCAGATAACCTAAGCATTCTTTTTGCATTTGTTGGTGTGTAAAATCCAAAAAATATTTAGAATTGCCATTTAGAACCCTTGCTTCTTTGATTGTTGTTATTAACATAGAAGGTATACTTTTCCAGACTTTCAACTCTTTTAGTATATTAGCTGAACGATTGGTTAAAGCGATTTCCCTACCATCTATTTGGGGATTTGCAAGATTTTTTTTTGGCTGTTTTTCAATGATAGCGATCTTCATACTTGTTTTAGAAAAACTACAAGCGAAAGCAATTCCCACTGGGCCAGCACCGATAATAGCAATATCAAATATTTTTTTATCTTTTTTTGAATTCATAATGTTAATTTAACACTCGATTACCTGATGTTTGTTTAATATAGTAATACTACATCAATAAAATATCATATTAATAATCAGGAAGAAACATTTATATAATAAGTAATGACACCAAATTAATTAAAAAGTTGAATAAAAATTTTTTACAAAAGATATGAAAAATAAATTACTAAATGGAATTATATTTAGTTCGGCAGGATCCTTTTGGTGGGGTATCATTGGTGTTTTATACTTTAAACATGTGTCTTTTGCCGGCCCTGTGGAACTAGTAGTTCACAGATCAATATGGACTGCTTTTATTTTACTTTTATCCATTAGCCTGTGTTCAAGATGGTATTTATTTTTTGAAGTTTTAGATAATAAGAAAAAATTATTTGTGCTTTTTATATCGGGTTTATTAATTTTTATTAACTGGTTTACATGGATTTATGCTGTAGTTACCAATAGATTGGTTGATGCAAGTTTTGGATACTATATTTTTCCTATTTTAAGTGTTTTATTTGGATTTGTTTTTTTTGATGAAAAATTAAACAAAGGAAGAATTATTTCTATTCTTTTAGTTTTAATTTCGATAATTTATCTTTTATTTAACTTGAAATCTATTCCATGGATTGGTCTTGTTCTGGCAATTATTTGGAGCACTTATAATCTGTTAAGAAAAAAAATTAATGTTCAGGCAGATATTGGTCTTTTTATAGAAACTATATTTATTGCCCCCATAGCTTTGGTTCTTTTTTATTTAATATTGCAAAAAGGTTTAAATGATTTTAGTTTTTCGAATCCTAATATTATGTTTTGGCTTTTTCTAGCAGGCCCAATGACAGTAATTCCACTATATTTATATCTACGAGGAGTTGAACTTGCAGGCCTTGGTGCCACTGGAATGGTTTTTTTTATTGCGCCAACCGGCCAGTTTTTACTTGGCATTTTTTATTTTAATGAAATATTTAGCGTTCATAAGTTAATTGGTTTTATTTTTATTTGGTTTGCTGTAATTATTTATTTAAAAGACATAAATCAAAACAAATAAATAAATAATGATAAAAAAGTTATTGCTTATTTTTCTCTTAACTTATCCACAATTTTCATATTCTAATGTGGAAATTGATTTTAATATTTGGCTTAATAAATTTAAAATCAGAGCGTTAAATAAAGGAATTTCCGAAGAAACAATTAACAATAGTTTTAAAAATGCAAAATATTTAAAACAAGTGATTAAGTATGATAGATATCAACCCGAATTTTTTGAAGATACAAAAACTTACATAAACAAAAGAGCAACATATTCTAGAATGCTCAAGGCAAAGGCATTATTAATAAAAAATCAAAAACTTTTTGACGAAATTGAAAAGAAATTTAATGTTGAAAAAGAGTTGCTACTAGCGCTTTGGGGAATAGAGACAAATTTTGGTAAACACGTTGGGAAAATGAACATTATCTCATCTCTTGCTACACTCGCCTTTGATAAGAGAAGAAGTGAATTTTTTTCAAAGGAGCTAATAGCACTACTGCAACTAATAGATCAAAAATTGCTTGATGTAGATACTTTATATGGTTCATGGGCAGGGGCATTTGGAAATTTTCAATTTATGCCTTCAGCAATCGAAAATTATGCAATTGATTATGATAAAAATGGTAAAATTGAATTAAAAAAATCTCTTCATGATGCTATCGCATCTGCTGCAAACTACATAAATAAAACTGGCTGGAAATATAAATCGTTATGCTTTCATAAAATTGAATTAACCAAGCCAATTTCTAAAAAATATATTAATACATCTGCGAAAAAAATTAAAAGTTATCTTACAATCAAATCTTGGAAAAAAAAAGGAATAGTTGATATTGATCAGATAGATGATAAATATATAGCTGCATTAGTTGTACCTGACTTAGCAGTGTCTGAGGGAAATAAAAACTCACCAGCATTCTTGGTATTCGACAATTATGAAAAAATATTGAAATGGAACAGATCTTTAAGATTTGGGGTGACCGTATGTACTCTAGCAAATATGATAAAAAATGAAATTTAACTTAACCTATATATGTATTTTAGTTTTTTTATTTTCATGTACTCAAGATATGAAAATTATAAAAAAACATTCAAAAGTAAAAATTATAAAAAAACATTCAAAAGTAATAGAACCTACTTATTCATCTAAAGGATTTGCTCTAATATATGAAGATGTTATTTTTGAAAGCAAGATTGTAAATAAAAAGTTGAACAATGATCAAGATTACGTTTTGCACCCCTTTTTAGAGAATGGTACTTTAGTCAATATATCTAATCCATTAAACTCTAAATCTATAACAGCAAAAATAAGAAAAACTATTGAATATCCTTCAATTTACAAAGTTGTTATTACTAAAAAAATGGCGGAACGCTTGGATTTGGATATTAACAATCCGTACGTAGAGCTTTTAACGATAAAAAAAAATGACAAGTTTGTTGCGAAAAAAGCGTCAATTTTTGAAGAAGAAAAAAATGTTGCAAATAAAGCTCCTGTTACATCGATAAATATAAACGATTTATCTGTTTCTACAATTAAAAACGAGGTTAAAAAAAAGAATCCCTCATATATAATAGATATTGCTGAATTTTATTTTATTGAATCTGCGGAGACAGTAAAAAATAGATTTGAAATAGAGGCAAATTTGACAAATATTAAAATTAAAAAAATATCTGAGAATAAATTTAAAGTTTATTCTGGACCTTATGTTTCTTTTGCATCTATGAAGGATACTTATTTTAGTTTAAATGAACTTGGTTTTGAAAATCTGGATATAATAGATACAAACAAATGAAAACTTTTTTAGTAAAAACATTATTTTTATTAATTTTATTTAGTAATTCTTTATTACATGCCGAAATAAACATCGAAGCCAAAACAGCAATTTTACAAGATTTTTTATCTGGTAAAATTCTTTATGAAAAAGACCCTGAAACTATCATATATCCGGCCTCAATGACAAAAATTATGACTGTTATAGTTGCATTTGATTTATTAAAAAATGGAGAAATTTCATTAAATGATAAATTTTTAATATCAAAAAAAGCTTGGAGACTTTCAAGCACTAATTCTTCGTCTATGTTCATTATGGTTGACGACGAAATTTACGTAGAAGATTTGTTAAGAGGAATAATTATTGTTTCAGGTAATGATGCTTGCGTGGCCCTGGCAGAAGGCATTTCCGGATCTGAGGAAGAGTTTGTCATATTAATGAATGCAAAAGCTAGAGAAATCGGTATGCAAAATACAAATTTTGCTAATTCTCATGGTCTTAATGTACCTCCATCAGCTAATGTTTCAACAGTTAAGGATATCTTACTAATGTCAAATTATTTAATTAAACATTATCCAGAATATTATAGTTATTTTAGAGAAAAAGAATTTTCGTGGTACAGAACTGGAGGAGATCCAATAACTCAACCAAATACAAATTCATTAATTACAAAAAATATTGGGGTAGATGGAATAAAAACTGGCTTTTTAACTGTAGAAAAATATTCATTGGCTTCATCGATTTTAAGAAATGATAGAAGGTTGATTGCAGTAGTAAGTGGTTTTCAATCTAAAAGATCTCGCGTTAATGAATCGAAAAAAATATTAACTTATGGTTTAACAAATTTTGATACAGTAGAAATTTCAAAGAAAAATGAAAAATTTCTTTCGCTTGACACATGGTTGGGAAAAAAAGAAAAAATTGATATTTACATTAAGGATGATGTTTATATTACAGTGCCGAAAAGAAAAAGAAATTCAATCAGTGCTTATATTCAATATAATGGACCTATTCCAGCACCCATTGAAAAAGATGTTAGGTTGGGAGTACTTAATATTTTTATAAATAACGAATTGTTCGTTCAACATGACGTCTTCTCCATGGAAAAAATTAATAAAGTAAATATTTTTTCCAGGCTTATTAGGTCATTTAATTTTTTTCTTTGGGGAGATGTATAAAACACGATCTTTTATTGTTTTTGAAGGGATAGAAGGATCTGGTAAGTCTATACACTCACTATCTTTAGTAAGGAAATTAAAATCTTTAAAGGTTCCATGTATTTATTTACGTGAACCCGGAGGCTCAAAAGAAGCCGAGCACATTAGGAATTTTATACTTAGAAATATAAATAAAAAATTTAATTCACTTACTGATACTTTATTATATCTTGCTGCACGAAATGAGAATTTTTTAAAGAAAATAAAACCTTTTTATAAAAAAAAGATAATTATTTGTGATCGATTTGTTGATTCTACTTTAGCTTATCAACACTATGGTTTTGGCGTTAAGAAGAATGTTATTAATTTTATCAATAAAGAAATAATGGGCACAATTAAGCCGGACTATACTTTTCTAATGTATTTAAATGTTAATAAGTCGATTTCAAGAATATCTAATAAAAAAAAGATAAACCGTTATGATAAGTTTAGTAAATCATTTTATACAAAAGTCCAAAACGGTTTTCTAAAGATTTGTAATAAAAATAAATCAAAATACATGATTATTAACTCTTCAAATAAATTTGAGACAAATAAAGATATTATTTTTAATCAGGTGAAAAAATTAATAATTTAAATGAAAAATATAGAAATTTTTCCTAATGCTTTTTTACCCATTGGGCAAAAAAAATTATTTTTATACGACCAACACTTTAATTTATTTATAAAATTATATAAAAAAAGTTTATTGCCCAATAAAATTTTACTTTCCGGACAATCTGGTTTAGGAAAATCAACTTTTGTGTATCATTTTATTAATTATATTTTAAGTGATAAAGAAGATTATCCTTATGATTCCACAAATTTTACAATTAATTCTTTAAACAGATCTTTTCGATTAATTGGCCAACAATATCACCCTAATTTTTATTTAATAGAAAATTTTATCGACAAACAAACTATAGATATCAAACAGGTTAAAAATATGATCAGTTATATGAATAAAACTAGTTATGATAAAAAAGTAAAATTTATATTAATCGATAATGCTGAATATTTAAATCTACATTCGGTTAACGCATTACTTAAAGTTATTGAAGAACCTCCCTCGAACACTCACGTTATTATTACACATAATTCAACTATGAAATTAGTTGAAACTCTTAAATCTAGATGTATTGAATTTAAGATTTATTTTTCAAATCAGGAAAAACAAAAAATATTAGAAAATTTATTAGCATACTATGACTTGAAAATTGATATACATCCGCTTGAAAAAATACAGAGCTTCTACGATTCACCAGGAACTATTCTTAATTTTATTAAATTAATTAATGAGGGAGTTATTAACATTAACAAGGTAGATTTAATTAATATAATTTCTAATTTGATGGCGTTTAACTTAAAGAATAAAAATAATATTAATTTAAATTTACTACAAAATATTATTGAACTTTTCTTTTTCAAAGAACTAAAAAAAACTAATAACAAATATAAAATATCATTAAATTATTCTAAAGTTTTAAAAAGATTAAATTTTTTTAGAAAATATAATATTGATATGAATAATACTTTTTATGAGATAAAAGAAAGTATTATTCATGAATAATAAAAACTATTATATTACTACGCCAATTTACTATCCATCTGGCAATCCCCATATGGGACATGCTTATTCAAGTATTGTTGCAGATGTGTTTGCAAGATTTAAAAGATTAGATGGATATAATGTTTTCTTTCTTACGGGCACAGATGAACATGGGTTAAAAATCCAAAAAGCAGCAGATGAAAATAACCAAAAACCAAAAGATTTTTGTGACAATATTAGTAAAACTTTTAAAGATCTTAGTAGAAGTTTAAATCTTTCTAATGATGATTTTATAAGAACAACAGAAGAAAGACATCATAAATCAGTTCAATTTCTTTGGAATAGATTAATATCTAAAGGCTATATTTATTTATCTAAGTATAAAGGCTGGTATTCTATATCAGATGAAGCATACTATAATGAAGATGAGATTGTTGAAAAAGATGGAAAAAAAATTTCAAAAATTTCAGGGTCAATTGTTGAATGGGTTGAAGAAGAATCATTCTTTTTTAAATTATCTTCATTTCAAGAAAAGTTATTAACATTATATAATAAAAATCCTAAATTTATTTTACCTACTGCAAGAAAAAATGAAGTTATAAGTTTTGTCAAAAGGGGATTAAAAGATTTATCTGTTAGCAGGAAATCTTTTTCATGGGGAATAAAAGTTCCTAATGATGAAAAACATGTAATTTATGTATGGTTAGATGCTCTTACAAACTATATAACTGCATTAAATTATCCTAATTCTGAAGATAAACTATTCAAGAATTTTTGGCCTGCAACCTTGCATATTATTGGAAAAGATATTTTAAGGTTCCATGCAATATATTGGCCAGCTTTCTTATTGGCCGCTGACATTGAGCCTCCCAATAGAGTTTTTGGCCATGGTTGGATTCTCTCTGATAAGGAAAAAATGTCTAAATCAAAAGGCAATATCCTTGACCCACTTGAAATGATTAAAATTTATGGACTAGATCAGTTGCGATATTATCTTGTAAAGGAAGTTTCATTTGGCAAGGATGGAAATATTAGCAATGAAAATATAGAAAACTGTATAAATAGTGATTTAGCAAATAATTATGGCAACTTTTGTCAAAGAACTTTTTCCTTTGCGGAAAAAAACTGTAAAGGCATAGTTCCAAGTGATGTTAAATTTAATTCAGAGGATTTAAAAATATTAAACTCTTTTAGTAACAACGTTAATAAGATTAGGTCTTTGATAGATAACCAACAGCTAAATGAATATGTCAAGTTCATTATTGATAAATCATCTGAAGCAAACAAATATTTCAACGACGAGACTCCTTGGAATAAAAAAGATGATAAAAAACGACTAAATACAATAGTTTATGTTTCTTTAGAAGTAATAAGAAAAATTTCAATTTTATTGTTGCCAATTATACCTTACTCAGCAAATAAAGTTCTTGCATCTTTAAATTTAAATACAAATACTTTAAAATTTAGTAGTATCACTGATCATCTTATAAATAGTCCCGGTACAAAAATAATAAATCAAGGAATACTTTTTAAAAAGATTAAAAAAAATGATGATTGATTCACATTGTCATTTGGATCATTCACCATTATATGAAAAACTAAATGAAGTTATAAATAGAGCGCAATTAATCGGCGTTAAATTTTTTTTAACTATCTCAACAAGTTTAAAAAGTTTTGAAGTAGTTAAAACGATTATTTCTAAGTATGAAAATATTTATGGAACTTTAGGAATCCATCCTCACGAGGTAAAAAACCATGCTGATGTAGATAAAAAAATGCTAGTTGGACTTAAGGATATAAATAGCAAAATTATTGGAATAGGCGAAACTGGTTTGGATTTTTATTACCAAAACAGTGATAAATTGATTCAACAAGAAAAATTTAAAGAACATATTGAAACAGCTATTGACTTAGATCTTCCTATCATTGTTCATTCTAGAGAAGCTGAAATGGATACTTTTAACATTTTGAAAGATTTTTCTTCCAAAAATCCAAAAATACTCATGCACTGTTTTACTGGATCACCTAAATTTTTAAATAAATTACTTGATTTAGGTGCTTATATTTCTCTAAGTGGAATAATTACTTTCAAAAATAGTATTGAATTGCAAGAAACAGTTTCATCGGTGCCACTTGATAGACTTCTTGTTGAAACAGATTCTCCATATCTTACGCCTGAACCAAAAAGAGGTTTGACGAACGAACCCTCGTTTATAAAACATACTATGAAAAAATTAGCAAAAATTAAAAACATTTCTTATGACGATTTAATAGTTTATACATCTAATAATTTTATAAAATTATTTTCATTAAACTTGTGAAAACTTTTCTAACAATTTTAGGCAGTGGAGGTTCCATGGGAGTACCCAGAGCTGATGGCCATTGGGGAGCTTGCGATAAAAGCAATAAAAAGAATTGTAGAACAAGATGTTCAGCTCTTGTTTCTAAGGGAAATAATAATATATTAATTGATACTTCGCCTGATTTAAGATTTCAATTGATAAGAAATAAAATAAAAAATATAACCTCGGTATTATATTCGCATCTTCATGCCGACCAAACACATGGAATTAACGATTTAAGAGTTTTTTTTCTTAAAAATAATAAAAAAATTAATATTTATGCTGATGAACCGACTCTAGATTATTTTAAAAAAAATTATTCATATTATTTTAAAAATGGACCTGAGTATCCAGCTATATTAAAGACCAACAAATTAAAAAATAATTTTTCTTTAGGTTTTGATAGTGAATTAATTACATTTAAAACAATTAAAGTTAAACATGGAAAAATTAACAATATTGCCTATATATTTAAAAATTCAGCATACATCAGTGACTGCAATAAACTGTCACTATCAAACTTGAAAGAACTAAAGGATCTGAACTATTTTATAATTGACTGCCTTAGATATAAAAAACATCCATCACATTTTTCGTTAAGGGAAGTTCTGAGTATAGTAAAGTTAATTAAACCAAAACAAACAATTTTAACAAACTTGCATATTGATTTAGATTATAATATTTTATTAAAAAGGTTACCAAATAATATAAAGCCAGCCTATGATGGATTAAGATTAGAATTGTGAATTGAAAAAAATGCTTATTACAGGAGTTGTCATTTTTTTTTAGACTTACATTGGGAAGAGAAATTTAATAAATTTGATTATGAATTTTTTGAAAATGTTATTCTTTTGTTGGTTACAAACAATAGAATAAAATATCCCACAAATGCAGATAGTAAAGATCCACTTAAAACTCCAATTTTAACTCCATCCATATGTTGAGTGTTTTCAATAAACGCTAAATTTCCTACAAATAAACTCATAGTGAATCCTATACCCGTCAAAATACCAACTCCATAAAATTTAATCCAATTTGAATTCGAAGGCATTTCTGCAAATTTTAATTTTATAGATATGTAAGAAAATAAAAATACACCAATCTGTTTTCCAAAAAATAATCCGCATAAAATTCCCAAAGGAACAGGTGTCATCAAAGTGTTTGTTGATGTCCCCTCAAGTGAAACACCAGCGTTTGCCAAAGCAAACAAAGGCATAATTCCAAAAGCAACATAGGGTGACAAAACGTGTTCCAATTTTAACAATAGAGAAAAATCTTTTTCATGAACTCGATGGGGTATTGTGAGAGCCAAAAGAACTCCTGATATTGTCGAATGAATTCCAGATCCATGGGTAAAATACCAGAGGAACATTCCAATTAATAAGTAGGGTGCAAATTTTTTTACTCCAAATTTATTAATAATAAGTAAAGCTAAAAAAGATCCTATCATTAAAAATAAATACATGTATTGAAGCTCAGATGAATAAAAGAAGGCTATGATTATAATTGCACCCAAGTCATCAATAATTGCCAAAGCTAATAAAAAAATTTTTAGAGAAATTGGAATTCGCTTACCTAATAATGACAATACACCAATAGAGAAAGCGATATCGGTCGCAGATGGTATTGCCCATCCTCTAAGCGTATTACCAGTTTCAAAGTTGATAACTATATAAATAATTGCAGGTATAGCCATGCCACCTACAGCGGCAATTATTGGTAATGAAGCTTGTTTAGGTCTTGAAAGTTCACCATGAATAAATTCTCTTTTAATTTCCAAAGTGACAATAAAGAAAAAAACGCACATTAAGACGTCGTTGATCCAATGAAGAACGCTTAAATTCAAACCAAAATCTTTGGCACCAATTAATATATGGGTTTTTAATATATCAAAGTAAAGTCCACTTAAATCTGAATTACTTAAGATTAGAGCAACTGCTGCTCCTATAAGTAAAACTAAACCACTTGCGGCTTCTAATTTAAAAAACCATTTAAAAGGAACAGTTATGTAATTAATCATTTATTTATAGTTATTAAAAAGATCTTTAATAATAATATAAATATTGTTAAAGGTTTCAAAAATATAAACTAAATAATTGTCTAATTTAGGAAAGAAAGGAACTAGTTGATGTTTGAATGTATCTAAAAGTAATATTATTGCCGCAACAAATATAACCAAAACTATTAAAAAACTAAATACTCCTATTCCACCTTCGGTTTCCTGATATTGATTTGCTGGTAGCTTTGATTTTTGAATTGTTTTAATTTTTTTAACCTGCTTTCTTCCAGCTAATTTGTTTAGTTCTTTCGAAATCTTTTTTCTAGCTAATCTTCCACTTTTTCCTGATGGTAATACCTCAGCCCATTGACTACCAAGAAATTTATAATTCTTACCATCCGAAGTCATGAATGCTTTTTCGGAAAGATCATGACTTACATCATCCTCTATTTCCAAATTGTTAGCCGCAACAGAAGAAGAAATTTTGGAAATATCTTTCTTAGGGTCCAACATACTAGTTTTAACCGCAGGAAGAATAGGCATTTGGAACCATTGCGTAGAACAATTGCCGCACTGAACAGTTCTTCCTTTAATAGGTATATCGCTGTCTTTTACAGTAAATTTTTCAAGGCAATTTTTACATTCTATAATCATTTAGTTTTACTCATCTTTAGTACTATTTTTTAAAAAATTGTTAAAATACAATGTTTGGACATTTGCACCGTTGATATGCAAATTGTTTTGCATCATTAAATCCGCGCATATATGCTTGGGCCCGACCTTTTGCTCTTTTAAAACCACGTTTTATATATAGTGCAGTCATTGATGTTAATGTCGGCACTTTCTTTTTTAATTTCATTTTTTTCGTACTTCTTTTTTATCATAATTCATATTTTTTTGCGTATAAAGAATGAAAAAAGTTCTAAATTGAACTCGTTTTAGATTTGTTGTTTTTAGCGATTTTGATTTCATGTTTAACTGTTTTCATGTCCTCCTTTCTTTCGTATGGTACCATTTTAAATAAAATTCTAAAAATTGATCCAAATCAAGAAAAATTCCCACTGATTCACGCACCTGACTCAATGTTAATTATGATGTATCATTAAACATGAAGCATGTATCGAGTAGAAGAACTAGAATACGTCATCAAAAACACAAAAGAACAAAGAAAAATAAGAAGAAGAAATGACTTTTAAAAGAAAATTGATGTACACCAACAAATCACCCAGGCGTATAGATAGAAAAGCAGGCGCACGTAATAAGAAAATAATAAAACCTCTTTATTCGAGTCCTTGTTATCTTGGAGAAATTGAGAAACAAATAAAGAAAAAATGAAAAAGCTTTTAGGGATCCTGATTCTGGGTTTGTTGTTTATTTTTGCCTCGAATAGTCCAGAGGCCAAAGCAGAGGGTTTTAAATTAACTAAAATTACGGAAAACCTTAAGTCACCGTGGAGCCTATCTTTTATTAATCAAAATGAAGCATTAATAACAGAAAAATCAGGGGATATAATTTATATCAATATTGAAAAGCAAGAATTAAAAAATATAAAACATAACCTAAAAGTTCTAGACAACGGACAGGGCGGCTTATTAGATATCTTGTATTATGATAAAAGTGTATTTACTTCTTATACTGAAAAAAGAAAAGATTTCAAATCTAGCACATCAATTGCTAAAGGAAGATTTAATAAGAATAAAATATATTTTAAAAATATATTTCGAGCAGAACCTCCAATAGAATCCAGATATCATTTTGGATCAAGACTTGCCATTAAAGACAACTATTTATTTGCCTCCGTTGGAGAAAGAATGCAAGGTGCGATTGCTCAAGATCCAACAAAACATCCTGGAAGCATTATTAGAATTTATTTGAACGGAAGCATTCCAAAGGATAATCCAAAATTTAAAGGTAAGGACAATTGGTTGCCTGAGATATATCAAATTGGCATAAGAAATCCACAAGGTTTAACTTTATCTCCATTTGACCATAAAATTTATATGACCAATCATGGCGCTAAAGGTGGAGACTGGTTTGGAGAGGCAAAATTCGGTGAAAATTATGGATGGCCTATTTTAGGCTGGGGTGGAAAAAATTATTCAGGCACCGAAATAGGTCCAAAGTGGAAACCTGGTTTTACCAAAGCAATTCAGTATTGGGTTCCTTCAATTGCAACAGGCGCCATTACAATCTATGAAGGTGAAGAATTTAAAGAGTGGAATGAGCAAGCTCTAGTTACATCTTTAAAAGACCGGTCCTTGAGAAAATTAATTTTTAAGGACGTAAAGGAAGTCAAAGAGGATATTATTTTTAAAAACAAAATTGGAAGAATTAGAGATATTCAAGTTCAGCCTTATACTGGTAAATTATTTTTTCTAAGTGATAACGGTTCTTTATGGAAAATGCAGAAGTAGGAAAGGGCGTTTTTCTTGTTGGTTGATCCATTCCAATGTTTGCTAACGAATAGTAGATTTCTTTATCACTCATAAAAAAAAGTAGGGGCGTTCTGTTGTGCGGTGCCCGTAACCCTACCTCAATAAATTTGATTGTTCCAACATATTTAAAATCTTTCTAAAACTACTGAATTTTTAACTTGTTTTGATGGTATTTTCCAATATTTTTTAAGTAATAAAGTTGATTGTTTTTTTGCGTGAAGAATAAAACCAAATTTTTCATAAAATCGAATCGCCCATGTGGCATTTCGCCAAGTGCCTACCAATAAACGTGAATTCTGATTTTTTTTTAATAGATATTCAAGCAATGCACTCCCCGTTCCTTTACCCTGGAATGAAGTTAAAGTATACGCGTGTCTTATAAGAGTGACATCTTTTAATTCCTGGATTCCTATCACTCCGATCAATT
>Ga0187833_10003465_pt1 | contig 15981 bp, 21 predicted proteins | sample ETNtaG_37_FD_167968 | JGI IMG/M metagenome (GOLD analysis project Ga0187833, IMG submission 167968) | Marine microbial and viral communities from oxygen minimum zone, Eastern Pacific Ocean - ETNP2014_SV_400_PacBio MetaG (Illumina Assembly) | ecosystem: Environmental > Aquatic > Marine > Hypoxic...
CCGTTAAATATCTTAAAGATTGCATAAAGCATAATAAAACTACCAATCCAAAGGAATTTGTCGAGTACCATCTTCATCATCTCAAATTCCTCGTTCTGTGTCATGCGCTTTTTCATTTTAATACCTCTTTTTTTATTTTACAGTTAGTATGAAATCTTTGCTTGAAGTAAGTAAATCAACGGTGGACCCAGCCTTATATCCCACCATAGATACTCTACAAATACCTGAACCAGTCACTGTTGGTGTAACAAATTTCATTATATAAGTAGCTGATTCCTGTTTCTTTATTGCTTTTGGATTTACTCCAAATGATGTAGGTGGATTTGGATCTTCAGGTGGTGCTCCAGCATGGAAAGGTGGTAGACATGATAGTGTTGGCCTTGTGCCTCCACTTTGTGATGCTGATAAATCTTCTCCAGTGGGATTATAAACTCCTATTTTTAAAATTACTGGCTTACTTGCTTCAGTTATAATCTTTTCTTTTGAAAAAGTAAGTGGTTCACTAGAAGATGGAGTTGGTGGTTCTGCTTCAGTGCTTATCATCTCATCAAATTGTCCTGATGCTTTTCCAAACATCCCTCTTGTAAACCCTAAAGCTAATCCTAGCATAGTTATTGCTATTATTAAAATAACGATAGCATTTATAGAAAGTTCTAGGGCCCCTTTTTTATTCATAATTTAAAAATATAAAGAAAGTAGTATATAAACTTTTTTATTTGACTTTTAAAGTAAACTCTTTTAACTTACCTGCGACTGTTACTGTGCATAAATATGTTTCTGTTGCTGGCGCTGTTATAAGAATAGTATTTACTCTAAATTCTTGGTCAGGAACACTAAAAGTATTCCCTGACAAACCAATTCCACAATCAGCTGCAGGAGTAACTGTAATTGCACCGCCTGCTACTCCACCTGTATTATAATAACCCACTTTTAGGGCAATCTTTTGTCCTGCTTCTGTAATCACTATTTCTCTAGATAAAGTTACTGGATTAGCTGCTGAAGGAGTTGATGGTTCAGGTTCGACACTTATCATCTCATCAAATTGTCCTGCTGCTTTTCCAAACATTCCTCTTGTGAAACCTAATGCTAAACCAAGCATTGTAATTGCAATTATTAAAATAACAATTGCGTTTATTGATAATGCCAAAGCTCCTTTTTTATTCATTTTTATTGTGAAACCCTCACTGTGAAATCTTTTGAGTTTGCACCAACTACAATTTGGCATAAATATGTGTTTGCAGCATCAGCACCTGTTGTAATGACAGTGAATATTTTATATTCATTTGCAGGGACTGCCTGTACACTATTTTTGTAATCATCTTTAAATCCACTACATGTTATCCCTGCAGCATTTTCTGCTACAGTACCACAATCTGTACATCCAGGGTTATAAACACCAATCTTAATTATTTCATCTTCTCCTGCGGTAGTGACAATACTTTCTCGTGACATTGTGATTGGATCACTTACAGTTGGTATTGGAGGTTCTGGTTCCTCACTTACTTTCTCTTCAATCTGAGTTGAGATCTTTCCAAACATTCCTCTTGTAAACCCTAAAGCTAATCCAAGCATTGTAATTGCAATTATCAAGATAACTATTGCATTGATGGACAATGCCAATGCACCTTTTTTATTTCTCATTATTTTCCACCTCATTGAACAATTTTAATTGTTAGTTCTTTATAATATTTCCCAAACTCAGGCGTACCACTTAATGAAGGTACGATTACTTTACATAAATGACTTCCTGCAACTACAGGAGCATCAAACAAAATAGTATAAGTTACAGATTCAGTTGGTTTTATTGTTCTTGTATTTACATTAACTGTTAAATCTCCAATACCATCTGAACATTCAATTATTGCAGGTTTTTCATCAGTCCATACATTACCACTAGGATTATAAACACTGACTTTTAATATCTCATTTTCTTCTGCTTGAGTAACAATAACTTCTCGTGATAATGTTGTTGGGTCGGTTGCACTTGCAGCTGCTGGTTCTGGTTCTTCAGAAATCTTCTCTTCCATTTGAGTAGTAACTTTCCCAAACATTCCTCTTGTGAAACCTAATGCTAAACCTAGCATGGTAATTGCAATAATAAGAATGACGATTGCGTTAATCGATAATGCAAGAGCAGCTCTTTTTGTCAATATTACACCTCTTTTCTATATTTCTCTCTATGGATTTCTATTAAATTGTAACTACAGGTTAATAAATGTTTTGTTTTTGAGTATATGGATTTAATAGATAAATTTATTAATAACCTTCCCAATAAACACTGATAATGGATACTCTTGAGTGTATTAAAACAAGGAGAAGTATTAGAAAATTTAGGCCAAGCCCTGTTGAATGGGATAAAGTAGGCTCAATTCTTGATGCAGGACGCTATGCTCCTAATGCTGGTAATCTTCAGAACTGGCAATTTATGGTTTTTCTCGACGAGAAAAAAAGAAAAGCAATTGCAGAAGCCTCTGCCGAGCAACATTGGATGGCAGAAGCACCAGTACATATAATAATCTGTGAGAAGCCAGAAATACAAAAACAATATTATGGTATTAGGGGTGAACGATTATATAGTGTACAAGGGATGGCTGCTGCTGCTGAGAATATGCTTCTTGCAGCGCACGCTTTAGGTCTTGGTACATGCTGGATTGGCGCTTTTGACGAGCACGCAATAAAGCGCATTGGTAATATTCCTGATAGGGCAAGGCCACAGGCAATTATTGTTGTGGGATATGCAGATGAAGTAGTCCCAACTCCTGGGAAACTAACTCTTGAAAATGTAACTTATCTTGAGACCTATGGGGAAAATATCGGTAGGATTAAAGATATTGATGCAGTCCTTGGATTCCGAAGCCAGGCAGTAATGGATACTATTGAAAAAGGAAAAGAAGTTATAAATAAAGCATCTGAACATGTAGAAAAAGAAAGTATTAGTTTTATAGATAAGATTAAAGAGAAATTACGTGGAAAGAAAGAAGAATAATCTAATAAAATCTAGTTCTTGTCAGGTGATATGGTTTGTCAGATGAAGATTTATTTTGTCCTTGTGCCCATAAATAAGAATCAATCTCCATTGAAGTGATACCTTTCAGATTACTCTTTATCAATTCAATCGCCCATATTGCATTGGCTCTTATTTCAATCTCTTCTCTGCTATGTTGAGGTATTAGGATTTTATTATCTACCTTATCTTCTAATTCTTTGTTATATACTAATATGCCTGCTTTTCGTAGAGACTGAGGTATCTTATAATCAGCAAAAGCAGTTAATTGGTTAATATTTTTCAATTCACCATATCCTTCTCCATTAAATATGTGGTGTATGTCGTATGTAAGAAGCTGTGCAAGTTTATAGAAAAGTACTTTATTCTCTTTGTACATAGAATAATCATTAAACATTGAAAATTCTGTAGTAAATAAATCAACTAATTTTATTGCATCTTTATCAGCTTTCTCAATAAGATTACTGACTTTTCCTTCGTATTTCTCAATCAATACATTTCCTAACTGTTGTAGGTTTCTCAATCTTTCTTCAAATAAAGGAATCTGGATATTCCCTCTCAGAATCTCTTCTAAGTCATCCTTGGTAATTGTTGATAAATATTTTGGACTTAGTATTGGTATATTGTTTTCTATGGCTTTCCCTAATGCAGTTATCATGCCAAATGCACCGTCATAACTTTTATCTTGGTATTCAACTGTCCATTTTGCATTACCTGGGTCACTCCAATAACAGAAGTTCATTGAGTTGAAGATTATTATAAAATTGAGTTTGTCTTCTTTGGTCATCATTGAAATATCTACTGGTGATGCATCTGTATAATGCTTAACTTTGTTTTGAGTATAATTTGCAGAGAATTCTACAATTTTCTCATTATCAATTGTAACAAATTTGTTTTCTTCAATTACTGGCATAATGCTTCTGATTATTGGATTCATGTTTTTTTGGGTTTGTTCCAAATTTATAAAATCTTATATGCTTTTTTATATACTTAATTCTATCTTTTTTTCAAGAACCAACTACTATTTGAGAATTAATTACTTGACTTATAATATCATCTTATACTCTTAAATAACTTGTCAAAAAGAAAGAATAATAATTACTTCACATCATTCACTTTAATGATGTGATATCCAAATTGAGTCTTTACAGGTCCGACAATATCTCCTTTCTTTGCACTGAAACAAGCATTCTCGAACTCTTTGACCATCTGTCCTCTGCCAAACCATCCTAAACTACCGCCTTCTTTTGCGCTTGGGCAGGATGATTTCTCTTTGGCGACATCTTCAAAACTCCTGCCATGATTGACATCATATAATACTTCTTTTGCATCTCCTTCACTTTTGACTAATATATGTGAAGCGTTTATTTGTTTTACCATAGGTATCTAATGAATAATAAATATATAAAAACCTTTAGGTCTATACCGAATCAAACAAAAGACTTTAAATACTAATTATTATTAAAACAACCTATGGAAGAAAAGATATTAATTGATAGGGAAACATTGAAAGCGATTGTAGTTGATACAAGGATGAACATCCTTAAATTACTTTCATCAAAGAAATACACTCTTTCAGATCTAGCTGAGCAATTAGAATTAGGTAATTCAACAGTAAAGGAACATCTTGATATCCTTGTAGGCTCAAATCTTATTCATAAAGAAGATACTAACCGTAAATGGAAATATTACTCTTTATCCTTTAAAGGAAAGAAACTGATCCAGCCAAGAGAAGTTAAAGTTCTTTTTGCCTTTGCGTTTAGCCTTATTGCAACAGTTGGTTTTGCAGTGACTTTCTTAAGACAGCAATTATTCGGCAGTCTTGTGTCAAAACAAGAAGTCCTTAGCAAAGCAATGCCTGTAATGGAAATGGCAGTTGAAGAAGCATCTATTGCAACTCAGAAAGTAGCGGTAGATACAATAGCTGCTGCTCCTCTTGCACTAACATCTGATTTCCCTATATATCTCTTTTTTATCCTACTCTTCTTAGTTGGGTTGACAACTCTGTTGTTGGGGATCTATCTTAATAAACCTCAGGTAATAATAATCAAGAAAGAAAAATGAAATGGATACTTTCTTTATTGATTTTGATGTTTATTGTTGGCTGTATCAGTCAAATAGATACTCCTATTGATGATGTTATTATTGATGTTCCAGTAAGTTCAAATATGTTGATTAAGGAATGCTCTGATCCTGAATATATCACTGTTCAATCTGATTATATTGTTGAAGGCGTTGTTGAAAATATTGAAACAAGTTGGAATGGTGATAATACTCAAATATATACAACAGTAACTTTTACAATCAATAATAATATCAAAGGTGATCTCAGTGATAGTACTCAATTCGAATTGCCTGGTGGATGTGTTGATGAGATTTGTGAATATATTGAGGACCAGTCTATATTTAACCTCGGTGAAGAACTAAGGCTTAATTTATATGATTTTAATGGGAAATTAAGCATAGTATGCGGTCCGTTTGGCATTAAACAGTTGCCTAAAATACCAATTCAACCAAAATACGGCAACTTGGATGATTATTACAAAAGCATAGATTATTCATGCAACCAAGACCGTGATTGTGTAATAAAAGATACTCATAACTGCTGCGGTTATTATCCTAAATGCACTAATAAGAATGCAGTTGTTGATACTGAGTTTGTAAACTCAGAATGTGGAAAGGAAGGGTTAGCAAGCGTTTGTGGGTTTCCTTCTATAAACTATTGTACTTGTTCTGAAAATCTTTGTGAGGGCAGCTTTATTGAGGTTAATAGCTTTGATGAATGCGTTGCAGAAGGTAATCCTGTAATGGAATCTTATCCAAGACAGTGCAGGAGCAGTGAAGGCGTAACTTTTATTGAAGAAATTTAATGCTTTATCGTCGATAATTTTTTGTATTCTTATGAACAAAAACAACATTAGTATACTAAAACCTATATTTTGCAGTTTAGAAATATATTTAAATAAGTTTCTTCATAAATAAAAGAATAAGGTTTTAAATCAAGTTTTTTGGCGAAAACTCGATTTAATTTATTTGGTTAAACATTATATTTTGGCTTTCTTATTTGAAAACTTTTAATCGTGTTATAATACTCGTTGGCGCAAGTAAATAACTTCTTAGCTTTCAAGGTAGATTTAGATCTACTTAGATATAAAGATTTCGAGTATCAAATATAGATATTGGATAATATAAAAAAACTCTAAAAGGGGGGATAAAAAAATGGATTTTTTGGTAAAAGAAGCATTAAAGACAAATGAAGTAAAAGAAGAAATGATGGAGAATATTGATGTTGGTCAAGCCAACATAAAGGTAATCGGAGTAGGCGGTGCAGGTAACAATATGGTTGATTGGCTATATAAGAAGGGTGTTAAAGGCTCTGAAATCATTGCTTGTAATACTGATCAACAGCATCTGAATATCACAGAAGCTGATCGCAAATTCCTAATGGGTAAGGATCTTACAAAAGGCCTTGGTTGTGGTGGTTTTCCTGAGAAAGGAGCTGAAGCTGCACAAGAATCTTTGCAAGAAGTAAAAGAATCATTGAAAGAATCAGACATGGTCTTTGTATGTGCTGGTATGGGTGGCGGTACTGGAACAGGTGGCGCTCCAATTGTTGCTCAGGTAGCTAAGGATACAGGTGCAATTGTAATCGGTACAGTCACAATGCCTTTCAAGATTGAAAGAGCAAGAGTTGACAAGGCTGAATTTGGTCTGCAGCAGTTAAGGCAAGTAGCTGATACTGTTATTGTAATAGATAATAATAGATTGGTTAATATTGCAGGTAATTTGCCAATCCAGCAGGCTTTTGCAGTTGCAAACGAATTGATCTCAACTATGATAAAAGGAATTGTTGAAACAATCGCTATACCTTCATTGGTTAATCTGGACTATGCAGACGTGAAAGCAATAATGTCAAACGGCGGCGTTGCAGCAATCGGTGTAGGTGCTTCAGACACAAACAGTAAAGTTGATGAAGCTGTCAAAGGGGCACTCTCAAATCCTTTACTGGATATTGAATATGAAGGTGCAACCGGTGCTTTAATACACATACACGGTGGTCCTGACATGACATTAGATGATGTCAGCAAAATAGGTGATCTGGTGACAAATAGCCTGGATGATGAAGCAAACGTTATCTGGGGTGCTCGTATATCAGAAGATATGAAAGGCAAGCTCACTGTTATGACAATCATAACAGGTGTTAAATCTCCTTGGATTTTAGGAAAAGTCGATTATGACAAACCAAGTGAGAAATCAGCACAGATGAGTGACGAGCTGGGAATAGAGATTGTGCATTAAGTTCACCAAACCTTAACTGATAAGGTGAGAAGTTTTTTTCTTGCCTTCACTTTTTAATACCCCCAACAACCAAATCGTGAAGGCAAATATATTTATGCCTCCTCTCGGCTAGGAGGAGGCTTTTTTCTTTTTTTAAGTTTTTAAGAATTCTTTAATTTCTATCAAAAACGCCTTTATCACTTAAATATTTCTTTGTACCAATATAATAAACATATATGTACATTGCAATAAAAGCAAGGAATGAATAAGGTAAAATCTTGTAAAATAGTAATCCATCAGATTTAACAGCTACAATTTTATTAAACAAGCTGCTGAAGAATAAAGTGATTCCAAATAATACTGTCAGCAAAATTTGCTTGTGAATAATCTTTCTTACTCTTTGTTCTCCAAAATGCTTTAATGGGTCTCTATAAGATCCAATAATGTCCTTTATTACCCACACAAAGAAGAACAATATTATGATGTAAACAATCATGCCGCTCAATGACATTTCACAGTAAGCACTATCACTTCCGTTAATATAATTCTGCAATAAAGGAATACAATTTGGCATTTTTTTAAGCGAGTTTAAGCAATTTTATTATTGACATCTGGTTAAAGCTGTCTTCTACTTCATTAGATATCTTAGATAAAAGGTGACCTGTTCGTCCTACTATTGATACAGTGATGGGGTCTAGCTTCTTGCCAAGATATAGTTTTTCAAACAACTGTTTTTGTAGAGCATCAGATGTTTCTTCGGTTTTTTTCATCTGTTTAAAGTTTAAATCTTTGTTCTCAAACAGATTGTTGAAACCTTTTTCAAGGTCATCAATTGAGTTCTCAGCTTCAACAACCAGTTTCTTGAGTATATCCATTATATTTTTAGGAACCTTTCTTCCTTTAAAGAACACAAACTGGTTTGCAGCATTCTGCATCTCATCAGCCACTTCATCAATGTTTTCTGATAAAGTATATAATCTTGATCTTGTTGCAGGTAAGAACGCACCTTCAAACAGGTTCTTTATGACTTCACGTCTTGCGTCATCTGCCTCTCTCTCTTTTGTTAGAACAAGTTCAGTTTTCTTAGCAACATCATTAAAATTTCCCTTAAACAATGCTTCTGCAGACTCATGGAACGCTTTCCTTGTTTCCTGGACTTTTTTGACATGTACCTTGAATAACTCAAGAGTTTTCTTTTCTTTATCACGGCCGAATATTGGCAAAATATTAAATCTCATTTTTCGCACCTCAATGTTTTATTTTCTTTTAACTATATAAATAATACGATTAATTTGAAGACTATAACTGAAGATACTGCGCCTAACACAGGCGTTGTCACCCAACCAATCCCTACATGTTTTATTGCAGATCCGTCAATTGATGCAACTCCCTTTACAAGTCCTACACCAATAACACCACCTACTATCGCGAAACTTGTTGAAGTTGGTATACTCATTAAAGTTAATATGTAAAGGCTTAATCCTGCGCCTAACTGAGCAGCAAAAGCCATCATTGGATCAAGTGATACTATTTTCTGACCAACTGTTTTCATAACTTTCCCGCTTAATAAGATAGAACCCATTGCAATAGCAATGCCTCCAAGCACAGCAGCAATAACAGGCGCTATTAACTTCACATTCACGATTAAACCTACTGCATTTCCCAGGTTGTTTGCTCCCATTGAATATGCAAGGAATATTCCTGTTAAGATTATTATCAATTTTATTCTTTTTTCAACCAAAATAAGTTTTCCTTTCAGTATCATTCCTGATAAGTATCTGTAAGCAATATATGAACATACGATTGCAATAATCGGTGTCAGGAAACCAAGCAGGAATATCTTTATTATCTTTGGCCAGTCAATCATCTCTCCAATTAATAAACTAACTCCTGCAATAGCGCCTATGATAGATTGTGTTGTTGAAACTGGCAGTCCAAACAAAGTGAATAACGTGACTAGCAATGCTGCTCCAAATAATGCAGATATTATTGCCAGTTCAATTGATGATATAGAAGCAAGGCTGCTTATTGTTTTAATTACGCCAGAACCTTGCAATAGCGCACCTGCAAGAGCGAATATTCCTACAATTGCTGCAGCGCTTCTTGGTCTAATAACACCAGCACCGACTGCGGTTCCCATGCAGTTGGCAGCATCATTAGCACCTATATTAAAACCAACATACAGACCTGCAAGGATTATAAGAACAGATATGAGTTCCATAATTATATATTTTAATTTAGAATTATAAAAAGTTATTGAAAAAGTAGTTATTTTGTTATTGTTATGTCTTCAGTGCTGTGATGAGCATTGATTATTATTCTTAATTTTAAAGTTTTTAAACACATTAAATAAAATAAATCCATGCTCATTTACAGCAAGGAAGGTTCTACCAAATCAACAAACCAATTTTCAAAACCTTTAAATAATCAAAAAAAGAACATTTACACTATGTTATACTTAATAGGACTTGGCCTTAATAACGAGAAAGATATCACTGTTAACGGCTTAGAATCAATAAAGAAATGCAGTTTAATCTATTTAGAGCAATATACTTCTAAACTATCTTGTTCAGTAAAACAACTAGAAAAGTTCTACAAAAAGAAGATAATTGCGTCTGACAGAGAACAGATTGAAAACAAAGCCTATGAAATTATAAAGAACGCAAAGACAAAGGACGTTGCAGTCTTAATCATAGGCGATGTATTCGGAGCGACCACTCATATAAATCTGATGATGGATGCTAAAGCAGAGAAAGTCAAAGTAAAAGTAATCCATAACACTTCAATTTTAACAGCAATTGGTATTACAGGTCTAGAACTATACAAGTTCGGCAAGATTACTTCTATACCCTTCAACAATAAAGACGTTAGAGCGCCAATTGATGTATTCAATATGAACTACAAAAACGATCTTCATACACTTTTCCTTTTAGATCTGAATCCAAAAGATAATCAATTCATGACAATCAAAGATGCTGTTGATTATTTAATAAAAAACAAGATTAACGAAAACACACTAGCTGTTGGTTGTGCAGGACTTGGTTCTGACAAACATGAACTAAAGACAGCTACATTAAAACAACTAAAGAACAAGAAGTTCACACAATTTCCTCAATGTCTTATCATTCCGTCAAAAAAGCTTCATTTTGTTGAAGAAGAAGCGCTTGATCTTTGGAAACATTAAATTTAAATAGCAATATCATAATCCTTTCTAACAATAGCCCCGTAGTGTAGTGGTCAATCATCTTGCCCTTTGGAGGCAAGGACGGCAGTTCGAATATAATGATTAAATGTCATTAACGAAAGTCTGCCCGGGGCTATTTCTTATTTTCTAAAAAATAGCCCATTATCTTGTATTTTATAATAAACTAAAAAAAGAAATAAAAATTAAAACTTAACTTCAGGTACTACGTCGCTACCTTCACTTGACTCAAAGAAACCTTCTTTTTCAAAGCCAAACATGTTTGCGATCAAGACAGTAGGTATTTTCCTTATCTTAATATTATATACCTTAACTTTCTCATTAAATCTGTTTCTTGCAACAGCAACTCTGTTCTCTGTTCCTTCTAGTTGCGCTTGTAGGTTTTTGAAAGTATCTAGATCTAAATCAGGATATTTCTCTACAGTAACAAGTAATTTTGAAAGAGCGCCACCCATTTGTTCACCAAGACCTACCATACCAGCTCTGTTCCCACTTGATTGGGCACTTTGCCATTGGCTTCTAAGCTTTGTTACTTCAATGAATGTTTCCTGCTGGAACGATTCAGATTCTTTGACAACCTCAATTAGGTTAGGAATTAAATCAGCTCTTCTCTGATATTGTGTTTCAACATTAGCCCATGATTCACCCACTTCAGTAGATGATTTGATCAGGCCGTTGTAACTTCCAACAAACCACAGTAGTATCACAACCACCACTCCGATTATAATCATTGAACTTCTTTTCATAATGAACACCTCACATCTTATCAACGATATGTATTAGATCAGTTAACAAAGTCATCAACCTTTTTATATCTATCGCTTCATTATTTATTTTGTCTTCTTTAATCTCTTTAAAGAGTTTAAGATCAACTTTATATGCTTCTTCAACATCATTAAACAATGTATCAAGATTCATAGGTATCTTTTTATCTTTTAAGAATAATAATCCGTAAAATAATGGCATTAATGTTGGCACTGCTGATTTCAACAATTCTTTCAGTTCCTTATCTTTCTTCAGCCACATATAATTTTCACGCAGGTGTATTAGCTTTGATCTAAGTTCAAATTCAACCTGTCGTCTTACATGTCTTTTATCAAAGTTTACTTCTTCAATGATGTCATCACCATAAAGAACATCATGAGGATATTTCATGTTAAGCAGCTCTAACGGAAAAACATCGCTGCTGTTGATCAATTCCTTTTTTGTGAACACAATCGGAACAACTTTCTTCTTTTTTGAATAATCTTTGACAATTGGTTTTATCTTGTTCAAGTCTCCAAAACCAAGTTCTTTTACAATGATTAGTATATTATCTGCTCTTCCTTCTGTACCAAAATTAATTACTGACAAAAGGTTGTCTGATAAAGTCTTCTTACATTCTTCAACTAATTCCATTTTACCATCCTCCGCTGAATCCACCGCCTCCGCTGAATCCACCTCCAAAACCACCAAAGCTGCTGCCTCCGCCTCCACCGCCAAAGCCGCCTCCAAAGCCACCTAAAAATATAGGGAAAAAACCACCACTTCGCCTCCCTCTTCGTGAGAAGAATGATGATCCAATTATTATCATCATAAAGATAATGTATGACCATGAACCGTAACTTGATGATCGTTTTACTCGTTTGGTCTTAAAACTTGATATAACTTCTTCATTACCTTCAAGAAACCCGTTGACAACTATTAATGAATCAAAAACACCTTTACCATAATTACCTTCTTTGAAGTTAGGTTCTATTACTCTTACACCTATCTCTCTTGCTGCTATGTCTGGTATTATTCCCTCTAGGCCATAACCCACTTCAAACCTATATCTTCTTTCATTTGGTGCAATCAGTATCAATAGACCATTGCTGATATCCTTTTTACCAATACCTGCTTTCTCAAACAGTTCGACTGCGTATGTTTCTATATCAATCCCATCTAAAGATTCAACAGTCACAACTGCAATCTCAACAGTCGTTTGCTGTTCAATTCCTGATAATAAAGCATTAATCTGTGATTCATATGATGGTTCAATTATGCCTGCTTTATCAGTTACATAATCATTTAGTCTAGGATAATCAACTGCTAACACATTTGTAGCTATTAATATGAAAATTATTAGATAAAGATAAGTCTTATTCATTTAATTGGTAGATTTCTTTATGGTTATAAATATTTATGTTTTTGTCAGCACAATCCTAAAACTATATATATAAGCTTAATTAATAAATACCTAAAATGAGAATAACTCCACAAGAAAAAAAGTTCTTAAAGGAATTATTAAAAAAACATCTAAAGGATTTCGAGAAGAACGAAAAGGTTTCTTTAAGGTATTCTTCTCCTAGATTAATCTCAGCAGAAATCCAGTATGATATGTTCCTTAAAGACCTGATAAAGAAAGTAAAATAAGAATATTTCTCTTTATCTAGGTAGAACTCAGTGACGAGTAATTGAGTATTGATATTCTTTATTTGTAATTTAAAACGTAAACAAAAACACCAAAAAACATCCAAAACATCAATCCAAAAGCTTTATAAGTAAGGATTATTTCTAAATTCAACATCAAGAGGTAAGTAAGTGGTTTATCCACGGACTTATACTGGAGACATAAGAAATCTATTTTCTAAAGTCTCCTTAAACGGAGGAATAAAAACATGGCACGAATGCATTCAAGGAAAAGAGGCAAAGCTAGAAGCAAAAAGCCTGGTAAAAAAACAATACCTACATGGGTTAGATATAAAGATAAAGAAGCAGAGATGTTGATTGTTAAATTAGCAAAAGATGGAAAATCACCTTCACAAATAGGTCTTCATCTAAGAGACGTATACGGAATACCTGATGTTAAATCTGTCACAAAGAAAAAGGTTTCAGCAATCTTAAAAGAAAAGAAATTACTTGCAGAAATTCCTGAAGATTTGACATCTCTTATTAAGAAAAGTATAAGGATTAAAAAGCATCTTGAAGAAAACAACAAGGATCAGCCTGTAAGACGAGGATTATTGTTAACTGAATCAAAGATTAACAGACTAATTAAGTATTACAAAAAATCAAAGAAGCTACCTCTCGAATGGAAATACGATCCAGAAAAAGCAGGTATGTTTATCGAGTGATTTATTTTGGATAAATATGGTAAGTTTCATGATTGTATTAAGCATGCAGTAGAAAAATTCAAAGAAGTTGACAAACGAGAGACAATAAGAATTGTTAGTCATCTTGATTGTGACGGAATAACTGCATGTGCAATTCTAATCAAAGCTCTAAACAATGAAAATAGAAGGTACTCTATTTCTATACTGCAGCAGCTTAACAAGAGAGTCATTAATGAGCTTTCAAGAGAGAACTACCACACATACATATTTGCAGACTTAGGATCTGGTTTAGTTAAGACCATCAATGAAGTTCTTCATGATAGGAAGATATTCATACTTGATCATCACGAATTTGATAAAGAAGCTAAGACAGACTTAGTACATGTCAATCCACATATATTCGGGATTGACGGAAGCAAAGAGATTTCTGGTTCTGGTGTTGTTTATTCTTTTGCAAAAGAACTTAATAAGAAAAATGAAAGCATGGCACATATTGCAATCATCGGAGCAATTGGGGATGTCCAGGAAGAAGATGGCTTTAAAGAGATGAATAATCAGATACTTAAGAAAGCAGTAGAGTCAGGTCATATCAAAGTAAGGAAAGGTCTTAAGGTGTTTGGTTCACAGACAAAGCCATTACATAAGACTCTTGAATATTGCAATGATCCAAATATTCCTGGTGTGAGCGGCAGTGAATCCGGTGCAATACAATTCCTTCAACAATTAGGCATAAATCCCAAAAGAGGCAGCCAATGGCGCAAGCTTGTTCAGTTAACTGATGGTGAGATGGAAAAGCTTATCGCTGCAATTGTCATGAAACGTTGTAATGAAACTAATCCTGAAGATGTTATCACTAACAATTATATTTTACTTAAAGAAAAAGTAGAATCTACATTAAGAGATGCAAAAGAGTTCTCAACTTTGCTTAATGCATGTGGACGTCTTAACAAAGCTTCATTAGGTATTGGCGTCTGCTTGAATGATAAAAAGATGAAAGAAAAGGCTTTGAGAACGCTTGACGATTATAAGAAAGAAATTATTAAGAGCAAGAGATGGTATGAAGATAATAAAGACTCTAATGATGTAATAGCTGATAAAGGCTTTGTAATCGTCAATGCAAAGGATAACATACTTGGTACAGTAGTAGGCACTCTTGCTTCAATGTTATCAAGAACAAACGATTTTGATAAAGATACATTAGTTATGTCACTTGGGCGACTTATAGATAATTATACAAAGGTAAGCTTACGAATAGTCGGAAAAAATCCAAGCAATAATGATTTGAGTGAGATTGTAAGAGAGATTATAATGGGGATACCTGATTGTGAAGCTGGCGGACATTGTGATGCAGCTGGTGCAATTATTCCTACTTCTAAAGAGAAAGAGTTCATTGATAGAGCATGCGCAACTCTGAAAAAGAGAAGCATGGAAGAAAGCATAGTATAATATTAAGAAATATATATTAACTTAAAAAAAATAAAATTAAAGAATTCTTCTGATACCTTCTATGTTCTTTGCAATATCTTCTCCTTGCTTAGTTAATGTAAGGAGCTTTAATCTACCTTGTTTTTCAAAATTAATCAGATTTGAAGTTTCCATTTCCTGAAGTATCTTTACGACATGAGAATATGTACAGTCAATCTGTTTTGCTAAAGAAGACGCATATACGTTTGCTTTTGCATTATATAACTCTACCAACATCATAGCTGGTTTTTCACGAAAAAAAACATTGAAAATCTGTTTATTAATGTTACCCATTTATCTAACCCCCATTATACGAACATACTATTCTAAAATAATGTTTTTATTTAATATTTAAAAGTTTATACTTTCTAGGATATACTTGCGATTATATAAATGTTATGAAAAATTAAAATAACATTTTTAAAGACTAATTTATTAAGTAGCTTTATGAAATCAAAGACAATAGCGACCAGCCTAGCTGCTTTGCTTATTGGAACTGCATCAGTAACTGATTCTTATTCGCTTGAACTTGGCACAGAAGAAAGACAACAAGAGCTTGAATCTATGGTTTCCTCCGGCGGCATCACAATAGATTTTATTTATAATAGCGGGCTTATGCATTTGATAAATAAAAATATGGATGGTGCAATAGATAATTTTATTTTTATAATTGATCATGATTCAACTCATGCAAATGCCTATTACGGTTTAGCTAAGGCACTTGAAGGGAAATCAAGGCTTGAAGAGAACCCTGACCTTTTTGATGAAGCAGTTAATAATATTAATCATGCACTTCAGATAGATTCTACTTTTAGTTCAGCTGCTTACTCAGCAGCACTATGGTTACATAAACGAGATAGGTCAGATGAATCAGTTCCTTTTTTTGAGAGAGCAGTTGCAAACTTTGATATTTCTGCAACCAGCAACGTTGATAAGGCAACAAAGAAGAAACATTCAAT
>Ga0187833_10003467_pt1 | contig 15969 bp, 16 predicted proteins | sample ETNtaG_37_FD_167968 | JGI IMG/M metagenome (GOLD analysis project Ga0187833, IMG submission 167968) | Marine microbial and viral communities from oxygen minimum zone, Eastern Pacific Ocean - ETNP2014_SV_400_PacBio MetaG (Illumina Assembly) | ecosystem: Environmental > Aquatic > Marine > Hypoxic...
ATTTTCACTTAAGTCTTCAAGCTGGAAATGATTTAATATTAAAAAGAATGAAACGCAGACATACTAGAAAACAAGCTATTGATTTTTGTCATAAAGTTAAAAAAATAAGAAGTGATGTTGTTTTTGGAGCTGACATAATTGCCGGTTTTCCGACAGAAACAGACAGGATGTTTGAAGAATCAATTAAACTAATTGATGAATGTAATTTGACACACTTACATGTTTTCCCATTCTCTCCAAGACAATCTACCCCGGCAGCTTCTATGCCTCAGATTTCTAAAGAAGTTATAAAAAATCGGGCAAAAATATTAAGAGATTATGGTAATAAAAATTTATTAAAATATTTAAATCAACAAATTGGAAGAAAAGCTACTATGCTTGTTGAAGAAGTTGATCCAACAGGATCTTATGGCAAGTCTCAACATTTTACAAAAATACACATCGACAAAGAGTTGCCCAAAGGATTGATCGTGAATTGTAAAATTTATAAAATGAATGAAAATATATTGAAGGCAAAGTTAATCTAAAACGACAATGAATATTTTTAATAAATTTCGTTCTGGTTTAATAAAAACATCAAACTTTCTTACTTCTAATATTGTTCATTCAATTACATCTAAAAAAATTAATCCTGAAATAATTCAAGATATTGAAACGACTCTTATTTCAGCTGATATAGGTTTAGAAGTTACTGATCATTTAATTAGTAAAATCAAAACTACCAAAATTAATGATCATATAGATTCAACATTTATTCTTGAACTATTATCCAATGAAATTTCTCAGATTTTATTAGAAAGAGAAGAAAATATAATTAAAACCGATGATATTTTGCCCATCATATTTTTATTTATTGGCGTTAATGGAAGTGGCAAAACAACAACCATAGGTAAATTAATCAACAAAATCGGAAAGAATAAAAAAATCCTAGTAGCTGCTTGTGATACATTTCGAGCTGCTGCAATTGATCAACTAAAGGAATGGTCAGAGAATCAGGGTGCAGATTTTTTTCAAGGATCAATCAATCAAGACCCTGCCAGTGTTGCATATAGTGCTTGTGAAAAGACAAAAAATGAAAAATATGATTATTTAGTTATCGATACAGCAGGAAGGTTATCTAACAATACAAATTTGTTAAATCAGTTAATAAAAATTAAGTCAGTAACAAATAAATCAATTATTAATTCAACAATCAAAACAATATTAGTTTTAGATGGCACTAATGGGTCAAATATGATCAGCCAAGTAGAAACATTCGGTAAATCTTTAGGTGTCACTGGATTAATTATCACTAAATTAGATGGTACAGCAAAAGGAGGTGCGCTGATTTCAATTGCAAAAAAATATCAAATCCCTATACATTTCGTAGGTCTTGGTGAAAAAGAAGATGACTTGCTTGAATTTAAAGCAAATGAATTTTCTCAATCACTTCTAAATATAGAGAATTAATAAATGAAAAGTATATTTAAATTATTAATTGACATAGGTCCTTTGGCCATATTTTTCGTCTTTTATACACGTAGTGATTTAAAAACAGCAATTTTACCATTTATGATTGCAACAATTATTGCAGTTCTTTTTTCTTATATCATAGAGAAGAAAATACCTATTATGCCAACAGTAGGAGCGATAATTATATTGATCTTTGGTGGTTTGACAATTTATTTTGATAATGAAACTTTTTTTAAAATGAAACCAACAATTATCAATCTTTTATTTGCAGGAATTTTATATGTAGGTATTATTCTCAACAAATCGCTTCTGCGCTATCTTTTAGGGGCTGCGCTTAAACTTCAAGATGAGGGGTGGGATATATTAACAAAAAGATGGATAGGTTTTTTTATTGCTCTTGCCATTCTTAATGAAATCATATGGCGAACACAAACAACTGATATTTGGGTTAATTTCAAAGTATTTGGAATTTTGCCTATAACTTTTATTTTTACTCTTGCGCAGTTTTCAACAATAAAAAAATATCAAATTGAAGATTAGAAAACTTTATTTTCTTTAAGCGCTTTTACCCCAGGAGATTCATTTCCTTTAAGCCACTCTAAAAATGCCCCCCCAGCTTTAGATATATATGAAAATCCTTCTTCTGATTTTGCCATTTTAATAGCTGAAATTGTGTCGCCGCCGCCTGCAAGTGTAATAATGTTTCGTAATTTCGCATTTTTTTTTATTATATTTGCAATTTTAATAGTGGCATAATTAAAAGGTTTATATTCAAAAGCCCCCAGAGGGCCATTCCATAAAATCATATTTGAACTCGATAAAGTTTTTGTAATTATCTGTATTGTTTTATTTCCGATATCGAGTATCATCTGATTTGAAAAAATATCATCTATATCTGAATGCCTAATATTAATTGAATCATTCAGGTCATTAGAACAAACAACATCGCTAGGAAGAATGATATTGCAATTATAATTTATTGCTTTTTTTAGTATCTTATTTGTAGTTTCTATCAATTTTTTTTCAACTAATGATTTTCCAACATCAAAACCTTTTGAAAGAAGAAAAGTATTGGCCATTGCTCCACCAATAACGATGTTATCAAAATACTCTATTAGATTCTGAATTAGCTCTGTCTTTGTTGATATTTTTGAACCACCAAGAATTGCTGTTTTAGGTTTTTGAGGATTATTGAAAAATATTTCAAGATTATTAATTTCGTCCAACAAACTATCACCTGCTACTGACGGCAGATAGTGAGTTATACCAACTATGGATGCGTGTTGTCTGTGTGAAGCTGAAAAGGCATCGTTGACATAAACATCAAAATTTTTTGCAAGTTCTTTAGCAAAATCTTTATCATTTTTTTCTTCACCTTCATAAAATCTAATATTTTCTAAAAGACAAATATCACCGCAACTCATACTTTTTATTTTTTTTTCAATATATTGATCATTAAATGCTTTAATAAAATGAATTTTTTCTATTTCAAATTCTTTAGCTAGCGCTGAACACATAAATTCAAGTGAAAATTTTTTGTTGAATTTTCCCTTAGGTCTGCCAAAATGAGATAATAAAAAAATTTTATTTTTTCCTTTAATCAACTTATGAATAGAGGATTTAATGGAAATTATTCTTGATTTTTCAGTGATAAAACCGTTTACAACTGGGACATTAAGATCAGCTCTTAAAAGAACATTTTTTTCTTTAATGTAGTAATTATCAACAGTTTTCATCAAATTTATTGTCTTTTATAGCAAAAAAATCAAAATTTAGTGTTTATTAAGAAAAAATAAGGTTTTTTTAATTTAAACTCTCCAATATTTAGTATATTAGAATGTCCCCAAGTACTATATATTGATAACTAGTACGGAGAAAATATGCCTTGGAATGAGGAAAATGTTACTCGATTAAGAGATCTCTGGGATCAAGGACTTCCAACGGCTCAAATTGGAAAATTAATAGGTTTTACAAAAAATGCTGTAGTTGGTAAGGCTCATAGAATTGGCCTTGAAAGAAGGCCTTCCCCTATAAGAAGAACTGCTGTTAAGCCCGATAGAAAAAAAGCACGTTCACCTGTTATACCAAAATTAAATTTTGAGGATAAGTCTTTTGAGAAAAAAAAGGTTGGGACATTTACAACAATATTTCATCCGACAGAAAAAAACTTATTTTCTAATAAAACAAAAAGGGTTTGTGAATGGCCAGAAGGACATCCAGATGAACCCGAGTTTCATTTTTGTAACAAAGAAAGGTTTGAGGATAAGCCTTATTGTTTAAATCACTGCACGGTAGCTTATGTAATTCCTGAAAAAGAAGAGGAAAAAACAACTTCGAATAGAATAACCAAAATTTTCGCCTAGGGAGTTGTAATAACAATTAGTATTTTTTTCAAAATTTACTCTTTAAGTTTATCAACTAAAAATTTAAATGAAGATTTGTGTCCTTGAAAAAAAGAACTGTATAGATGATAGTTTGGTGGCATATATAAATCCATTATTGATTGGTCTTTTGTAATACATTTGTCATACAAATTTTTATCAACAAAAAAAGAATTTGATCCAGTTATATTTGTTGAAATTAATTTGTAATTTTTTTCTTCCATACATTTAGTTATAAAAGATAAACTTGCCCCCATATAATCATCGTGTGCCCATTTTTGATCAAATTTTTCATCTACAGAAATTTCAATATTTGGAGGAAACTTACTGTTATATTCAATACAAATTAATCGTGGTCTTAAAATGCTTAAATTATTTACACAATGAATATCAATCGAATCCATATCAATACTAAAAAAATCAATACTCTCAATGTTTTCTTTATCTAATTTTTTTAAATTATAATTGATTTCTGTATTAATATTTGATGGATTAATTTTTTTACAATCAACAACCAACTTAGAATTTATTGGTAATAATTTATTAAGTTTATTAATATATTTATTATTACTATCTATCCAAATTCCATTCCAATCATTCAAAAGTAAGAAATGCGTGTTATTTTCTAAACCATCTCCAGAACCAATTTCAATAAAAAATTTATTTGTTAATCCTATATCTTCAAAAATTGCTTGGATGATGCCATCCTCATCATTTTGCGAATACACTTGGTATCCTTTTAAAATATAACTAGGAAGATTTTTATTATTAATATAATCTTTTAATTGACCAATAAATTGTTTGGCAATTATTTCGTCATTATTTATATTAAGTATAAAATTTCTTAACCTTTGGAGAAATAAATTAAAGGATATTTTTAGTTTAAAAAAACTCATTTAAAATATTAATTATCTTTCATCTTTAAAGCATTTGAAAAAGCATTTTGTGGGATATTAATTTAATTAAACCTTTCATCGCAACATATGCCGCAGCAATATCTACTACTGCTAAAATTATAAAAATAATTGTTCTTTGTGTCTCAGTATCAAAAGAGTTCCAGTAACGATAAAATCTTGATCCAGCAAATAATGAAAATATCTTCATAATTAGCCAAATAGTAAAAACCGAAACTAACTTTATTGCAACTATTCTCTAGAAAACTGAATGATCGTTAGGATGTGGCGTGCCCGGCGAGATTCGAACTCACGACCCCCAGATTAGGAATCTGGTGCTCTATCCTACTGAGCTACGGGCACTGCTTTTACCTTATGGAAATAAATAATTTATACTAAACATTTGTAATATTCTCTCATTTAAATATAAATATAAAATTATGAAATTAGGAGTTTTAACAGCACCTTTTGAGAATAAAACATTAAAAGAAGTTGCCAATTGGGCTGAAAGTAGTAACTTTCATGCCCTTGAGATTGCCTGTTGGCCATTGGTGACAGATGAAATAAGAAGATATGCCGGAACAGCTCATATTGATGTGGCAAATATTTCAGAAATGCAAGCAAGTGAAATTGTAGAATTTTTATCTAGTAAAAATATAATAATCTCTGGGTTAGGATATTATCCAAACCCTCTTCACCCAGACGCTCAACATCGTAATGATATTTTTAATCATCTCAAAAATATAGTTGATTGTGCAAAAAAAATGAAAGTTCCTGTTGTTAATACCTTTTGTGGTGGAGACGCAAAAATGAATATAGATGAAAACTGGAAAAGAGCTCAAGAAATTTGGCCGGAATTTATTAAATACACAAAAGACCAAGGCATTCAATTAGCTTTTGAGAATTGTCCAATGATATTTAGTTATGACGAGTGGCCTGGCGGACATAATATAGCCTACTCTCCTAATATATGGAGACGAATTATAGAAGAATGGAATGGAGCAGTTGGAATGAATTTTGATCCAAGTCATTTGATTCTTCAAATGATTAATCAAAAAAAATTTATTTGTGAATTTGGTCCTCACATTAAACATGTGCATGCAAAAGATTTAATGATTGATACAGAAGGATTATATGAGCATGGGATTATGTCAAAAGGCATGGGTTGGCAGGTCCCCAGAATGCCAGGGCTTGGTGATGTAAATTGGTCTGTTTTTTTTTCTGAGCTTTTTAAAGCAGGATATGATGGATCAATTATCATTGAACATGAAGATAGAAATTTTGAAGAAACAGAAGAACTTCTTAAAAAAGGGTTTCTCTTGGCTAGAGACAATTTAAGTCCTTATATTAAATAAGTAATTATTTAAAAAAATGATTGTAATAAAAGGGGATTATTTTCCTTGAATTGTTATCACCAATAAAAACTATATTTTTTTTAGTGAATTTTAAATCTTTTACAAAGTTCCAATTTAATGGAGCAGGAATACAACCAAGGCAGTATTTGATTTTCAATTTTTTATTATTTGAAGAGTAAACTCCCATTGGATGATCGAATTTAGATTTTTTAAAACTTGCAGATAATTTATGATTTTCATGACAAATTGTTGATGCCTCTTCAATTCTTAAAACATTTTTGTGTTTTTTTAACCAAGGTTTATAATATCTTCCTCCATTGCTCATCCATAAAACTGTCTTAGGTAATTTTAATGTGTCCTTAATTGTGAAAAAAATAAAATTATCTTTTTTACATAAAACTGCAGACCATCCAAGTAATGGGAAGGTAGGATCAGTTTTTTTCTACTAAAATAATTATGTCTTCATGATGCTGATTTATAGGAAATTTAGATAAATTTATTTTTTTTAATTTCTTATTTTGTACATTTTTGATGCTTAAAAATTTTTGTGGATAGAGTAAAATAGACTTCCCTCTTTTAGGATTTTTTTCCAATGGAGATCCAGGGGTGACACCATAAGATTTTTTAGAAAAACTTAATTTTGCACCTCCAGGAGCATAAATCATTGCATAATGAGCAATTGGAATTGGCAAAAAAAGATTGTTAATAGTATGTTCTTGATAAATTATTGGATGATGATCTTTTAAAATTATTTTTTTAATAACATTAAAATTATTTTTTTTTCTTTCAAAATGTATTTAGCTATAAATTAAAATTTTATGACTTTGTTAGTCTTGCTTGATTTTACTGCAGCAAATGTAAGTTTTAAGCTTAAGAGATTATCTTTAGCATTATTTAAAGGACTTCTGTTTTCTTCAATTGAGGATAGTAATTCACCCATTGTTCCATGAAATCCATCATTAAACCAAGAACCTTTTAGTTGGGGTATGGATTGCCCCTTACTAGTAAAAAGTTTAACATTTTGTTTACCTAAATCTGGGCCAACACTAATAATTGTTCCCTTAGTTCCAGTAACAATTGTTCTATCTTGTGGTCCAAACTTTGTAAAACCATCAAAAACAAGAGAAGCTTGTCCTTTGTCTAATTGAATTAAACATTGAGATAAAAGTGGTGGTTTAACATTTTGAGTAACTGCTTTGTTTTGTGATGCAAATACACTTAAAATTTTATTACCCGCAACACTTGATAAAAAATCAAACCAATGAATACCAAAATCGTAAAGTATTAGTTCATTAATATTTTCAAATTCAGTATTTTTTATCCAGCTATGATTCCATTGTATAGATGTATGACAACTAATAATATTTCCAATTAAATTATTTTTAACAGCCTCACGCATGTAAGCCAAATGAGGAGCCCATCTTCCATTCTGATTGACAGCAATTTTAACTTTATTTTTTTTTGCAAGTTTAACTAACTTATTGCCAATTACTAAATTATTAACAAATGGTTTTTGTGATAAAATATGTTTACCAGCAAGGATTCCTTTTTTTATAAATTGCGCTCTTTCTTTTGGGTGAAGAGTAATATCTAAAACCTCAATTTTTTTATTATTTAAAATATCGTTAAAATTATTGGTAATCTCTGCGTTTGGAAAATAAATATCTCTAAGTTTTTTTGCCTTACTAAGAGTACGATTATACAATATTGCAATTTTATATTTTGCTTTTTTATAAGCTGCTAAATGAGTACTAGCAATTCCACCTGTCCCAACTATTGCAATATATGGATCATAAGCTCTAGTTTTAGGTGGTTTATAATTTAAACAAGGTGCTTCAACTCTTTTTGAAGAAGTGGATTTAAGTGAATAAGTATCTTGTTTAATTTTAGATTTAGCCATTAATTAAATTTAGCGTCTTTCCTTCAAAAGATGATTGATAGGCTGTATCTACAATTCTTTGACCTATTAAACAAAATTCAGGATTTAGAGGTCCTTCAATTAATTTATCATTTTCAATACAGTCTAAAACATACTCTACGGGACTTCTTTTACCAACTGGTAATTCATCAACATCAATTTTTTCTAAATCTCGATTTTTTTTTGTTTGGATAGAAATATATTTCTCAAAATCATAACTTGAAATAGTGCCGCCTTCACAAACTAATACAAATCCGCACTTTGGCTGAGGTTGAGTTGTCCAAGGATCAGAAAATGTGCCCCATTTTGTTTCAAATTTAGATAAATATTTTCCATATCTGCATATGGTTATAGAGTGTTGATCTACTTCAATATTTGGAACTTTATCTGTTATTGTGGTAACTGTTTCAGGTTTTTTCCCATTAAAAAACCAAGTTCCCAATGTGGTTCCATAACCCAAGTAATCAAGTAAGCTACCTCCTCCTAATTCTTTCTTATACCACCATGAGTCCTTTTTTTTCTTTTCAACTTCTTCTTCTGAGACCTCTATTTTATCTGCAAGATGATACAAAGGTCCTCTATTACCATCATAAAAATGGACTTCTCTTAATTCACCAATAAAACCTTTTTCTAAAATTTTTTTTGCCTTAACGTGACATGGATACCACGCTAATGGCCAATTTATTGCTAATTTTTTGTTATGTATTTTCATAGATTCTATCATTCTTTTTGCCTCTGAAGTATTTGGGGCAAAAGGTTTTTCAATCAAAATATGAACGGGGTATTTAGAAATTTTTTCTAGATAATTTGCATGGTCAGCTGTAGCAGGACAAGTAATAACTAAGTCTGGATTTGTTTCTAATATACATTTATCGAGATTATTGAAAACTAAATTATTAGGAATGTTAAAATTACTAATTGCTGATTGCATTTTGTTCTGATCAAGATCACACACTCCAACTATTTCAGCAAAAGCATGGTTGTAAACTTCCCTTAAGAGATCGCCCATGTGTAGATGGTCAAAATTAATCCCTGCTACTCTCCATTTTTTCATAAACTGTTAATAGTTTAAAAAAAAAGATAATATTATATGAAATCGATTGCAATAGTTTTTCGATCAATTATAATTTTTATTACAAAATAAAAAGGAGGTATAATGTTAAAGAAATATTTAATTGCTTTATTAACTTTTCTTTCATTTTTTATATTAAGCAGTCATGGGCAGGCAGAAAGCTTTAAAATTGGCCTAAGTAATGGTTGGGTAGGCAGTGAGTGGCGCACTCAAATGATCGATGAAGCTAAAGAAGCTGCTGCTGCTTGGGCAGGAGAAGGTGTTGAAATTGAGGTATTAGTTCAAAGTGCAAATGTTGACGTACCAGGGCAAATTGCGCATATTAAGAATTTTATTAGTCAAGGAGTAGATGCTATAATTATTAATCCAAATAGTCCAACAGCTTTTGATCCTGTATTTAAACAAGCAAAGGCAAAAGGTGTTTTGGTAATATCTACCGATGCTGAAGTTTCATCTCAAGATGCTGTTTATGTTGGAATAGATCAAAAAGGTTGGGCAGCAAAATCTGCAAAATGGTTAGCAGAACAATTAAATGGTAGTGGAAAGGTAGTTGCAATCAATGGTTTTGCAGGTCACCCCGCTAACCAAATGAGAGTTGATGGTTATACAGAAATATTTAATCAGTATGATAATATTGAAATAATTGCGGAAGTTAACGCCAATTGGGATCAAGCACAAGGGCAACAAGCTATGCAAAATTTGTTGGCAACATATCCAGATATAGATGGTGTATGGGTTCAAGATGGTATGGCTGTTGGAGCTTGGAGAGCAATCTCTGATGCTGGCAGGGATAATATTATTGCAACTGGAGAAATAAGAAGAGACTTTTTTGAAAGTTGGAAAGTGGAAAGTTATAAAACTGGAGCTTCTGTTAACCCTCCAGGAGTAATGGCAAGTGCACTAAATGTTGCTGTACATATGATGCTTGGAAAAGAACTAAAAACAGCTGCAACAGATGGTGTGTATGGGAACGCTATATATATTCCAATACCTTTCGTAGATGGAACTAATTTTGATTCTGTTTATAATAGTATGAAAGATGAGCCAGGATATTATTCATACTCTGAAGCTCTTACTATTGCTGACACAGCAAATTACTTTAAATAAAAGACATAATTAAATAAAACAGAGGCAATTAAATTTGCCTCTGTTTAAAACTATGCCTATATTAGAAGTAAAAAATATTTCCAAAAGATACGGAGCAACAACTGCTCTTAATAATTGCTCAATTTCGATTAATGAATCAGAAATACATACTTTAATTGGCTCGAATGGGTCTGGTAAGTCAACTTTATGTAAGATTATATCTGGAAGCGTACAAGCCGATGCTGGTGATATACTTATTAGAAATAAAATCTCAATTATTAATAATCCAATAGATGCTAAAAAGTTAGGTATCTCAACTTTTTATCAAGAATTATCAATCGCCAATCATGCCACAGTTGAAAATAATATTTTTATGACTCATTTACCAACTAAATTTTTTTTATTAATAGATCATAAAAAGTTAAGAAATAAGGCATCTAAGATATTTGATTTATTTAAAGATGTTGTGGGAAATGATTTTTCTTTAACAACACCCGTCAGTCAACTACGAGAAGACCAAAGGCAGCTTGTTGAAATTATGAAAGTTCTTGCTTTAAATACACAAATCATGATTTTTGATGAACCAACTTCTGCTCTTGATAGGGCGCAGGTAGAATGTTTCTTTAAAATTTTAAAAAATTTAAAAAATCAAGGACGATCAATTATATTTATTTCTCATCGAATGGATGAAATTTTTCAAGTTGGTGATAAGGTTACAGTTTTACGAGATGCTGAAATAATTTCTACAAACAAACTTAAAGATATAGATCAAAATACTATAATAAAAAGAATGATCGGTGAAAAAAATATTTCCTCCAATCATAAAAGAAAAAATAATAACATTAAAATTCCTGCTTTAACTATTAAAAATTTCAGCGGTAATAATTTTGAAGATATTTCACTGGAAATTTCTCAAGGTGAAATTATTGGGCTAGGCGGCTTGCATGGTCAAGGTCAGTCAAATCTTCTTAAAAGCATTTTTGGCATTACATCATCAAAATCGGGTATAATGTATGTTGGTCAAAAACAAATTTACAAAACTAATCCTAGAAAATCAATAAGCAAAGGATTGTCCTATATTTCTGGTGATAGAAAAAGAGATGGCATATATCCAGGAAGGTCAATATTTGAGAATATTTTTCCAATACATTTTTATAAAAAAAATAAATTTTTTGCCCACAGAAATAAAATACAACCTTTAGCAGCTGAAACATTAGAAATGTTAAAAACGATCTATTCTAATATTAATCAAGAAATTACCAATCTTTCAGGAGGCAACCAACAAAAAGTGGTAATAGCTAGATGGCTAGTTAATTCGCCTCTTATATTGTTATTAGATGATCCAGCTAAAGGCATAGACTTGTCATCAAAATCAGATCTTTATTCTATAATCAATAAATTAGCCGAAAAAGGTGTATCTATACTTTTATATTCTTCTGATGATGTTGAATTACTGACTTACTCGGATAGAATTTTAGTTTTTAACAATGGAAAAGTTTCTAGACTACTAAAAGGTTTAGAAAAAAATAAATACAATCTTTATGAAGCCTCATATGACAATAGAAATTAAATTATGAAAAATAATAATAAAAATCTTAGTCTAGAATTATTAAGAAATTATCCATTTGTGCCTTCATTAATAATCTTAGCAATTTTAATTATTTTAAATGGTATATTTGAACCTAATAGTATCAGTTTGAGTTCTTTAACTGGATTAATAAGTACTTACTTAGCTTTAATGTTATTAGCAGTCGCACAAACATATGTAGTAATGTCATCAGATATTGATTTATCAGTTGGTGGCATAATATCGCTTGTAAACGTATCGATTGTGGCATTTATGGATCATTTTGGTGGTGGTTTTTATATAATTTTATTAAGTCTAATTTTAGGAATTATTATTGGTATATTATGTGGTTTAATTAATGGATTTGTTGTTGCTGTATTACGTTTACAAGCAATTGTAGCAACTTTTGCAACCTCTATTTTTTTTATGGGTTTAGCATTATTTATAATGCCTGTAGCCGGAACACCAGCGTCAGATTTGTTTTGGATAACTTATTTTGAAAATTATTTTGGCATTCCTTTTGTAATATATATTTTAATTTTTATTTTATTTATTATATATTTTTTGCATAGATCAAGTTTTGTAACAAGACTTTTAGCAGTTGGGGATGGTTTTTTAGCTGCATTTCAAGGTGGGTTAGATGTTACTAAAACTAGAGTAAAAGGTTTTTTGTTATGTGGTTTTTTTTCTGCCCTTTCAGCATTCTGTCTTACTGGAGAAACGGCAAGCGGTGACCCTCTTGTGGGAGCGAAGATGACTTTATTGAGTGTTGCGGCAGTAGTGTTAGGAGGAGGAGCGTTAAGTGGTGGCTCAGCATCTGTAATTGGTTCTATGATTGGTGTATTAATAATCGGTTTAATTAATTCTTTAGTATTTTTTGTTGGCACTCCCTCAGAATGGCAAAATTTAATTCAAGGATTGTCAATTTTAATTGCTTTAATGATTGGTATTTACATTAATATCAAAGCCCAATCATGAATTTAACAAAAATGAAAGATAGATTAAACAAAGATAAGATTATAAATCCAACAACAATTGCATTAACATTAATAATAATTTTACTTTTTTTAGGAAATAATATTTCACCAGGATTTGCCTCTCCTACTCAAATTGTTAGTTTATTAATTGTTGCTTCACTTTTAGGAATAATATCAGCAGGACAAAATCTAGTTATTCTAGGTGGCAGAGAGGGTATAGACCTCTCTGTTGGTGGTATAGTATCTATAGCGGCTGTAGTTGCAGGAAATGTTATGGATGGGAGTAATGCAGGTATAATACCAGCTGTTACTATCACATTAATGGTTGGCGCATTTATAGGTTTGGTAAATGGACTTGGAGTTACTTTTATTAGAATTCCTCCATTAGTTATGACACTAGGTATGTTAGGAGTGTTACAAGGCTTGTTAGTTGTTGTAAGGAAAGGGGTTCCTTCTGGAAACGCTGCTCCTTTCCTCGTTCATTTTGCAACAAAACCACTATTTAATACTTTACCAGGGATTTTATGGCTTTGGTTTTTGATAACTCTATTTTTAATTTTCTTACTTAAGCATACTGTCTACGGTTTAAGAATTTATGCCATAGGAACTAATGAGAAAGCAGCAAAAATGACTGCTGTCCCTGTAGAAATTATAAGAGTAAGTCTATTTGTTTTATCTGGAATGTTTTCAGCATTAGCTGGAATATGTCTTTTAGGATACTCAGGGTCATCATTTGCTAATGTAGGTGAGCAATATATTTTGCCATCTATTATTGCTGTTGTTTTCGGAGGTACATCACTAGCTGGGGGTAAGGGGGGTTATTTTGGTACTGCTTTGGGTGCTATATTATTGATAATACTTCAAAGCATACTTATTACAATAAGGATAGATGAATCAGGCAGACAAATGATTTTCGGAGCAACACTACTTATTCTAATGATATTTTATGGACGAGGAAAAGTATTGAGATCATAGAAATGGATAATAAAAACAATATGGGAGTTTGGTGAAAATGAACAAAAGATTACGATTAGGAATGATTGGTGGCGGATTGGGTGCTTTTATTGGACAGGTACATCGTATTGCTTCAAGACTTGATGATCGGTATGAATTAGTTGCTGGTTGTTTATCATCTACTCCAGAGAAATCTTTATTATCAGCAAAAGAGATAGGTTTGGATACAAGCAGAAGTTATCCTGATTTTTCTACTATGGTTAAGGAAGAATCTAAACGTGATGATGGTGTGCAAGTTGTATCAATCGTTACTCCTAACCATATGCATGCTTCACCCGCCATAGCCTTTTTAAATAAAAACATTCACGTTATTTGCGATAAACCAATGACATCTACAATGGAAGATGCTCATGCTTTAGTTAAAGCTGCATCTAATTCTAAAGCACATTTTTTTCTAACACATAATTATTCAGGTTATCCAGTTGTAAGAGAAATGCGTAAATTAGTTCAAAAAGGGGAATTAGGAAAAATTAGAATAGTTAAAGGAGCATATTTACAAGGTTGGCTAGGATCTAAAGAAGAAGCTACTGGATCAAACAAACAAGCAGAATGGCGTACAGATCCAACAAGGAGCGGTGCAGCTGGTGCAGTTGGAGATATTGGTAGTCATACGATGCATTTAATAGAATTTATTACAGGTTTAAAGCTTCAATCTGTTGCAGCTGATCTTACTATTTTTGTTGAAGATCGAAAATTAGATGATGATGCTTCTATTCTTATTAGGATGAATGATGGAGTAAAAGGAAGTCTCTCTATTTCTCAGATTGCTACGGGAGAAGAAAATAATTTTTCTATTTCAATTTACGGTGATAAAGGAGCTTTACATTGGAGACAAGAGAATCCAAATTATGCAACATTAAGTAAGGTAGATAAACCCAATCAAATTATTACTCGTGGCGGACCAATTCAACAAGATGGATCATTAGCTAATTTAAGAATTCCTTCTGGACATCCTGAGGGTTTTTTAGAGGCTTTTGCACAAATATATACAGACGCAGCTGACGTTATTCAAGGTTCTAGCAATGCTAAGGAAATTCAGAAAATATTACCCAATGAAAATGACGGTCTCCATATAATGAGATTTATTAATGCTTCAGTTAATTCCAGTTCAAATAACAGTTCTTGGGTTGATCTAATTACAACAACTTATTGATTGGGTGTATATTATGGCGGTCAATGTAGAGATCACAAAACTCTTTTATTGTTGTCTGATGTGATCTTCTTTCACAAGGATCTTTTCCTTGTGTTTAAATCACATTTTACAATTGCTACAAAGAAGCGGTGGGGTGGGGTGAGTACCACATGAGTACCACGCGTCTGCGAATCAATGCGTAATGTCTCTAAGTACTGGCGATGAAGATTCCTATGTTTTCCCGTGTTTATAGTAGCTATTCGTAAACATACGAACTCCTACAAAGTGATCCCCAATAGATTAGGAATCTGGTGCTCTATCCTACTGAGCTTGGTTCCTTTTCCCGTTTAATTAATCGGCACGGGTTTAGTGGAAGATATATTCTCCAATTTTGCATATTGTCTGAATACATCTCAGAAGTATAGTTCTTATCAAAAATCCAATTCGGACGAACATCTTATACTTTAAGGCGAAAATGGAAAAATAAAAACACATATCGAGTATAAGTTACTCGTAAGGGTTTTAAGAGTTTAATCTAGAATGATGATCTTTAGATTATAACTCGGATTGTTTTTTTATTAAATAATCATTTTTTATAACTACAAAAAAAATTCCAAAAAATAAACCAAACAGAAGGCTTATGGGAATAAATAAATTGTTTAAATTATTTTTAACTTTTATCGAATCCTTATTAATTCTTCCAACTGTAATTAAATTTTTATAAACTTGAATCTTTTCTATTTCTTTATTATATTGGGATTTATTCTTTGAAGTATTTTGATTAATCTTCTTAATATCACTTTGCATTTGATCAATGAATAGAAGATTTTCCTCTATTTGGTTTTTGTTTTTTAGTAAGGTTAATATAATCTCTACTTCAACATTTTTATTTTGTTTTATATAAGACTCTAAAAAAATACTGTTCTGTTTTGCAATATTAATTTGATTTTTTAATTTTGCTAGATTTTCTTGCTGTTTTATCGGTGACATGACTGCTTGGTTTTGGAAATCTTGGTATATTTTTTTGGAAACCAATTTGACAACATAATCTATATATGAAATTATTGCTTTTAAGTTATCTTCATTATCATATTCCACTACAACTATTTGATTTTTTTCTAA
>Ga0187833_10003468_pt1 | contig 15967 bp, 15 predicted proteins | sample ETNtaG_37_FD_167968 | JGI IMG/M metagenome (GOLD analysis project Ga0187833, IMG submission 167968) | Marine microbial and viral communities from oxygen minimum zone, Eastern Pacific Ocean - ETNP2014_SV_400_PacBio MetaG (Illumina Assembly) | ecosystem: Environmental > Aquatic > Marine > Hypoxic...
GAGCCGTGGTAGACTACCACGTTGATAGGCTGGGTGTGGAAGCGCAGTAATGCGTGCAGCTGACCAGTACTAATAGCTCAATTGGCTTGATTTATGCACTGAAAAAAATTTTTAATTTATTGATATTATAAAATCTTTCTCTAAGATCTTCATAGATAATTGAACTAATTTATATTTTATATCGACTGAAAAAACTTTTGTTATTTTTTAAAGCAATATTAAATGTTTAGTATAGAAAGATATTTTAAAGCAAGTTCAAAAATTATTGAAGATTTATCGACTCACAAAGAATTAGTTAACGATATATCAAAAAAATCATCGACTGTTATAAAAATAATAGAAAAATATTAGTTGCTGGTAATGGTGGTTCGTGTGCTGATGCTGACCGTTTTGCAGGCGAGCTCCAGTGTACTTACAAAAACAGCAAAAGATCAGCTGTTTCAGTAATTAATATTGGAGGTATGGCACCATCCATAACTGCTTGGGCAAACGATTTTGGTTACGAAACTTATTTTGAAAGACAAGTAAAAGCTCATGGTAACAAAAACGATATGCTTTTTTTGATTTCAACAGGAGGTGGTGATTTAAAGGAGGGGTCTTCAATAAATCTAATCAAAGCAGCAAACGAAGCTAATAAAAGAAGTATATTAGTTGTATCTCTAGTTAGTAAAACTGGAGGAGAGTTAAAAAAAATTTCAGATATCTGTATCCATGTTAAAAATGATGTTACAGCTTTTGTTCAAGAGGCACACATGTCAATCATGCATTGTATATGTGAAATTTTAGAAACAGAACTAGACAAGTAATTCAAATTGACAAAACTTAAAAAAATAAAAAATTTAAAAATTAACTATTCTTTTGTACAGGGAAGATTTTCAGGAGAAGTTGCTGGAAAGTTTCAACATTTTCCAATTGATAATTGGGAAAACTTATTAAACAATTATTATCTTTATACAAACTAATCAAATTACTCCAATTTGGTAGTCTGATTATCATGCTTTTAGTGCCATCTATAGGATCTATCACCCATGTATATTTTGATTTGGTAATTTTATTTTTTTTCTCTTCACCAATAATATTATGATCTGGAAAATATTTATGAATTTTATTTCTAATAATCTCCTCTGATTTTATATCGAGTTTTGTTACAGAATCTATTTGGAAATCTTTTATAGTTCTAAAATTTGCACTAATTTTTTTGCCATAAAGTTTCTCAAGTGTATTTTTAGATTCAAAAATTGGCTTTAAAAAATATTTAGTTTTAATTATTTAATTTTTTTTGTAATTAAATCTTAAAATTTGAAGATTTTGCATCTTGATAAAACTGTTTAACAGTATCAAGTGAATATTTTTTTAGATCTGTACCTAACATCTTTAATTTTTCAATGTGAGAAGTTTGCATAGTAATTATATTTGTCTCTATTTCTTTAGCATTTATGTAATCATAAGCCATTCTTGTGCTTGCCCACAAACTCTTACAATTACTATTATCTTTAATAAATTTATTCATTGTAGTTAATTCTTTTTTTGCATCAAACCCACAATCATAAATTCTACCTGCAAAAATTGATAAAATTGCCTCAGAATTTTTTACTATTTTAATTATGTCTTGAATTTGTTCCATTACAAAGATTGCTGTAATATTTAATTTTATGTTTTGATCTACCAAATTTTGTATAACTTTTGAGGTTGATTGACCGTTTGTATATGTGATTGGTATTTTCACATAAATGTTCTTACCTAAATTACTTAAAATCTCAGCTTGTTTAATCATTCCTTTTTCATCATCAGAGAAAACTTCAAAAGATACTGGTTTGGAAGTGCACTCTTCAAGTATTTGTTTGCAGTAATTTATATAATCTTTTGCTCCGTTTTTTTTAAATAAAGATGGATTAAAGGTATATCCATCAATTTTTATTCCAAAATTTTTATTGATTTCATTTAAATTTGGACCATCAGCATATAACTCAATAGTCTTTGTGTGGATATTCATAATAATTATATTTATAGTAATTTTAAATAATAATAAATGTTTATTTAATTATCATGGGCGATAACTTAGTTTCAATTAGAATTAATTAAAAATGAAAATAATAATTACAGGAGGTTTAGGATATATTGGAAGTAATATTGCTGTTAAATTACTAAAGCAAAACCACAATATTTTATTAATAGATAATCTTAAAAATAGTAAAATTTCAGTATCAAAAAAAATTTTTAAGCTAACTAAAAAAAAATTTATTTTTAAAAAAGAGAATTGTAATAACAAAAGAAAAATTTTTAGTATTTTTAAAAAATTTAAGCCAGATCTTGTAATTCATTTAGCAGGCTTAAAATCCGTATCCGAGTCAATCAGACTACCTAGAAGATATTTAAATGAAAACTTAAAAAACGTCTATGTAGTTGCGCAGGCAATGATAGCACATAACACTAAAAAATTGATATTTAGTTCAAGTGCTACTGTATATGGTAAGCCCAAATATTTACCTGTCAATGAAGATCATCCTACCAATCCTATAAATCCCTATGGTAAAAGTAAACTTCTAATAGAAGAATATTTAAAAAGTTTATGTGATAAATATAGTAATTTATCAATAGTATCTCTAAGATATTTTAATCCAGTTGGGTCAGATAAATCTGGTTTACTTACAGATAATCCAAAAAAACCTAATAATTTATTTCCTAAAATTTTACAAGTAATAAATGGTAAATTCAAATATTTACCAGTTTTTGGTAAAAATTATAAAACATCCAATGGAACAACCATACGTGATTATATTCATATTTTGGACTTATCTGATGCACATATTTCTTCAATTAGATATTTAAAAAAACAAAATGGATTTCATGTATTTAATGTTGGTACAGGAAAGGGTCTGACTGCATTAGAAGTAATTAAAAAATTTGAAGAAGTAAATAATTTAAAAATAAATATAAATTTTAAAAAAAGACGTCCGGGAGATGTACCTATTATTTATGCGGGTGTAAAAAAAATAAAAAAATTAATTGGTTGGAGCAGTAAATATGGAATTAATCAAATGTGCATTGTAAAAAAGTAATATGAATAAAAAAAATTTATTTAGTGATTTTTTAATACTATTTAACCACTTAGATAGTGAAATGAAATTGAAAATTTATTTTTCAACGATTGTCATGACAATATCCTCATTTTTAGAAGTATTAAGTATAAGTGCATTGATACCATTTGTGACTGCAATACTATACCCAGAAAAATTAGCTGAAATTCAATTTGTAAATTTATTCTTAGATACAGAAGATTTGCAAAATATTAATTATAAACTTATATTTACAATAATATTCATATCTTCAATAGTCATTGCAAATACTTTTAGAATTTTTGTTCTTTATTTGCTTATCAAACTTTCAAAAACAATACCTTTAAAGTTAGCTGAGGATGTTTATAAAAAAACTATTGAAACTGATTATAATATTTTAAAGCAAAAAAATTCAGCATCAATTATATCAATGATTACTGATAAAATGGACTCACTTTCTGGAGTTTTTTTTAATTTCTTAAGTGCATGTTCGGCTTTAATAATTATTATGGCAATTGTTACTCTACTTTTTCTTATAAATGTTAAAATAACATTAGTTACAATTTTAACAGTATTATTTTTGTATTCTATTATTGGCTTTTTATTTAAAAAAAAACTTAAAGAAAATAGTATTATTTTATCAAAAACAAGTGTGGAACGCATAAAGCATGTAAAGGAAACTTTTGGATCAATGAAACAATTAATTTTATATGATGCAAAAAATCTTTTTCAAAAAATTTTTACAAAATATGACAAAGATTTTCGACTTTCGCAATTTAAAAGTCAATTTTTAATGACCTGTCCAAGATTTATTGTAGAGGCAATAGGTATTATTGCTATATCACTAGCAGTTTATTTTTTACACATGACTTTAAAATATGAAGCAATTTCTATTATAACCCTAGTAGCAGCTTTAGCATTTTCTGCACAAAAACTTTTACCACAAGTTAATATAGTTTATATTTTTTATAGTACGCTAATAAACTATTCATCGTTTATTAAAGAAATTAATTTTATATTAAAAGAAATAAAACATGAAAAAATTAATATAGAAATTAATAAAGCAGATATTAATAATTTAGATTTTAAACACAAAATTAGATTGCGAGAAATAAGTTTTAAATATGAGAGAAATGATACAAATGTATTAAAATCTTTTAATTTTGAAATTAAAAAAAATTCTAAAATTGCTATAATTGGAGAAACAGGTTCGGGAAAAAGTACATTATTAGATATTATAATGGGTCTGCTTGAACCATTAAATGGATCTTTGGAAGTTGATGGAAATAAAATTTTTTTAGAAAATATAAAAAAATGGCAAAAAAAATTTTCTCACGTACCTCAGGAAACATTTTTGTTTGATAATACAATAAAGAAAAATATTATTTTTGATTTTTACGATAAGAATATTGAATTGAGCAAGGTTGTTGAAAGTGCAAAATTAGCTGAAATACATGATTTTATAGAAAGATTGCCTGATAAATATGAAACAATAGTTGGTGAAAATGGAATTCTTTTATCAGGAGGGCAAAAACAACGAATAGGAATTGCAAGAGCATTATATAAAGATAAAGAAATCTTAACACTAGATGAGGCCACAAATGCTTTAGATATCAAAACAGAAAAAAAGATTTTAGATAATATAACTAAGAAAAATATTACTATTATTCAAATAACCCACCGTGTAAATAATATTACTAATTATGACGGTCTAATAGAATTGTAGTATTTGTTTTTATTAAAATGATTTCAAAAAAAATACTTCTAATTGGTTTTTAATATAAAAAAAAATTCTTTTTATCCCACAGCAACAATTATTAAATTTTAAAAATGAAATTAAAAAATATATTAGACAAAAAAAATAATTCATACTCAAATACAAAACAAATAAAAATATACAGATACTATCAATCTGAGCATGACATTTATAAAACAAAAAAATTTAAAATTTTTTAAAAAAAGATTGAAAATATATTGAATAAAAATGTAAAAAAATATTACTTTAATAGTAATAATCATAAGTAAAAAATTGATAAATTATGGTTTGTAAAATTAAATAAGGGTGTTGATTTACTGTCACATAATCATCCATTAGGTATAATTTCTTGAGTTTTCTATTATAGAACACCAAAAGATTTATCTTCAGGCTTGCTAAAAATAGAAGATCCAAAAAAATATTAAAATTATTAGTGATTTAGAAATTTTTGAAAAAAGAAATAATAATAAGATCAGTCGAGAATATTTTAGTTATTTTTAATTCTTACATTATGCATTCGGTTACAAATCAATTATCAAATGAACCTAGGATTTCAATTCCATTTGACGGAAATGTGTATAAATAATTAAATTAATCTTAAAAAATTATCTATTTGTTGTGAAAGAGAAAAATTTATTTTAAAATTATATTTTTTCATAATATCATTATTGTATACAAAAAAAGATTTTTTATTTTTTTTAAAGCATTTTTTTTTAAAAATTACTGGAATTTTTTTTCCATTAAAATATTTATTTTTTGCAATTTTAAATGCTAATTCTTTAACTAAAATTGTATTGGAAGAGCAAAGGTTTATGATCTGCTCTTTAACTTTTTTTCTAATTAAAATCTCAACAAAATTTGATATATCATCCAAAGAGATAAAATCTCTTAAAGCAGACCCATCTGATTTAATAATTATTTTATTATATTTTTTTGCCGTTCTACACAAATCATTTAAGACTGGCCACCAACAGTTTAGATCTTTCAAAATTGGCATTCCAAACGAATTTGAAAGTCTCACAACGTGTGATGATATTTTGTTTTTATATACAAACAGCAAGTCTTCACACATACTATGAGTAAGTGAATAGATATTTAAAATATTTTTTGGATAGTCTTCATTTATTATTTTTTTTTTATATTCTCTTCCATATACTTGCATAGTTGAAAAATAAATTATTTTTATTTTAAGGTTCCTTTTAATTATCTGACTTATTAAATAATTAAAAGGTTCAAAATTATTTCTTAATGATTCATTTAAATTCTTTTCTGATTTAAAATGGTTATATGATATTGTGTATATAATTGTATCTGGATGATAATTTAGGATTTTATTTATTACTTTCTTGTTTTTAATATCTCCAATAATTATCTTTTTTACATTATTATAAAAATTGATATCTAAAATTTTTTTCCTACTATGGGCTGCAAGTTTATAATTTTTTTTTAAATAATTTACTAAATAACTTCCTATATATCCCGAGCTGCCAACTACACAAATTTTTTTCACTTAAATTTTATATCCCAATTATATGGCACCTTGTCTCCCATGGGATCATAGCTTATCATTTCTTTTGGATCGTGAGGTAATGTTGAGCAATTTGCTAATATTGATATTTTAGATCCAATACATTTATAACCCATTATTATACCAGTTGGTATAGTGACTAAAGAATAATTAAGATCTCCAATAAAAATTTCTTGTAACTGAGTATATGTTTTGGAATTTTTTCGATTATCGTACATGACTAGTTTTATCATACCATCTATTACTGCATAGTTTTGAACCTGCTTAGTATGTTCATGCCATCCTTTTATAACTCCAGGATAAGCAGTTGAAAAATAAATTTCACCAAACTTAATAAAATGAGGCGCATCTGACCTAATCATATGCATAATTGAACCTCTCTCGTCTGGTATTTTCCTTAAAGGTGTTATAACTAAGTCTTGAATCATTTTTTCCAATACAAATTTTTATTTAATCTTCCTTTTCTTTGTAAATTTATTAATGTTTTTAATCTGATAAATTTATGTGAATTTCTAAAGTTATAAAAACTTAACTTACTGCCCATCATTTTTTTTGCAAGCAGTTTAACTGATTTTTTAAGATCTTCTTTAGGTTGATAATTTTTTGCTAATTTTTTAAATAATTCAAAATCTACTGTATAACTTCTTTTATCAGGTTGGTTTTTTTTATTTAATATAACATCTATATTTCCCAGTTGATTAGCGACTATATCTGCTAACTTTTTTATAGTAAATGTCCATCGATCAGAACCAATATTTATTGGTATAAACTTTTTTTTAGAATCAAATTCTATTGACCAATGAATAGCCCTTGCCATATCTTTAACGTGTATTAGAGGTCTCCATGGTTTTCCATCACTTAATATTATAATTTTTTTCTTTGTAATTGAGTTTGCCACAAAATCGTTAAAAACAAGATCGAGCCTTAACTTGGGACTATATCCGGCTGCTGTTGCAAATCTTAAAGAAATAACCTTAAAATTAGAGTTTGATAATTTTTTAAGTTTTTTTTCTGAATTAACTTTTGATTTTGCATAGTCTGTTATTGGTGCAATTTTGTGATTTTCTTTTTTCTTAGCATTACCTGCCGCTCCATAGATGCTGCAACTAGAAGCAAAAATAAACTTTTTAATACCAATTAATTTAGCCTGTTTTGCTATTTTTTCACAATAGGATGTATTAATTTCATGAGTAATTTTACTAAAGTTTTTTCCCATTAGATCATTTGAAATTGCAGAAAGGTAAATAATTGCATCTGGTAAAAAATCTAATTCATTTAAACTTATATTTCTTAAATCTACAGATAAAGACTTGTGAGGTAAAAATTCTTTTTTTGAATTTTTATATAAAACATTTGTTCTAAACCAGTTTGTGTCAATTCCAAAAATAAAATATTTTTTTTTAAGATATTTTGTTAAAACTGCTCCAACATATCCGGCATGCCCTATTATCAGAATTTTTTTCATAATATTATTTTCTTTATCAAAAAATTAATTAATAGTATATTTATTTAAAAAAAATTGTTATCAATTAGATGAATCTCGAAAAAGCTACAAAAGTAAGTGAATTGGATGAATATATTAAAAATTTACCAGAAGGCATAAATATAATTATAGGTGATAAGGGTCTAAATATTTCAGGAGGTCAAAGACAAAGAATTGCACCAGCAAGAGCATTATATCAAAATAAAAAAATTTTGGTTTTATACGAAGCAACTAGTTCATTAGATGAAACAAAAGAAGAAAAAATTATAAAAAAAATTGAAAAAGTTTTTCCAAACTTAACAATTTTGTTTGTTACACATAAAAAAACTCTACAAAAAAATTTCAATAAATTAATAAATTTAGATGAAATATAATTATAAGGTTTCCATTGTAGTCCCCGGAAAATTTCATGCATTTTATTTGGCAAAACAACTGCAGAATAAAGGTTTATTATCCTCACTTATAACTAGCTATCCAAAGTATTTAGTAAGTAAAGAAAATATAAAAAAAAACTTAGTAATTTCTTTATTTTTTAAAGAAATAGTTGAGAGACTAATGATTAAAATGAAAATTAGTAGAATTTTAAATTTATGTTATTATTATTTAAATTTAATTTTCGAAATATCTGCATCAAAAAAATTTGACTATAAAAAAACTAATATTATTGTTGGTTGGTCAGCCTCATCAGAAACAATTTTTAAGAAAATTAAATTAAAAAATAATAATATTCTTAAGATACTTGAAAGAGGTTCTTCACACATATCATTTCAAAATAAAATCTTAACTCATGAATATGAAAGATTTGGTATAAAAAAAAAACCAATCGATACTAGAATTATAGAAAAAGAGTTAAGAGAATATGAATTAGCGGATTATATTATGGTTCCAAGTGAATTTGCAAGAGAATCTTTTTTATCTTATGGAATTAAAAAAGATAAAATATTAAAAGTTCCTTATGGTGTAGACTTATCATTGTTTAAAAGAAATTTAAATAAACCCAAAGAGTTTACAATAATAAATGCGGGTCATATATCTATAAGAAAGGGCTCGTATTATTTGCTTAAAGCTTTTGATGAACTTAATCTAAAGGATTGTAAATTAATTTTAGTTGGAAATATTGAAGATGAAATTAAAAAAATAATAAAACCTTTTTTAAATAGAAAAAAAATTTATTTTAAAAAACATGTACCACAAAAAAATCTTAAGGAATTATATGACTTATCACATCTATTTGTAATTCCTTCGATTGAAGAAGGAATGGCGATGGTTCAACCGCAGGCTATGGCTGCTGGATTGCCGCTAATTTGTACAACTAACTCTGGAGGTGCAGAAATTGTTGATGACAATAAAAATGGCTTTATTTCGCCAATTAGAGATATTAACTTCTTAAAAAATAAAATTTTATATCTTTATGAGAATAGAGAAGTATTATTAAATTTTAGCGAAAATGCATATGCTAAAGCTCAAAAAAGCCTTTCATGGGATGAGTATGGAAATAAAATATCAAGAACATATCAAGAAATTATTTGTAAATACTATCAAAAATAATTTTTGCTTGATTGAAAGTGGTCCTGTTTGAAATTATATTATTTTCAATTAGATCAAACTTTTTTCTATAAAATTTATAATTATAATAAATATCTTCAATTTTTTCTTTTAATTCATTTACATTTCCATCTTTAAAAATAAATTCTTTGTCTATCAACATCTCTGGAATTGACCCAACATTAGATCCTACAACTATGGAACCGCATGCGGCAGCTTCCTGGATTATTCTACCGTATTGTTCATTCCATTCTGATGGAACAATCGTTAACTTAGTTTTTTTCATATAATTATGTATATCATTATGACTAGCTTTAATTATTTTAAGTTTTTTATTTTTATTAAGGTTTTTTAAATCTTGTTTTATTGATTTGTAATAACTTATGTTGTCTATTTCAAAAATATCTAAGTAAAATATCCACTTATCTAGATTTAGTTTATTTAAGGCTTTTACTAAAGTATGCAATCCTTTCTTTTTACTTATTCTTCCAAAATATGAAATTATGAAAATATTTTCATTAAAATTTGATGGTAACCGATAAAAAATTTTATTGTTAAATCCCAAAGGAACTATTTTTGTTTTTTCTTTAAATCCACAATAATCTAGATTTTCCTTAATTTGTTTTGTATAACAAAAAATATTAATAAGTTTCTTTGCAATTAATAAACTAAATAATCTGTAGAAGAATATTTTAATTATTTTTTTTATAATGTGCTTTTCTTTAATAATATTATTTTCATTAGAGTAATAAAAAATTTTATAATCATATAAAAAAGAATAAACTATTAAAATTATTGACTGTAATGACATTATATCAAAATCAAGTAACAAATGAGTTATTTTATTTTTTTTTATTTCACTTATTAAATTTCTATAAATCTTAAATCTTAAGTGATTAAAAAATGTTTTTTTTGTAATAATTTTAATATCAATTTCATTCTCTTTGAAATCTGGCTTAATTTTTTTTTTTCTTTTAAATTTAAAAGTTGGAGAAACTAATGTTACATTCAAATTAAATTTTTTTGACAACAAAGAATAAACGTCAGTGTTTATTTTTTTTAAAAAAGAATGACTTATAGATAATAAGTGTATATTTTGAGACATAAATTAAGTATACATCAAATAACTTAAATGTTTAAAAAATCTAAAATAAATACTGTTGTAATTTTAGCAGGTGGCTTGGGCACCAGACTGTCAGAGGAGACTCAGAAAAAACCAAAGCCAATGATAAAAATTGGCTCGGAACCTATCTTGTGGCATATAATTATGCATTACAAATTTTATGGTTTTACTAATTTTATAATATGTTCAGGTTACAAAGGATATATAATTGAAAATTATTTTAAAAAAAAACAAAATGAATTTAAAAATATTAATATTGAAGTGATTTCAACTGGTCTTAAAAACTTAACCGCAACACGATTAAGAAAAATAAAACAAATATTACCAACTGAATTTTGCATGACATATGGAGATGCGGTATCAAATATAAATCTAAAAAAACTATTAAGATTCCATCATAAAAAAAAATCTCTTTTTACAATATCTGGAGTAATACCAGTGAGCAAGTATGGATCAATTAAATTTGATTTACACGAGAGAGTAACCAGCTTTATGGAAAAAAAAGACTTTGATATTAATTTTATAAACGGAGGATATTTTGTAATTAATAAGAGTGTATTAAAATTTTTAGACAATAAAAAAGATCAAATGCTTGAAAGAGAACCAATGAGTAAAATTGTTAAAACAAAAAAAATGTTTGTATATAAACATAGAGGCTTTTGGCGATGTATGGATACATTAAGAGATAAAATGTACCTTGAAGAATTATGGAATACTAAACCATCATGGAAAATTTGGAAAAATTAAAAAACAAAAATTTTTTAATTGTAGGGTCTGGTTTTCAATTATCTATAGAAAAATCGTATATTAGAGCCTTTAGAAAACTAGGGTTTAAAAAATTAGACTACCTTTTTTTAGATCAAGGTTATTTAAGTATATTAAATAAGTTTAATTATTCTAAAATTTCAAAGACGTACTATTTAATATGTAGAATTATTTTAATTAATTTTTTAAAAAAAAAAAAATTTCACTACATTATAATATTCAAAGGTATTCAATTTGATTTAAATACATTAGAAAAAAGTAGAAAAATTCAGGATTCAGCCAAATGGATCAATATTTATACTGATAATCCGTTTAACATGAAATCTAGAGCTTGTTCAAATCTAGAAGTATTAAATTCAATAAAATTTTATGATTATTTTTGTTTACCATTTTACAAAACTTTAAATAAAAAATTAAAAAAACTTAAAGCAAAAAAAATTGTTTTTCTTCCATTTGGATATGATAAATTATTACAAAAAATTTACAGAACAAATAAAATTAAAAAAAATAAAAAAATAAATTTTATTGGTACTCATGACAAGTATAGAGAAAATTTGCTCAAATCAACAAACTTAAATATTGATGTTTATGGTCCTGGTTGGAGCAAAGTTATTCATAAAAATAAATTAAACATATTTCCTGAAATATTATATGGACTTAAATTGAGTAAAATAATTAATAAATATTCTATAAGTTTAAATATTCTTAGAAAACAAGATAAAAAATCACACAATATGAAAACTTTTGAAATTCCTGCAATGGGCGGTTTAATGCTTACATCTAGAAGTTCTGAACAAAATATTTTTTTTAGAGAAAATAAGGAATGTTATATGTACAAAGATTATAAGGAATTAAAAAATAAAGTGAAATTAATATTATCAAAATTAAAAAAATCTAATTTTATACGTAGAAATGGGGTATTGAGATCTAAAAAATATACTTATGAAAATAGATTAAAAAGTTTACTAGTACAGCTTAAATGAAAATTTATAATAACTTAAAAATAATTTTTTTTTTTTCACTATCAATAATTTTTTTTTTAATTTTAAGTAGAATTTTTGGAAATTATTCTTATAAATTTGATTTATTGAATTTAGGTTTATCCACTTCTTTCTTAATTATTTGTATTTTATATATTTTCCTTTTTTTAAAAAAAAATAAAAAAAAAAATTATTTTCCTTTCTTTCCATTAGTCATATTATATTTTGTGATTTGTTATGGTTTAAGTTTTGAATTTTTAAATTCTTTTTTTTTAGAAAAACATCAAAAAAATATTTCTAAAGTTTATTTTTTATTAATAGTAGGGTTATTTTTTTTAGGTTTAGGATATTTCACATTTAAAAAAATTTTAAGTCATCGAAAAGAAATTAAATTTTTAGAATTCAATAACTATAATCACTTACTAATATTGTCATTTATTTTAATTGTTATTAATATTGCTAATAAATTCATAAATTTTATACCGTCATCTTTAAATCAGATCGTTATTCCTACAATATCAATTAGTTGTTCTATAATATTTTATTACCTTATAGCTGAAAATAAAAAAAAAAAATATTTTTTTTTATTACCGTTATTTATAATTATATTATTGGAAGTATTAAAATCATCTTACGTATTTCCTGCTATATTACTTCTACAATATTTAGTTATTTATTTTATTATTAAGAGAAAAATTCCAATTTTTTTAATATTAATTTTTTTTATTTTTTTTATTGTTTTACATTCACATAAAAATGACTTTAGGAATCATCTTACAAAAAATAATATAACTAATTTATCTAATGCAACCAAAATATTTTACGAGATATATAGTAAAAGATTACACAATTTTAAAGAAACACAATATTTTAATCTAGATGATAATCATAATTATCAGAGAATTGCTCATTCATTTATGTCATTGTACATCATTGTTGATAAAACACCCAATAATATACCTTATTGGAAAGGTGAAACTTACAAAATTATTTATTCTAAGTTTATTCCAAGAATTTTTTGGCCAAATAAACCCTCTGACAATACTGGCAATATAGCTGGAAAAAGATATGAAATGATACCAGTATCAGATTTTCATACTTCATGGAATTTTCCAATTTTAAATGAATCTTATGCTAATTATGGATTTATGGGTGTTATAATAGTAACTTTTTTTTTAGGTATTTTGGTAAGGTTATTAACTAATTTATTTTCAGTAAATAATTTTAATAACCTAGAAAGTCATATTGGCATTTATATTTGTTGTACAACATTTTTTTGGGAACCTCATTTATCATTGGTTTATGGAGGATTATATTTTCCTATAATATTTTTATATATATTATCTTCATTTTATAAATATTTAATTATTTACTTGAAGGCAAAATGAAAAAAAAATTCATTTATTTTTTAGAAAACCAGTTTATGGTAAACATTTTAGCTTAGAAAACTTTTATATTGAAATGTTTAAAGATTTAATTCATCCAAAATTTGAATTTATATATAAATTTGTCCTGCACATAGTAAGGGGATTTTAAATAGAATTTTTTTGATAATTTGGGAATTTTTTAATCAAGGAGATTTAAATCATATCACTGGAGATATTAATTTTATTTCTATTTTATTAAATAAAAAAAAACTTTAAATACAATTTTAGATACCTATTCATTAAAAGGTTAAAAAATTTAAAAAATTTTTATTCTATTGACTTTGGATAAAAATTCCCTCTGATAATAGTGTCTTTATAATAACAATCTTAAATAAAGTAAAAATAAATATCACAACTTTTAAAATCTGAAATAAAAAATTGATGATATTGATCTTTGTGTAAACAAATAATATAAAATATAAAAACTATATTTCTTTGAGTAATCGAAATTTAGTAAACAGATATATATCCAGCGACATAGTGCTATTTATATCAAAATACGAAGGATTTGGTTTTCCAATAATTGAAGTACAATCAATTGGCAGTGTAGTAATTACAAGTTACTTAGAACCCACGAAACATGTTTGAGGAGAGAGTGTGTCATATGTCGATCCAAATAATATTAAAAATAAAAAAAAGGTGTGAAAAAAGTAATTTATGATAATAATTTCAGAAATAATTTTATTAAAAAAGGTTATCAAAATGTTAAAAGATTTAAAAAAAAGATATATTAAAAAATTATCTAAATTGTTATGAAAAAATTTAAAAAAAATTAGATGATAATTAATACATTTAATTAATTAATTTATAATAAGAAAAATGATATGAAAAAAATTTTAATTGTAACTGATTCATATTATAAACAGCTAGGAGGATCATATGAGGCCATTGGTTCAACAGTTTATAATTTAAAACAAAATAATTTTTCTATTAAATTTGTTTATTTTAAAAATGAAACGATTAGTATGAAACTAAAAATTAAAAAACTAATTAATTATCATGATATAATTCATTTTTTTGGTATTTGGACTTTCAACCATTTCAAAACCATAATTTTGTGTATACTTTTTAATAAAAGTTTTATTGTTACACCAATGGGTGCTCTTGAGCCTTGGTCATTAAATCAAAAAAAGATTAAAAAAAAACTTGCACTATTTTTTTATCAGATATTCTTTTTAAAAAAATCTAAGTTTGTTCATTGTACTTCCAAAAATGAAGAAAAAAATATTAAAAAAATAGACTCTAAAATTAAAACAATGCTAATACCTCATGCCATGGAGGGAATAAATTATATTAAAACACAAATAAACATTAGAAAGAAAATAAAATTTTTATTTTTCTCTAGAATTCATCGTAAAAAAGGACTCGATAGTTTTTTAACTGCCTGGAATAACGTAAAGCCAAAAAATTTTGAACTAGATATCATAGGTCCAGATGCAGATGATACAAAAAATGAAATTGAATACTTTGTTAAAAAAAATAATTTAGAACATCAAATCAAATTTAAAAAACCAATCTATAACATGTTAGAAAAAAATAAATTATTTCAAAAATATCATATTTCAATTTTAACAAGTAAAAATGAGAATTTCGCATATTCTGTTATAGAGTCACTTAGGCATTCTTTACCGGTAATCACAAATATTAATGTACCATGGGAAGAAATTAAAACACATAATGCTGGATGGTATATAAATGATGATGTAGATAGCATAAAAAAAACATTAATAGAAATTTCTAAAATTACAGAAAATGAACTTCTGCAGAAAAGTCGAAATGCTTATAAATTATCAAAAAAATATGAATGGAAAAATATTATAGAAAGATATGATTGCATGTATAACAATTGAAATTAAACTGTGAAAATTTTATTAATAGGCAATCCAGATAAAAATAGTGGCGGACCTGCAAATGTGATGCGCAATACTAAAAAATATATGCAGGAAGTTTATGAAGATGAAATATCAATTATTGATTCAAAGACAATAAATTTTAGAGAATTTATTAAGGAGATATTGGATGTAGATCTAATTCATTTGCATGAATTGTGGAATTTAAACATTATCAGATGTGCAAAAATAGCCGAAAATTTTGGTGTTCCTTATATTTTTACTTTTCACGGTTTTTTAAATAAATGGTCATTAAAGAAAAACCAATTAATTAAAAAAATTTATCTTAAGATATTTGAAAATCAGATTTTTAATAAGTCTTCTGCTTTTCATATTTTAAGTGAAGAAGAATTTAATGAAATTAAGATAGTTAATAATAACATAAAAGACAAAACTTTTTTATTATGTAACGGAG
>Ga0187833_10003469_pt1 | contig 15963 bp, 13 predicted proteins | sample ETNtaG_37_FD_167968 | JGI IMG/M metagenome (GOLD analysis project Ga0187833, IMG submission 167968) | Marine microbial and viral communities from oxygen minimum zone, Eastern Pacific Ocean - ETNP2014_SV_400_PacBio MetaG (Illumina Assembly) | ecosystem: Environmental > Aquatic > Marine > Hypoxic...
ACAACTAACGGGGGGTATTTATTGTGACGTCAAGTCGATTGACATTTAGTAATGTCCAGTAGGCCCCCTGTACATCACAAACAGATGATGCGCACTGTCCCGTATGTCAATTATGCTTAGGAAAACGTATTCCGATTCTCACCAGGATTAAACCCATGGTCGATTCGCACCCTAGCTTAAAGCTTTATGTAACCCAGAACTCACCCTACGCTCGATTGGCGCGCATCATAGTTCTGGAGAAGGGGCTCGAGGACAAGGTTAAACAGATCGTCGCACAAACGCGGTCTATTAACAGCCCTTATTATAAAATCAACCCATCAGGACGAGTACCATGCCTGATTCTGGCAGATGGTGTTCGCCTGGAGGAATCCCAACTGGTGTGTAGTTATCTCGACAATCTGGATAACGCACCCCAGTTCGAAGCGCCAAAGGGAGACAATGGCTTTCGCGTCCGCCGATTAGAGGCGATGGCGCGAAGCCTTGCCGATGGAGTTAGCGTCTGGATCAGAGAAGGATTTCGTCCACAGCAGGAACGCTCTCCCGGCGTGATCGCACATGAACGTAATCGCGCCGCAAGGCTGATTGAAGCCTGGGAAACAGAGGTAATGCATCCGGTGATGGGCGGCGAATTATCTAACATGGCCCAAATGACGTTGATCGCGGCGCTCCACCTGGAGCGCTGGAACCCGGATTTTAAGTGGCGTGACGGCCACCCGAACCTGGTGAACTGGGCCGAGTCCCTGGCAGACAGGCCTTCGATCCGTGACACAATGCCAGTGGGCTGATTCTGCTACCAAGACTCTAAGATATAGCGATCGACCGAGAGATCGAGGAGAACATCAAAATGATCCAGACAGTGGGCGATATTTCCCGTCTCAGCGCGCACCTATACGGCGATAAGACCGCGCTGATTATTGAAGACAAACAGTTCAGCTTCAGCCAGATCGACGCGATGGCCTGTCGGATCGCTAACGGTCTGAAGGCAGCCGGTGTGGGGCCTGGAGACCGGGTGACGTTGTATTCTCCCAACTGCTGGGAATGGGCCGTCAGCTACCATGGCATCGCCAAAACCGGTGCAGTGATCAACCCGATCAACGTCATGCTGACACCCGATGAAGTCAAGTACGTCGTTGCAGACAGCGGCGCCAAGGTCGTTATCGGTTCGGCCGACAAGGCCGAGCCGCTGCTGGATCTCAAGGGCAGTGGTGAACTCAACGAGGTCGTGTTGTTCGGTGAGCAGGTGGCCACCGGTGCGTCGTCGTTTGAGGACTGGCTCAATACAGGTGCTGATACCTTTGCGGTGGCACAGCGCGGGCGCGATGAGTTGGCGGCGATCTGCTACACATCGGGCACTACCGGTCATCCCAAAGGCGCCATGCATTCGCACCGCAACATTGTGACGAATGCTCACGGCACGGCGCTGATGCATGTGCGGACCACCCGGGATATCCTCGTCAACTCATTGCCATTGCCCCATGTCTACGGATCGGTGGTCTTTAACAGCAGTTTCATGTACGGCATGACACTGGTGATTGTGCCCAGATTCGAAGAAGAAGCCGTCCTGTCGGCCATTCAGCAGCACCGCGCCACTATCCTGGATGGAGTGCCGACGGTGTATTACTTCTTGCTGTCCCATCCAAAGTTCGATGACTATGACCTGTCTTCTCTGACGCGCTCGATGGTGGGTGGCCAGACCCTGCCGGCGGCAAAATCAATCGAATGGACGGAACGTGTGACCACGCCAGTTCTAGAGCTCTGGGGAATGACCGAGCTTGCCGGTGCGGCGACCGCGAACCCCTATTATGGTGACAACAAGCCGGGCACCATCGGCCTTATGTATCCCGGCAGTGAAGGCAAAATTGTGTCAGCCGATGATCCCAACGTAGAACTTGGCGCCGGCGAAGAGGGCGAGTTCATGGTCCGCGGTCCACTGGTGATGCTGGGCTATTACGGTAACGACGAGGCAACCCAGAACGTCATGGCACCGGGCAACTGGATGCACACCGGGGACATTGCGACGCGGGACGAAGACAACTACTTCACGATTGTGGACCGCAAAAAAGACATGATCCTGACCGCTGGTTACAACATATACCCCGCCGAGTTGGAGCGGGTCATCTGTGGTCATCGTGCCGTGGCCCTGGCCGCCGTTGGCCGCATCCCGGACGAGGCGAGGGGTGAACTCGCCAAGGCGTATGTCGTGCTCAAACCCGGCGCCCAGGCCAGCGGCCAGGAGATTGTTGACTTCTGCCGGGAAACGCTCGCCGCCTACAAATTACCCCGGGCGGTTCAGTTTGTCGACAGCGTACCGCAGACTTCCAGCGGCAAAATCATGCGCCGTCTTCTGAGCGAGATCGACGACGGCAATCGTAAAGTGTAAAGCGCATGGATTACATTGTCGTTTGTCTAGCGGCCCTCGTTGTTTCCGCCCTTACTCTGTTTTCGGGGTTCGGACTGGGAACGCTGTTGATGCCGGTCTTCGCCATTTTCTTTCCCGTCCACATTGCCATTGCAGCGACGGCGGTGGTGCATCTGGCAAACAATCTTTTCAAGGTCGCGTTGGTCGGCAAAAACGCCGATTGGGGAATAGTCTTGCGCTTCGGTGTTCCCGCCATGGTTACGGCATTTCTTGGCGCCTCAGTGCTCGGTATGTTCACTTCAATCCCGGCCCTTACCAGTTACTCCATCGGCGAGGATGTCAACGATCTAACAGTCGTTAAATTAGTTATTGGTGTATTGATCGTTATATTCGCCTTGGTTGATCTAATTCCTCGTCTTGCAAAGATATCTTTCGACAGACGCTATCTTGTACTTGGTGGCGCCCTCTCCGGATTCTTCGGAGGGTTGTCAGGAAACCAGGGCGCCTTACGCTCGGCCTTTTTGCTCAAGGCCGGATTGACTAAGGAGGTATTCATCGGTAGCGGGGTCGTGTGCGCGGTAATCACCGATCTCACACGGCTCTTGGTTTACGGGGTCGCATTTTTCCACGATTGGTCCGTCGAACTTGATTCCGGGATCGGAGGCCTTGTCATTGCAGCATCTATGGCGGCTTTTTTGGGTACTTTCATAGGATCACGCCTGATCAAGAAAATCACAATGCGGCTGATCCAGTTAATTGTCGGCGTAATGATGTTAGCCCTAGGAATGGGGATTGCCACAGGCCTGATCTGATTGGGCCAGGCCGATGCTTGATTTTGTCGAGGATGGGGCCGATGGCATCACCGGCAACGCTTGCTGGAAACAAATTCCTATTCCTCTGAATATTGGTGCGCCGCTCTGGGCGCTAGTCTTTGGCTGTGCCGCACCATGACACCTGGGAGAACATGACTTTAGTCCTTGCGAAGCTCAGTAACATTCCGAACCCCGGGTTGGATCAACCCCGGGGGTCTGCTGCAGATGCCCGACGTGTCATAAAATAACACACGGCAGAAACTAGAGTTGGTTAGCGTTCCTGCAGATCAACTGCCCAATACAGAGAATACCTTGGTTGGAGATGATCATGACCTCAACAGCAACACACACACCCCAGATGAAACCGTTCGAAGGCATTCGAGTGGTCGATTTCACCCACGTTCTGGCCGGGCCTTCGGCTACGTACCAGTTGGCAGTGTTGGGGGCAGACGTCATCAAAATCGAGCCGCCCCAGGAACCGGACATGTATCGGGAAGAGGGCCACAGCCCAGCCCTGGCCGCAGAGGGCCGGGGTACTGAGTTCCTTTGTCAGAACGGGAACAAGCGGTCCCTGTGCCTAGACCTCACAGCAACAGACGGGGTTTCGGTAGCCAGACAACTTATTGAAACCGCCGATGTGCTGGTCGAGAACTATCGTTGTGGGGTAATGGCACGTCATGGCCTGGCTTACGACGATGTCAGCGCGTTTAACCCCGGCATCATTTACTGCTCATTGACCGGTTTCGGCCATAGCGGTCCTAAAGCCAGGCACCCGGCCTACGACGTGGTAATCCAGGCCTATTCAGGTCTTATGGCTGCCAACGGCACGCCTGACAGTACACCCGTTCGGGTCGGCCCAGCCGTGTTGGATTACGGTACTGGGGCCCACGCAGCGCTGGCCATCTCCTCCGCTCTGTTTCAACGCTCGCGTACGGGGCGCGGCCAATGTATCGATGTGGCGATGGCAGACGCCGCACTGATGCTGATGTCAAACCTGGTAATGAGCACCCAAGCACTCGGGCAAACCCCACCACCCACGGGAAACCAGCACCCCGTCCGGGCGGCCTATTCTGCCTACCCCACTGCAGAGGGCATGCTGATGCTAGGCGCTTACACTTTAAAACAACTTCGACGACTATGCCGGGCTATCGGCCGGGAAGACCTCGCTGATGAACTGATTGATGCCAGTGCCGAAGTGATCGAACAGAGGCGGAATGAGCTTGCTGATCTGTTGACCGAGATACTGTCCCGCGACAACGCCGACCACTGGGAGGCCCATTTCAATCAGGTTGGTGTACCCGCGGCCCGTGTCCGCCGAATCGACGAAGTTCTTAAACACCCGCAGACGCAGTCCCGGCAAGTGCTGCAGGAATCAGACACCCTCCCCGAGACCGGGCAGGCACTGCAAGTTCCAGTAGCTGCCTTTAACTACGCACACGGCGGGCCGTCATTGAACACCCCCGCACCCCGGCTTGGCCAACACAGCCGGGAGATTCTTGATCTGATCGGCTATACAGAAGCCGATATTGACCAGTTGCTAACCAACGGTACGGTATTTAATATGGGCTGAGAGCCCCATGAACAACCATGGGCATCGAGAGAGGAGTATCTCATAGGGTTCAATTGAATCGACAGTTTATGAACCTCACGACTGGCTATGGGATTACAAGATCAGATTGCATGCGCTATCACCCCAACCAATAGAGTAGATTGACTCAGCAACACCCACTAACGAATCTGGTTTGTCATGGCCGCCCGCGGGGACGTGGGAGCCGTTCCCACCATCACCGGCACCACCGGTCAGGCAAGACTGGCTGGGGCACATTGTGCTCGAAATAACCCCAAAATGTGGGAGACTCTCGGCGTCAGTGGTAATTTATGACACCAAGAGGGGCAAAATGGCCCGTGCGGGTAACGAAGCTTATGTCGTACCCGCGACGGCGGGCCCGTTGGCTATACTGATGACATCACCGGCAGCGCTCATTGAAGGCAAATACCGGTTTCTTGGTCACGATGAGTTGCTTTATTCTTGCCTATATTCCAACCTTCTATTAATCCGGAGGAATCATGACAATCACTGACTGGCTAGACCCCTTCCTGTATTTGACAATTCCGATCGACGCATGGGTCGAACAGGCTCTAGATTGGCTCGTCAGCAATTTTCGCTATGTTTTTCAAGCGATAAAAAAACCATTTCATGCTGTGTTGACCGGAACAGAAAACGGACTCAGGTCAATTCCTCCTCTAATTTTTCTGATTCTGATTGCGTTACTCGGATGGCAGGCTGGGGGACGTCAAGTAGGAATCATCATGACAGCCTGTTTCACGATGATCGGCCTGATGGGCGCATGGGAAAATGCAATGATCACATTGTCCATCATTATGACATGCGTCATCTTTTGTGCGGCGATGGGAATTCCGATTGGTATCTTAGCAGCACGAAACGATCGTTTTGAATCGATACTTAGACCAATTCTAGATCTGATGCAGACAATCCCCTCCTTTGTATACCTTATTCCTGTTGTCATGCTCTTTGGCATTGGCAATGTACCAGGTGTGATCGTAACGGTCGTCTACGCGCTTCCGCCAGTCGTTCGCCTAACCAATTTAGGTCTTCGACAGGTTCGACCAGATATGATTGAAGCCGCGAAAGCATTTGGGGCTTCGGAAATTCAACTCCTACGTAAGATACAGATTCCCCTGGCTATGCCTACGATCATGGCGGGCGTCAATCAGACGATCATGATGTCACTATCGATGGTCGTCGTCGCGTCTATGATATCCGTTTATGGTTTGGGCATGATGGTGCTACGTGGTATCGGGCGTCTCGACATGGGACTTGCAACGGTTGGCGGTATTGGAATTGTGTTAATTGCCATTGCAGTCGATCGTTTCTCGCAAAGTTTCGGTTTGACTCGTCGAGAGAGGGACCATAAGCTATGGTACCAACAAGGCCCAATCGGATTCATGTTGCGATTAATTTCTTCGCCACGTAGGCACAGCTGATCTTGTACCGTTAGTCCAACAAAAACATTTCAAACAAAGTCTAAATCAATAATCATTGTCCAAAAGACGTAAGTAGTTACGCCAAAACCGTTTGTTATACTAACTCGACATATCTAGCCAATCTCAAGGAGGCTCTCATGACAATAAAAGGGAAAGCAATTGGCAAGTTTTGCGGCACAGCGCTAATTGCAGCGTTTTTATTTGGCCAAGCGCAGGCGGCCGATACACTGCGGCCCATAAAGGGGACAACGGCGACAGGTTGGTTTCAGCACCTTGTCCTTGAAAAGGGCTTAGAGGCCGTGGGCTATTCCGTTGGGGAGACCGCAGAAGCAAAATTCCCAATCCTACATCTAACACTGGGCAACGGAGATGCTGATTACACGGCAAATCACTGGAATCCTCTCCACGATGCGTTTTATAACAAATCCGGCGGCGCCGATACTATGACGCGGTTTCATTCGATGACTACAGGCTGTGCGCAAGGTTATCTAATTGACAAGGTGACCGCCGACAAGCACAACATCACTAATATCGATCAAATAATAAAAAATCCAGAGATCGCAAAGTTGTTCGATAGCGATGGCGATGGTAAAGCTAACCTCACGGGTTGTGATCCAGGATGGGGTTGCGAGCGTGTGATTGAGCACCAAATGGACGCTTTTGACATGCGAGGCAGTGTTAACCATGATCAAGGCAGCTACTTCGCTTTGATCGCCAATACCATTGCTCGATATGAGCAGGGTGATCCGGTTTTTTATTACACATGGACACCAATGTGGTTGGGCGCTGTATTAGTACCGGGCAAGGATGTTGTTTGGTTGAATGTACCTTTCAGTGCCTCGCCAGATGATCCTAACGCCGATACGTCAGCCGCAGACGGTAGCAACTCGGGTTTCGCTATGAATACCATGGAAGTCGTAGCTAACAATGATTTCCTGGCGAAAAATCCGGCTGCAAAACGCTTCATCGAGTTGTACAGGCTGCCGCTTGGAGATATAGCCGCACAGAATCTCAAGATCCACAATGGTGAGAATAAGATGGACGACTTCATACGTCATGCAGATGAGTGGATCGCAGCCCATCAGGACACATTTGATTCTTGGGTCGCAGAGGCCAAAAAGGTAGGACTATAACAACTGTATAAAGCTCAAGGTGGAGACCCCTCTGAGGTGTCTCCACCTTATATTTTCGGCTTGTAATCGCAGTTAAGATTGGACCTTAGGAGGTTAAGCACCGCTGGATAGGTGTTAACCTTCTAAAATGAGGTGGGAAAATAGGTATTACCGTCATTCCCGGGTTGCCGGGAAGACTTTCCGGAGCCTGATTCGTTATTTTCCCCTGGATATCGGCGCCTCCATAGCAGCGAAGCCGTTGGGCTGGTCGATACGGGCTATACCAGATATTTTAGAGCCTACCACGCAGAAAACGAATTTGCCCGTGGGACAAGCAAGTCGCATCACTGGCATTGCATCATTCTGGGCTTTTGCCAAACTCCGTTGGGCCAAGTTCAAAGGATATATCTGCCCATACCTTCTATCTGCACCTGAAAGAGGCCGAGTTTCGCTTCAACTACAGACACGATAATCTATAGAACTTGGAACCTTATGCATTCCGCGCCACACCCCACTTTAACTGCCCCAAACCCTAAGATAACGCCCGCGTCACAAATTCACCTTTAAGAACCCGTCAATTCCTAAATTTTGAAGGACTTTGAAAAAATGACCCGCACACAGCCGAATATACTGGTAATCCAGGCGGACCAACTAGGTGCCCCCTTGCTTTCAAGTTATGGCGGGAAGGCGAAGACACCGAATCTTGACGACCTTGCCACTACGGGCACGGTTTTTCAGAACTGCTACTGCAATTATCCTTTGTGCGGCCCATCGCGCGGGTCGATGCTGACCGGGAAAATCGCATCGAAAGTTGGTGTTTATGACAATGCCGCAGAACTGCCGGTGTCAGAACCGACCTTCGCGCATTTTCTACGGTGTGCCGGCTATCGGACCTGTCTCAGCGGAAAGATGCACTTTGTGGGACCGGATCAACTGCACGGGTTTGAGGAACGCCTGACTGCCGAAATTTATCCGGCAGATTTTGCCTGGCTACCCGACTGGGAGACAGGCGAAAAAGGCTTTGAGCCCATGCGCAACACGATCGAGAACGCAGGGGTTTGCGCCTGGAACATGCAGATCGCCTTTGACGAGGAGGCCACCCAAAGGGCTATTCACAAACTCTATGATTTTGCCCGAAAGCCAGATGATCCATTCTTTCTTTTCGTATCGCTTAGTCATCCGCATCATCCATTTCTGACATTGCCAGAATTTTGGGAAATGTATGACGAAAATGAAATTCCCGAGCCAATTGTTGGGCGTCTGCCGAACGAGGAACTCGACCCGCACAGCCTACGGTGCCGGAAAATGATCGGGCTGGAGCGCGATGATGTGTCCGAAAAGCAAGCAAGGCTGGCCCGGCACGGGTATTACGGCGCGATCTCGTATTTCGATGCGAAACTGGGGCAAATCCTTCACGCACTTAAAGCGGCAGAGCTCGATAAAAACACCGCCATATTCGTTACTGCCGATCACGGAGAGATGCTGGGCGAGCGCGGGCTCTGGGCAAAGGATTGCTTCTTTGAATCGGCTCTGCGGGTTCCGCTAATCGTGAAACTTCCTGGTCAGAAAACACCTCCAAATGTCTCGGAAAACTGCTCTCTTGTGGATCTTCTGCCAACTTTCCTCGATGTGGCGAACGCAGATGCCGGTCAATCCCGTTGTGATCTCGATGGTCAGAGTCTTTTCAAGCTACTAACCGAACAAGAGCATACCTGGAATGATGAGGTCTTGGCAGAATACACAGCCGATGCTGCTTCTGAGCCTGTGGTGATGATCCGGCATGCCCAATACAAATACATCGTTGCAGAGAATGACCCAGAATTGCTATTCGACCTGAAGGTGGACCCTAATGAGCTCAGTAATATCGCGATAGAGAAACAGTTTGCGGCAGTTATCGCAAGATTTAGGCGTCGGGTTTCTGAGGTATGGAACTTGAGCGATCTGAATCGCAAGGTTCGACTCAGTCAAAGTAATCGGATCATCGTCAGAGAAGCACTGAAAAAAGGCCAGCTGGTAAATTGGGATTTCATTCCGAATCCAGATTACAGCGACCTCTATGTTAGATCTTCAAATAGCCATGAAGTGATTGATAGAAAAGTAAGGATAAAGGCGAGGGGATACCCGCTTCCTCGTAACCACTGACCGATTGCACCATTTCCGCTTGTAATCAAAATTAAGATTTTGAGAATGCTAGGAGATACGTTAAATGACTGATCAGGTCGAATGCCAGGGCATCTGGAAAATCTACGGAAAACGCGAAGTAGAGTCCCTCGCCATAATTGAACAACGTAGACTCACAAAGGGTGAGGCCCATAAGGAGCTTGACTGTGTAATCGGGGTACGTGATGCATCATTCGCGGTCAAACAAGGTGAAATTTTCTGCATTATGGGACTTTCCGGCAGCGGTAAGTCCACGCTCGTGCGCCACATCAACCGTCTTATAGAACCTACAGCCGGTGAAGTGCGAGTCAACGGTGAGTTAATCAGTTCTCTTGATGAAAAGGCCATGCGCCGACTTCGTGCAGAGACTATTGGCATGGTTTTCCAGCATATGGCTCTTTGGCCACATCGTACGATACGCGACAATGTATCCTTCGGACTCGAGATTCGCGGTGTAAATGAGCGCGAACGTCATCATGCCGCAGCGAAAGCTTTAGAAGCGGTTCAGTTGGCCGACTGGGGAACACATTATCCAGATGAACTTTCTGGCGGTATGCAGCAACGCGTTGGCCTCGCCCGAGCGCTGGCTGCCGACCCAGATATCCTTCTCCTGGATGAACCATTCAGTGCACTGGATCCTTTGATCCGCAGACAACTGCAAGACCAGTTCCTTGAACTTGCGTCTGTTATGAAAAAGACAACTCTTTTCATCACGCATGATTTGGATGAGGCTATTCGCCTCGGACATCGGATTGCAATTATGAATGAAGGCGTCATCGTTCAGATTGGGACTCCGGAAGAGATCGTCACTAACCCAAAAGATGCCTATGTTGCCGAGTTCGTAAAAGGTATTTCCCGCCTACAACTGGTCTACGCTCACTCCGTGATGCAACCAATCGATGTGTATCAGTCAAGCAATGAGGAAAGACTTTCTGATTGCCCTCAAGTGACACTCGATGCCGATCTCAACCACCTTATCGATACAGCTATAGATACCGAAAGACCGCTGGTAGTTATGGAACATGGAAGACCCGTAGGAGTGATTACTAAGCGCGCTATTCTTCTTGCAATTCAGGGCAAAACCGAAGAATCAGCTTCGAGTTAGAGTCTCAACGAGCTAATACCTTTTGTGGTAATGACTGTTATTTGCAGGGCAATTCCATGGGCCACCATTCATACTTTGACTACTCAGCGTGGGACCCTAACCCGAAGAACCCACCATACCTTCGGTTCATTGTGGGCTGAACCTTTACAGCGATTGGACCAAGCAGGATTTTTCCTAAATCTTCACGACAGCCGTCGGCTACAAGATGGTGAGCCAAGGTGGTTACTTCCCAACGTACAGATCCTGTCACATGCGGCAGAACCTTTCACCAAGGCCTGTACTGCGCATTTGGCGGAGAAGAATATTCAACGCCTACAACGAAGCAAGCATCCCTCTCCCATCGTTGATCACGTACGGGATCCCTGACCTAGGGCGTCAACAGAATGAGCACAGCCTGAAAGCATCGTAGACTGCAGTATGGATATTTCTACTGGCCAAGGCGTCGCCGATGCGGTGCAACTCAAAACCCTTACCATCCAACGGTTGAGGCTCACCGGCAACCAGAGCATCCAAATCCGTTACACCTTTGTTCCCTGCTTGATTTCTAAGGTCATCGAATAGGTCGTTCATCGGAATACTCCCCATCTCGACAACGACCTGATCGGCAATGAGTGTGATCAACTGGTTCGTCAGATCATTGACAAAGGTCGCCTTCAGGCGATTATTAGATCGCTCCACCTGCGCCAGGTGCATTTCATAGTACGGTTGGATTCCCATTGCAAGAAACTCTTTGCGCCAGCGCATGGCTTCGGCGTAGGTAAGTTCCTGCGCGATCGTGCTGTCCAGCGAAGCGAATCGGACGTTTGCGCCATCCTGGATAGCGATTTTCGCAGCGATGGGAGCCGGGTGACGGCCGGTCCCATCGTAGATCAACACATCTGGGGCTGCACGTTCATGGCGACCGATCAAATCCCACGTGGGAAGAACCAAATCCCGGCCGTCACCGAAATCCACCTGCGGCAGGCCCCCAGTAGCTAAAATTACGATATCCGGGTTGCAAGCCATGATTTGCCTGCAACCCACGAACTGATTGTAATGGATAGGAACTTTCAGTCGTTCGAGTTCGGCGCACCGCCATTCAATGACCCCGATAAGGTCCTTCCGCCACGCCTCGGCACTGGCTAGGATGACTTGGCCACCGGCTTCATTGGCTGCTTCGTAAACGGACACATCATGGCCGCGTTCCGCCAGAACTCGGGCTGCTTCGAGACCCGCCGGCCCAGCACCGACAACAACGGCCTTACGGGTCTCCAAAGCTTTCGGGATGCTGTGCGTCAGAGTTGCTTCGCGACCGGTCGCGGCGTTGTGAAGGCATTTTGGGCGGTAAGTGGACTGGCAATGTTGTGCGCCTACACACGGGCGCACGAGATCCTCTTTGCCGGAGGCCAGTTTGTTGACGATATGCGGATCTGCCATGTGTGCGCGGGTCATTCCGATCAGGTCGACGTGGCCATCTGCAATTGCATAACGGGCCGATGCCAGATCCGAGACTCGCGCGGCATGAAACACTGGCAGCCCGATCTCCCGTCTGAAGGCACCTACGGCGCGAACCCATGGTGCAATCGGAGTATCCATACCGGGTATGATATCTTCGCTCAAGCCACGTACGGTATCCATGGTACCGAACAGGGCATTGAAGAAATCAACTAACCCTTCATTCTTCAAAATTTCCGCTGCCTTCAAGCACTCCTCGACACCAAGTCCGTCTTCCATAGCTTCGTCGATGGTGAGGCGCATGCCGACCAGGAAATCGTCGCCGACAGCCTCTCTGATGGCTTCCTGCACCATGATAGGAAACCGCATGCGGTTTGCCAGAGTGCCGCCGAACCGGTCTGCCCGCCTGTTGGTTTTGGGCGACATGAACTGGCCCAGCAGGTGGGCAGAAGCCAAGGTTTCGATGCCATCCAATCCGCCTTCCTCACACCGCCGTGCGGCGGTGCCGTAGGCGGACACTACCCTGGCCATGTCGTACTCATCCATTTCCCGTGGAATTGCGCGGTGAAGTGTTTCGCGGATCGGCGAGGGTGCGATCATCGGCAACCAATCTTGTACGTAAGGGTCACCGCGCCGCCCCATGTGGGTTATCTGGCACATCAAGGCCGCACCTTCCTGGTGCATGCGCTCCGAAAACCGTAGTAGGTGGGGGATTATTGCATCAGTTCCGACGTTCAGTTGACTGAATACATCGGGGCTGTCGACATCCACGTTTGAAGACCCCCCAAACATGGACATCGCCAAACCGCCTCGAGCTTTTTCCACATGATAGGTCTGATAGGCCTCTTGCGGGAACCCGTCCTTTTGAAGCCCGCAGGCGTGACTTGTGCTGATGACCCGGTTGCGAAAAGTCGTCTTCTTGATCGTCAGTGGCTGGAGAAGAGGGTCGCGGGGGGGAACTTTCGTGTATACCATGTCTAACTGATCCTTTGATGACTTCTCGATTTCACGCAATTACAGATTGGCTGGTTAATCCTATGCGTGTGATTCATAGGTAGAGAATAACCGATCAAGTAACCCCGCCCGGGAGTTCGGCTTTGCGCGTAGCAATAAACTCACGCAATGCTTCTTCCATTGCTTGTTCGAGTGGCGGTGCTTGATAGGTTTCTAGTTTCGCCGCAGCGAGGCGCAATGCGCGTCCATATGCATCGACGGACCCACCTTCCCGCCACTCCTCGTAAGTCGTCTGATCGGCTGTCTCAGGCGAGAAAAAAATGTCCCGAAAGTGTTGGAGGGTATGATCTGACCCGAAAAAATGCCCGCCGGGCCCCACTTCATGAACAGCATCCACGGCGAACGCATCCGCTGAGAGATCCACCCCGCAAGCCAACCGTTGCAACACGACCAACTGGTCAGTGTCCATCACGAACTTGGCAAAACAGGCAGACAGGCCGCTCTCCAGCCAACCCGCCGAATGCAGAAAGAAATTGCCGCCCCCAATGAGAGCTGGAAGCATCGTTTGCATGGACTCATACGCCGATTGCGCATCCGCTATTTTCGAGCCCGTACGCATGCCGCCGACTCGCATGGGAAGATCGTAGTAACGGGCCATCTGCCCGGTCAGGAAAGTCAGTTGCTGGGCTTCTGCGGTTCCGTACATTGGAGAACCGGTCTGCATGGAAACCGTCGAAAGTGTGGCCCCATAAATCACGGGCGCCCCGGGGCGGACAAGTTGCGCGTAGGCGATCCCGGCCAGCGCCTCGGCATTGAGGAGCGCAAACGCGCCGGCCGTTGTCACGGGCGTGTTGGCACCCTGCATGATGAATGGTGAAATAATACATGCTTGGTTGGCCGAAGCATAAACCCGAATGACAGACAGCATGGTTCCGTCCCAGACCAGCGGCGAATTGCAATTCGTCAGAGATGTCATCACGGTTTGACTATTTCGCAACGATTCCCCAAACAAGACTCGACACATCGACAAGCAATCCTCGGCCCGCTCAGCCGACGTCACGCTGCCCATAAACGGTTTGTCGGACCAACGTATGTGTGCATACAGCATGTCAAGATGCCGGTGGGCGATCGGGATATCCGCTGGTTCACATACAGTGCCACCAGAATGATTGAGCGCTGGTGAAAGATAGGTGAGCTTGACGAAATTTTCGAAATCCACCAAACGCGCATAACGCCTCTCACCGTCGAGGGTGCGCACAAAAGGAGATCCATAAATCGGCGCGAATGCCATGCGCGTACGGCCGATCTCCACCGTGCGCGCCGGATTCCGGGCGTGCTGCGTGTACACTGCTGGCGCCGAAGATACTTTCTCGCGAAGTAGTTCTCGCGGAATTTTGACACGTGTTCCTGAGACCTCAGCGCCTGCTGCCCGCCAGGTTGCAATTGCCGCCTCATCGCGAAACTCGATACCGGATTCCTCGAGAATACCCATCGATATCCTATCGATTTCCTCAACGCTGTCGGAACGGATCAATTCATAGGCCGGAATGTCCCGCACGTCAGATGTGCTTACAATGCCGATGGGAGATGAATTCTGTCGGACCTTTCGTCGTTTGCGTACTTTTTTTGTGCGTTGATTTGTCAAGATATGCCGCCAATCAAAGAGGCCGTCTGCTACGAATAAGATGCTACTAAGCACGGCACCAACTTGCAACTTTGAGAAATCTGACTTAAACCAACTTTCGTATCTTGGTTCCGATTGACATCCCGTCTAAGTTAGTAATCCATAGTAAAAACACAAGGTGGCAACAACGTTTACGGCACCGGCGTTGGCATCAGTCATAATTTATTGCATCAAGCGGAGGCAAAATAGCCAGTGCAGATAATAGAACTGGTATCACATCGATTAGACTGCGCCGAGGTACGACTCAACAAGTCCAGAATCATTGAGCAATTCACCCCCCTTCCCTTCCATCACAATCTTGGCACTTTCCAGAACATAGGCATAGTCCGATATCTCCAGGACTTGGCGGACATTCTGCTCAACAACCAAGATAGTCAACCCCTGATCTCGCAACTGTGCAATCAGGTCAAAGACCTCTTTCACCGCAATAGGCGCCAGGCCAAGAGTCGGCTCATCGAGCAGCAGCAGGTCTGGGTGGTTCATTAAGCCTCTTGCCAGGGCCAACATCTGGGCTTGCCCCCCGCTCAGGCTTGAACCGAGCGAGTCCAGCCGCTCACCCAGCACGGGAAAGCGTTGCACGAGCGACTCGGGAATTACTTGGTCCAACAGAAAACCGCTGTTTGCGTAACCCCCAGCCAGGAGGTTCTCACGGACGGTTAAGGTCGGGAAAAGTTGCCGCCCTTCAGGAACCTGGACGATGCCTTTTTTTACAATCTGGTGTGCTCGTAAGCCGGTAATATCCTCGCCTGCAAAAACGATCTTCCCCGAGGCAGCTGTACGAATGCCGGCGATGGCATTGAGTATCGAGCTTTTTCCAGCGCCGTTGGTACCGATGATCGAAACCACCTCACCCGCTTTGACCTTAATCGAGATACTATCGACCGCCTGCACTTTGCCGTAATTGACTGCAAGGTTTGATACGACCAGCATGCTATTCAGGCCCGCCCCAGGTAGGCCTCGATGACTTCAGGCTGTCTCACAACTGCTCGCGGCTCGCCCTCAACGATCTTCTCACCGTGGTTTAACACGCAGAGGTGCTCACAGACGTGGGATATCAAATCCATCTTGTGTTCGATCACAACACAGGTCCGACCTGGTGCGATACGAGAACGAATCAGCTCTGAAATGCCGGCGGTTTCCACCGGTGTCATGCCGCCAGCCGGCTCATCCAGGACCAGCACCTTGGGATCACAGACCAATGCCCGTGCGATTTCCAAACGACGCCGTAGCGGCAAAGGTAATTCACTGGCAGAAAGGTTGCTCTGCTCCAGCAGGCCGACAGTTTCCAACGCCCGGCGTGCCGCCGCAACTCCTGGATCACCGGAGTGTTTCGCCGG
>Ga0187833_10003475_pt1 | contig 15935 bp, 14 predicted proteins | sample ETNtaG_37_FD_167968 | JGI IMG/M metagenome (GOLD analysis project Ga0187833, IMG submission 167968) | Marine microbial and viral communities from oxygen minimum zone, Eastern Pacific Ocean - ETNP2014_SV_400_PacBio MetaG (Illumina Assembly) | ecosystem: Environmental > Aquatic > Marine > Hypoxic...
TAAGGGTTTAGCGTCGCGCCCAGGGCTTCGGCCTCGACACCCAAATCGTAGGGAACGACGACACAGTCAAAACCGTACAATGTGTGACTGGTAGCGGCCGTGTCCGCCATCTTGCGTGCGTCTCCGTGAACGTCCTTGAACCTAACTTTGCATTGCTCCAATCCGGTTACGGTGACGTGGCCCATGCCGCTAAAAGCAGGCATACGTGGAACAGTTTCTCTATTAAGAAAGCGCAACACAATGTCGCGGCCGGGCATACTGTTTGTATCACTCATATCTATTCTCTCCTTAGACATGTTCTCCAACTCTAAATCGGTGTGGCTAACGTTGATCAGTTTTGCGACGTCCACTGCGCAAGGCTTTCAGCCCAGTGGAAGACTTTCTCCGGGCAGGTAGTCTGACAGCGTAAACATCCCAGCCCCAAACACTCAGCGGACTGAATGTGGATATCAAAGCAGGGTTCCGCGCGCGTGCCGCGCTTTTTGAGCTGGAGCGCGTCCTCTGGACATTCTCGCACACATATCCGGCAACCAGTGCAGCCATCGAACCGCACGCTTAGGGTAGAGCCGACATCTGCTACAACCTGCAAGCCTCGATAACCAATATCAGCAATATCACGCTCGGCTATCTTGGTCACACGTGGCGTACTTTTGTTGTTCAGATGCACTTCTGGAAAACCGTAGTTCCGCAAGAATTGCTGGTACATCTCATTAGGCATGCCCTCGGTCCAGTAACTCAACTCCAGTACGTACACCTTCTTGAATGTATCAGATTCGGCGAACATACAATGCGCGGCTCGCAGGGAGCTGGCTATCTTTTCCAACTCCCACAATTGTTGCGGATCGCGCACTATATCTTGCGCCATGGCAAGCGAAGTATTGCCAATTTGATAGATTTCGTCGACACCACCGGGCGTCATCCCCAACTCATGTACCTTGAGTGCATCCACGTAAGTACCCGAAGCGCCGGCCATGTATGCTGCGTGGATGTCATCTGGAGGTATTCCAGCTTCTTTGGCGAGTGTGATATGGCCCGCGCGGATGGCACCTATGGATTTGACCGCCTCGCCGAGATCTTTCTCACCGAAGACAATCTTACGACCAAGGTGCAGAGCCCGGTCTGGAGTGCGAATCTCCGGTAAGCGGATCAAATCAGCCTTCATCGCCTCGCTCACCAGTGCGATTGTCCCGGTGCCGGTGATACCCCGGGCGCTTACCTCGCCTTTTTCCATCACCTCGCCTGTTTCGAGGTTTATCAGGTCACCGTGTGCATTCCGCATTTCATCGTTCAACACAAACAACCGGAAGCCATCACCCTCCTGAGCCACATCGGAGATTGCGCCGGGAGCGGCCAACATGCCGCTGGCTATGGTTTGGCCCTCCAGTGCCGGTCCCGCCGCTGCCGATCCGGTGATAATGTCACCGACGAAGATTTCCGTCCCAACTTTCAGCGCCATCTCTGCATTTGTGCCGTAGTCAGTGGCTAGCGAGATTTCATCCCGATCAAGCATCCCAGCTTTGACCATCATCGCGAGAGCATCCGCACCAATTTCATGGCGTATGGCAGGAGGAATGTACACTTCAGCATCGGGTGGGATGGCAAGATCGGGGATGGCGCTCGCTGGCAACACTTTGGCTTCGCGCTTGGGTGGTTCGTAACCCAAGTCTTTCTGTCGAGTTTTTCCAGCATAAGCCAAATCACGAATCTCGATCCCCTCGAACAAAGACAGCTGGATTGGATTTCCACATACGGCCAATCGAGCAATATCTTCTTGCGGAACCGCGAGTTGCTCGATAACTCGATTGATGGTCTCGATTGCCACGCGCTGCGTCAACTCCAACCCCATGTCTATCGCGAAGTGCAGGTGGTCCATCACGTTGGCGCCAGGCAGCGGATGACGCGCAGTGATCGCGGTGGCGATCACCCGGCCTTCGCTGTCGCCCCCAGGCAACTCTATGGCCTGGCCCCGTACTCCGCTGGTGCCTAGGTCTAGCGCGATTCCAATGTCAGTCATAGGCTATACGTTTTGGCCGCTGTCACCATAGCACACAGGTTTTCGGTTGACGTGCCAGGGGCGACGGCACATCCTGGTGCGACCACGTTCGCTCCAGCCTCTAGTGACTCGAGGCATACGGCCACCACATCATCGGCAGTGCCGCTGAAAAGCGTCGTCGCCGCGTCCGCACCGCATATTAATACGGTGTCAGGTCCAACTTTCTCGCGCAGCGCGGCTGTATCAGATTTTGGTTCATAGCTGAGCGCCGTGGCACCAGTGGCCTTCATCTCTTCGGCAATCGGCACCACATCTCCACAAATGTGAAGCACGGATGGCACGCTAATGCTGTCGAATAACTCCTTCTCGTAGGAGAGCAAGAGTGACCGGAAAGTATCAGGGTTTATCATGTCGGTCGTCGCCAGCATATCCTCGACACAGATGATGTCTGCGCCGGCTTTGACGAATTCGGCAGCTAATTGAGCGGCAGCCTCGGTACTCGCTTGTAGCACCGGCTTCAGGTTTTCCGGCCGTACCCAGCTCTCTTTCAATGCCGTTGTTATACCCAAGATCGCCGCCGTCAGGCTAAACGGGCCAATCACCCCTCCAATGACAGCCACTTTGTCTCCAGCCTCACGTTTAAGGATGCTAACAGCTTCAATCGTCGCCGGAATGCGGCCCCGGCTTAGAAAATCGTCGGGAACGGAAAAGGGGTCGCCAACTTGGTATGTTGGGTGCGGTTTTATACTGGGGACATTGTCCTTAGCGACGCCCTTGAGCGTGCCACCGAACGCCTCAGCCTCGGTCGTCTGGCAGAACGGCACACGCACTGCGTCAAAGTCGAGTACTGTGTGCGCACCCAAAGCGAGTTTGGCCATCAATGACGCATCCGACAACGCCTCGGGCCAATAGGCGTCCATCGCCTCCATCTGATCGTAAGTAGCGGTGCTATCAACACAATAACATGGCACGCGGTCAGGCTTGTCGCCTTGCATCACCGCCATCACTCGCTCGCGTGGACTCATTTCGGTCATAATGGTAGTTCTCCCTAGATTATTGGCTCTCTAAAAGCCTTAGTCTTGCCGGTCACAGATCGATCGCAGCCGACCGAATTCCTCGCGCAGAAGGTCCAGCGTACCTTTTGTGCGCTCCACCTCCAGATCAAGCAATCCAGCAAAGTCATCGGCCTGCTGACGGTGCTCTTCCTGATCACCAACCCCATCGTCAACAAACAGCGTGCGCTTGTAGTTTTTGAACATCATCCGGGCGAAATCAAGTGGAGTGTACTTTGAGTTCGGCGCAGAATCCAGATGCAACTCATTGATGACGCCTTGAAGGCCCTCGATGCACCAGCCCGGGGTCATGAACCAGGTCCCGGCACATTTGATCCGTTCTTCAGTGTAGCGGTGCGGGCCGAGAAAAAGCGCGATACAGTCCTCGACCTGAGGCAGCACTACGGGTATGTCAAACTTCTTCTCAATACCGTTCAAAGCCTGGCAAAAACCATACCCGAGCAAAACAGCATCCGCATCTCCCTTGCTCTGAATGGCCTCGATACGTTCCGTGATCTTCGCTAACAGGTCGTCTGGGTAGCAGTGCAAGCCAAAGTCAAGAAACTCCAGGCTGGTCACCTCGAAGTCCGGATTTTCATCCAAGACCTGCTCCAATTCCTGTTTCATGATGTCGCAACTCAGAATGGCGATTTTCATCGTGCATCCTCCCTTTCTCGCACGCAGGAGTTCCATTCGACGGCCAGATTGCCGTTAGCAGCACTGCGGGCGGCCACGTAGACGCAAGCGCGTACATTCTCAGCATCCAGGCCATGTACAATTGCGTTCACCGTCAAATCGCCCTCCGCAAACGGGAACTCTCCCAGATTGTTGTGCAGTGCCGGGCCAGCCAGATGATCTACCAGGCTGGCGCGCAAAGCTCCGTGGTCGGTGCGCAGGTGCAACTTGAGGTGGCCGATCAGATCAGCGCCCCGATCGAGGCACTCCTCCGAGAGTGTTTGCAGAAAAACGGAGGTGAAATCCGCCAGTACATGCCTCCCAACGGGCGGGGTGGCAGTTAAATGCGCTACACCGCCGAAGACACCGAAGCCGTGCGCCTCGCTCGAGGGGGTCGAAACAGACCTATCCAAAGACACGTCTCCATCAATCATTATGCACACGCACCCGTTTAGCCTGGGCCTGGTCGTAGTGTTCTTCGTAGCGGGTAGATTGCTCTCTAAGGATAGCCTCGACCAAAGCATCAGTCCCTTGCTTATGCAGCACAGAAGCTTCGACAATGCGCGCGTGCGCGTTTGCTTCCCGGGCGAATGCGTGCGCTTGGCTCAGCGCGTCGGAGTCGGCCACATCCACCTTATTAATGACGATTATGTTAGCTTCTCGCAGCTGTGATTCAACTGTCCGGCGGACCGCACGCAAGAGCAAGTCAATGCGCGATGCGTCCAACAGGGTGATGACCGGTGCGTGGCTGATGACGGCCGGACCACTTCCTTCGGTATATTCAGTAGCACGTTTTACCATCCAGGGCTTCGCAACGCCCGTCGGCTCAACGAGCACGAATTCCGGCTGGATTTTTTCTTGGATAGTGGAAAGTGTGTCCGCGAGTTGGCCTGAAATCTGGCAGCAAATACAGCCGTCGGGAAGTTCTTTGGCTTCCAGGCCCAAATCATCGAGTACCCGAGCGTCTACCGACACCTCACCGATATCGTTCATGATGATGGCTGTGCGGATTCCCCGGCGGCTGAGAGATCCAGCCACGTCGATGAGAAGCGTCGTCTTGCCGCTGCCCAAAAAGCCAGTAATCTGAGCGATTCTCATACAGCGATCCCCGGCTTACCATTGGCAGTAAAGACCAGTTTGCTCTCGAGAAAAATCTTGCCACCCCTCTCGCCACCTACCGTGCCTTCGCGATCACTGCGCTCCATTGTGACGAGTACATCTACCGCACATTCACGCTCTGCCGCTGCCCGTACCAATTCCTCACCGTGCAATTCTCCATAAGCCAGCGCATCCTTAAACGTGTCGTACTCGCGCTGTCCATCAGGTGCAAACAGCACGCAGGGTGGGTCTTCAATGAACGCCCAGCCTGGCTTGGGTTGGATAGTTATTTCCACTGTTTCAAATATGCTGCCGGAGATGGCGCCAATCGCATTGGCGACCTCGGCGTGCGTTGGCACTATGAGCTCGGAGTGCATCCGGGCAGCCACTTCGGGTAGATAAGTGTGCGCCGGCGCGCCAGCGCCGATGATGGGCTTGTTCAGCATCACATTTACACTGAAGTCTTGATTGCTTTGATCGTCGATAACTCCCTTCAGGAGCAAACGACACACGTCGCATCCTGGAACGTGTACATGTTGAATTTCGTCATAAACTAGTTTAGTGATAATCTCGCGCGTGATTTTGTGGACGACTTGTTCTCGAACGCGAGCGGCAAAAGCAGCCTCATCAATCTGCAACCGCCCGCTTTCGATCTGCACGCCTAACCTGGCCGCCTCCACGCTGTATTCTTGGTGGACGCCTTCGACGTGAAGAGCATCGGTCGGGGTCAGACTAATGCGGGTGAGCACGTTCCATTCTTCCAGTTGCCTGACATCAAAGGCGTAAGGATGCGTTCCAAGTTGTTCCGCGGCGTCGTAGAGGGAACATGGATGCATTTTCAGCAGATCGATCAGTTCTCGCTCGCGAGTGGAAACAGCAGTCCCGTCCAGATTCCCTGTCACCGTAAAGAAATCGGTTGTCTGCAGAATGGTCAATTCCTCGGGCTGGTGGTAAGAAAGGGGTGGAATGACACTATGGGTCTGAGCCTGATCGAGTTTTTCTGTGAGTTGCGGGAAGAGTGTTGCACCGATGCTCAGCGGGATAGCGCGGCGCGGACTGAGATAGAGTTCTTCGTCCATCACCACCACGCGGCTGTCCCCTCCAATGCCAGCGGTCAGCATGTCCACAGCCTTGACGCGCGTTTGCCATTTCCCCACCATCGCGCCTCCGGGCGCGATGCGTGGCCGACCTTCACGCAAGATAGCGATGTCAGTCGTCGTCCCACCAACATCCACTACAACAGCGTCATCAAGTTTGGTGAGAAGCCTCGCTCCAACGACGCTGGCAGCCGGCCCGGAGAGCAAAGTTTCGACCGGACGTTCTTTCGCCACGCTTTCGGACATCAGGCTCCCGTCGCCCCGCACTATCATCATCGGTGCATTGACCTCCCGCTCGGTCAAGGCCTGTCGCGTCGCCCCAATAAGAGTATGGATTACCGCGATCAGACGAGCGTTGAGCACGGCGGTTATGGTCCGCTCGTGAAAACCCAGCTCTGCAGAGAGCTCGCGCCCGCACACTATTGGTCGGTCGCAGAGTTCACCGGCTAATGCTTTCAGCGCGATTTCATGCTCCGGGTTGCGTACACTCAGGTAACTAGAGATGGCATAGGCATCAATTCTGTCGCAGGTATCAAGGATGAATGCGCGCGCTGCTTTCAGGTCCAGCGGTTCTCTCTCGTGGCCAACCAAATCGTGGCCGCCCTCAATTTGGACGAAGTGGTCCGTCGGCAAGTCCTGCTTCACCTCGTGACCACAGGCAATCAGTCCCACACGCGATCCTTTACCTTCAACGATAGAGTTAGTTGCCAGCGTAGTGGAGACAGAAATGAGTTTCACCTCACGCAGGCGGCGAGGTGTTAACCGGTCAATCGAATTGGTGATGCCGACGGTAAGATCTTCCCGTGTGGTAAGAGCCTTCGCCTTCTCGAGGATATCGCCGTTGTCAAGCTCAACGATGGCCGAGTCAGTGTAGGTGCCGCCAGTATCAATACCGAGGCCGATCATGTCATGAATTACGTGTTAAAGTTGAAGTAAGAGTGGGCCTGTCGCCAACTCAACAACCACACCATGTCACCCAATAATACGACCTTGGCGGGCTCCTTCCTTCCCCGCTGACGGGGATTATCAGTCACCCTATTGGGGGATACTGGACGGAAACCCCCTGAAAGGTTGTAGGTTTTTCAGGGGGTTTGTCAAGCATGGTGACGATTAGTTGAGCTGAGCTTGGTATTTCGGGCCTAGCTCCCGCACCGTGTCGCACATGATCTTGATATTGTCAAGATTGGTGCTCAGCGCCGGCGGCACCTCGCAGCCGGAGGCAACGCAGAAACGGGACACGAGCCCAGCTTCCTTCAGACCTTCCGTGGCATCGCGCAGCATATCCTCAGTAGCCCGGCGCACCTCTTCAGCAGTACCGCGCACGAACAACTGCGGATCGTAGTTGCCCAGCACCACCGTTTCGTGGCCATATTTCAAGATGGCCTCTTTCGTGGTCAATGAGCCTTCAATATCCGGATATGTGCAGTAGGAATACACAAGCGGCTTCATGGCGCTTATCTGAGTGTCAAGATGGGGTAAATCTGCGCAGTTGTGGATGACGAAGGCCGTCCCGAGTTCCGCCAGGAAAGCGTTTACCTCAGGCGCGTATTTGGTTCCTTCGAACTCCATGTACTGATCATCCCCTAGACAAGAATAGTTCCCCCACAGGTAGTCCATGACTATCCCGTGGGCGCCGGCCTCGACCAGCGCCTGGCAAAAAACCTTGTCTACCTCTACAAGTGTCTGCAACGCCTCGTGGAGTGCGTCCGGACAACGGTACATGTCCATCAGCACCTTCTCTGTGCCGGCCAGCTGCGTCAGAGCCAATAGCGGGCCTTCGACTAGTGGCAGTACCAGCACCTCATCGCCTACTCGTTCCTTCGTCAGACGCACGCCCTCGACCAAATCCCACATGCGAGTGCCCTTGTTGACCTGTGGAACTTTCAGTCTCCGGTAATCATCGTCCTCTTTGATCATCCCGCCACCGATGGTCGTCGGTGTGTTCTCTTCAGGGTACTTCACATCAGCACCCATATCGCCGGAGATGATCGACAGGTCACCCAAACCAACGATGGCATCGTAGCCCCATTCCTTCCAGCCTGCGACCCAGGCGTCGGCGTAGCCCTCTCCGGAACTTGCGTACTCCCTGTATGTCGTGCCAACCAGTCGTCGGTTCACGCCGCAGGCCAGCGGTGCAACAGGCAGGCGATCCACCGGCTGATTTCCAACCGATGCGAGTGCTCTCTCCATGCAATTCATTTCTTCTGTCGTCATGATAGTTTCTCCTTTTCCACTTGAACGGTGCTATATCTCCAGAATTCTTCTTCCATCAACGCGTCACGCGTCGATGGCTTTAGTTCTTTCAGTTGCTTCCCGGGCGTTCAGGGCATACAAATCGGCGCCAATGTCATCACAAAATTCTTGAGAGATTGGTGCGCCACCAACCCCGACAGTGATAGCTGAACGAATACCCTCTTCTTTCAGACCATCTATCACCCGGTTCATGGCGTCCATCGTTGGTGTCATCAGCGTACTCATGTAAACGAAATCGGCCCCGACATCTTTCGCCGTCTCGATGAAATCGGTCACCGGAGCATCGTTACCCAGGTCGTGCATCGTGTATCCCGCAGCGGTGAGCATCGCTTTGACAATGTTTTTTCCAATGTCATGCGTGTCTCCCTCAACCGTGCCGATGACCACATGCTTGGGCTCCTGTCCGGGTTCCACTTTGAGGTGGGGCGTCAATACTCCCAGTCCGGCATACATCGCTTCTGCGGCCATAAGAACCTGGGGCAGGTAGATCTCACGTTTGTCGTAACGGTCGCCTACCACGGCCATGCCCTTAATCAAACCATTGTTGATGACATCCAATGGGTCCATGCCTTCGTCAAGAGCCTGTTGTGCCCCGGATTCTGCAGTTGGGATGTCTCCGGTTTTTACACACTCCGCCAGAGAATCGAGAATGCTGTTGTCAGCCATGTGTTTTCTCCTTTCCACTCGAAGTAATTGGGTGTGTTCCATTCCATTGCTACGCGACCCCGACCAAATCCTGACACACCCAGAAGAACTGACACCAAATTGGTGGGGCTAATCGCGTAGTTCCAGCACGCCGTGTTTTGCTATTTATATTTCTATCTTGATCTGGCACCCTCCTTTCTTCTCTTCTGTGATCATCCCATTTTACCGGTTCGCGCTCTATCAATGGATGCGACAACGGACTGACAGGCCCAGATGTCGCCGTAATATCTCCCCCATCCCAGAAGAGTAGGTTTGGGATGCGGCGGAGCCGTCAAGCGTCTGTAGAAGAGGCATATCCACTGCATTGAGTTCCCTTCGCAAGCTTGCTAACCGCAGCTCAATTTCGCTCAATTCGTCCGCGTGCAGCTTCTTGTACGCCTCCAACATCTTTTCGAGCTCCTCCAATCGTGAAGTTAATACTCCTTCAATCGTTTGGACGCGATGTTGCTCCACAGACTCCTCCGGTAACCCTTGCTTCTATTCGTTCTTTTGATTAATTATGACGTTTGTTTCTTGACATCCATAGGCCATGACCTACGATGACATATGACATAGTAGGCGATTGCCAAGGTACAATTGCTAATGAAAGTCTAACCGTGAACCCCTAGCAGCGGCAATACCCAGGTGGTAGCAGATGATGACCCAGTTGGTAGCAACAATAAAAAGAGCCCTAGAGACGCCAGGGGTTACCGAATATCCCACCCGACACGAAGCGGCGCGCCGCTTTCGGCACGGTATCAGTACGTATCCGCCATATATGCCGCACACGTAACACGGATACCTTACCGAAACAGCGCGCTGTTTCGTGACGGGGGTGTGACCTCCAGCATGCGCTGGCATCTCTAAAGCTCTTTTTCCTGTTGCTACCAACTGGCTCAAATTCTGATACCACCTAGATATTGCCAATGCTGAGAGCATTTGGCTATGTATGAAGCGCATAGCCATGTCATACGTATCGTTTTTGTTGCAAACGGGCTGCCTGCTATGGCATATGGCGGCAAGGAAGCAATTTCACCAATTCGTGTAGGGAGGAAAACGCATGTATTCTCATAAGAAGAACTCTGTAGTATTCGGCCTACTGCTGGTCACCGGTTTGGTGCTATCGGCATGCCAGCCACAAATAGTCGAGGTTGTCAAAGAGGTTCCAGTCGAGCAAGTTGTCGAAGTCGAGGTAGAGAAGATCGTTGAGGTGGAGGTCGAAGTAACGGCTGAAGTTGATGAGCCTGAGGTGTATAAAATTGGCATGATGGGTAGCGGGCCAGTCACAGATTTGGGCTGGAATTATCAGCTTGATCAAGGTGGGAAAAAGATTGTGGAGCACTTCGGTGGCGCGGTGGAGTATGTGATGATCGAAAACGTACCATTTGGCGAGGAGGTCATCGAAACGATAGAACTGCTCATCGCTGAAGGCGCGGACATGATCATCGAAGGAGCCTATGCCCCTCCGTTTGCGGATGTTTCGATTGAGGCTCATCCTGACGTTGAGTTCATCGTATTCGGGACACTACTAGAAAAACCGGCGAATGTTCATTGGCTTTGGTGGAACCAAGGATCCTATGCTTATCTATTGGGTATGACCGCCGCCTTGCTGACTGAAACAGACAGTGTGGGCTACATCACACCGTTCGACATTCCCTTGATGCGAACGCAGTTCAACTCTTTTGCTCTGGGAGTGCAATCGGTCAACCCGGACATCGCCACGACCGTGATAGCGCTTAACTCTTGGTATGATCCGGCAGGCGCTCGGACTGCGGCCGAGGCCCTGGTGGATGCTGGGATTGATGTCATCGGCGGCGACATGGATGATCCCGCCAAGGTCGCAGTAGCCGAAGAACGTGGTGTTTGGGTAATGGGAGCGTACTCGAATGAGCAGCAAGCACATGGCCCCACGGCTTGGGCGAATACCTACGTCTATGATTTCGGAGCCATGTTTATTCCACTTATCGAAGATGCGATGAGTGGGAATTGGAAAGGCAACGGTGAGTTGGTCTTCTATAACATTGGCGAGGGAGTGGATATCGGCGTATGGGGCGAGAATGTACCCCAGGATGTTGTCGACCAGGTCGAAGCAGTACGCGCCAAGATGATCAGCGGGAAACTCGATCCTTTTGTCGGCCCTTGGGTCGACAAAAACGGGATTGAAGTACTTCCTGCTGGCGAAACATTGACAGATTGGGAATGGACGCTCGGTGCCGATTATGTTCTTGCAGGCATCGAAGGTGCAGTTGGCGAGTAGCAGCTTAAACTTGAATAACGATGTTTAGGGCCGCCTTGCATCCTTTCTTTGCAGGGCGGCTGGCTTTTAAGCGAACCTGCAAGATGTTTGTTCACGTCCCTTAAGGCGTATATCTGTAAAAGGTATTTGAAGAAAAATCGTGATGGTTACTCAGGTTGAAGCGCCGCTGGTGAAGCTGGAGAATATCTGGAAGAGCTTCCCAGGTGTGCTTGCAAATAAGGGGGCGCATTTTGATCTGCAAGCCGGTGAAGTACATGCGCTGTTGGGGGAAAACGGCGCTGGCAAGACCACTTTGATGAATATTCTCGCCGGCCTATATCGGGCTGATCAAGGTGGCATATTTGTTGAAAGCAACCAGGTTGAGATTCGTCACCCCCAAGACGCCATTGCGCATGGTATCGGCATGGTGCACCAACATTTCCGTTTGGTTAACAACCTCTCCGTTGCGGAAAATATCCATCTTGGATGGGAGCAGACTCCGCGATTCACCTCACCAGAAGCGCTGGCGAAAAGAACAGAAACCTTATCTGCTGAGATGGAGTTTGATTGTGATCCGTACGCTTTGATCGAACAACTCTCTGTTGGAGAACAGCAACGGATTGAGATCATTAAGGTGCTAGCCCGCGGGGCAAGAATTCTGATCCTCGATGAGCCAACCGCCGTGCTTACTCCGCAAGAAGCCAAGGAATTGTTCAAAACACTTCGAAAAATGACAGATGATGGACGCAGTATCATTTTCATCACCCACAAGCTCAAAGAAGTGCTGGATGTATCTGATCGAGTCACAGTGCTTCGAAATGGAAGAAACATTGGCACCCTGCCAACGGCGATATGTGACGCCAGGGCGATGGCACGGTTGATGGTTGGCCAACATGTGTCCCTGCCTCTTGAAAGGAAGAGGCAAAAGTACGGGGAAACAATTCTTGCACTCGATAACTTGACGGCCAAAGGCGATCACGGCCTTGCATCTCTAAATGGTTTTACTCTGAATCTGAGAAAGGGTGAGATCTTGGGTGTCGCCGGTGTCTCAGGGAATGGACAGAGTGAGCTAGCTGAAGTGATTACCGGCCTGCGTGCTCTTGAAGAAGGAAAGATATTCCTGGATGACGAGGATTGGACCGGGAAACCTGCGGCTGAAATTGCCGAGGCCGGTGTGGGCCACATACCCGAAGACCGCAACGAAATGGGTTTAGTACTCAATTTGCCGGTTTTGCATAGCGCAATTATGCGTGGGTACAACAATGAGCCGCTGCGAAAAGGCCTCTGGCTGCTGAAGAATGAAGCTGCTGCGTTGGCACTGCGTCTCATGGCCGAGGGTGATGTACGCGCACCAAATATTGGTGTCCTAGTGCGCGGTCTCTCCGGCGGCAACCAACAAAAACTCGTCACTCGTCGTGAAATTGACATCGCTGAAAAGGTATTGGTCGCCATGCATCCGACACGCGGTCTGGATGTTGCGGCTACCGAGGCGGTGAGACAGGCACTCATTGAACATCGTGATAATGGCGTTGGGATTTTGCTCATCTCGGAGGATTTGGATGAAATCTTCAGCATAGCGGATCGAATTGCGGTGATTTACGAGGGTCAAATAACTGGATTGTTCGATGCGGCTCAGGCATCGCGTAATGATGTTGGGTTGTTGATGGGCGGAAGCAGAGTTGGTATGGAGAATATGCGGTGATTGAAACTCTCGTTAACACACTTTCGCCAAGATGGAAATTGCAGCGTAGAGGTAATTATTCGCGCTTGCGCGGCTATGTTTTCAAGATTTCAGCGGTGATCATATCACTACTGATTGCCAGATGGGCGATTGAATCAACCGGTGAGTCAGCCATTGAATTGAGCCAGACTGTGCTCAACATGACTTTCAAGACGGCGTTTGGGCGAAAGCAGTTTTTGAAGCTAGCGACCCCCTTGATTATTAATGGTGCCGCGATGCTTTTGGCCCTCCGCATGCAGCTTTTTAATTTTGGGCTTGAGGGACAACTTTTTGTTGGTGCCTTCGCTGCCACTGCGATCGGACTTAACATTGATGGTCCGCCATCGCTTATCCTGATTCTGATGTTTCTGGGGGGAATGGCCGGGGGAATGCTCTACGCGTTGATCCCTACATTGATGCGTTTAAAAAATGGAGTAAGCGAAATCCTCACCACGCTGCTCTTGAATCCGTTGGCCATTCAATTTGCCGCGTTCATCGGCATGGATGCATGGCGGGACATGAGCTTGGCTGGGGCGACCGCAAATGCTACTGCACAAATACCCTATGAGCTACCTGCCTATGGTGAAATAAACGGTGGATTTATCATCGCTGTGCTTATTGTGATTGTCTTATGGCTCGCCTTTGCCAATACCACTTGGGGCTATGAAGTGACAATAGTCGGCGCCAAAATGAATGCGGCAAGATATGTGGGTATGCCGGTTGTCCGGAATATGTTCATTGTGATGCTTGTGTCTGGTGCCATCGCCGGCATCTCCGGAATGATCCAACTCGCGGAGGTGACGCATCGCTACTCAGCCCGTCTTTCTCAGAGCTACGGCTGGATGGGAATTAATGTCGCCATTCTTGCCGGCTACGATCCGTTGGCTATCCTCCCCTGGGGACTATTTCTCACCCTTCTCCTTTTTGCGGGAACTATATTGAAAGCTAAAGGGATGTCTCTTGAAGTGGTGATCGCACTGACAGGACTGATCCTTTTTCTTACTTCACTGGGAGAAGTACTGGCTAACTACCGGTTGATCAGCATCGCCAAACTTGAAAAACAAGTTAGAAACGAAGAAGATGCCCTCGAGGAAGAAAGGTCCTTCCTATGACGTGCGAGGGGAATCTCCAGTTTGCTTTTGAAAAAAATGTGCCACACGTCGTTTTTTGGGTGAGAATTGCTAGAGGAATACTCTGATGGAAACTATCATTACGGGTGGAATCTGGAGTGTGATCACAGTTGGGGCTTTAATCATATTCGCTGGAATAGGCGAAATCATGGCCGAACGAACCGGCGTACTCAATATTGGTATTGAAGGCATTATGGCAATGGGGGGAGTGATGGGTGTGCTCATCGTTAACGCCTATGTCCCCAATGCATGGTTCGGATTGCTGGCAGCCGCGCTAGTGGGTATGATTCTAGGCATCATTTTTGCGCTGGCCACAGTTACATTTAAGGCCAATCAATTGCTGGTCGGATTAGCGTTCGCCTTTATGGGCAATGGAATCTCCGGCCTAATCGGATATCCGGTTACATCTGCCCCTACACTGGCCAGTTTTCCAGCGATTCGCATACCATTGTTAGCAGATATTCCAATCGTGGGCGAAGCACTCTTTAATCATCATCTTCTGGTCTACATAGCCTATTTTGTATTGCCTATAGTAGCCTACCGCATCATTTTCAGAACACGTCATGGCATTGCCATACGTGCAGTTGGTGACGATCCCGCCGCTGCTGATGCTTCCGGGATCAGTGTCCACAACATCCGTTTTCTTTATACAACTTTTGCCGGGGTGATGTTTGCCATCGCCGGCGCTTATATGACGCTCGCACTGACAAAAACGTGGGCGGAAGGTATTGTAGCCGGTCAAGGCTGGATCGCCCTCACTCTTGTGTTTTTCTCAAGGTTAAATCCAATCACGCTCGTATTTGGCGCTTTGTTATTTGGCGGGGCAACGTCTCTGTCGTTTATTGGTCAAATTCAAGAGTGGCCGATCAACTCTTTTGTCTTGGGAATGGCTCCTTATATTGTCACGCTGCTGCTGATCTTATTCACCAATATAAAACTCCGTCGCGTCAAACCGGATGAAGCTGGAACGATCCCGGCCTTCCTGACTCTACCGTACTACAGGGAATAAGTATTGCAGGACTCTTGCATTAGGCTTGTTGGCTCTTCAAGGCTTTCGAGCAATTCATGGCAACTTTGAGTGAACCCAGCCCATTATCATTTGTCGGGTTGATGTCTCCTATTTGTAGTGTTGTTTCAACCGCTATACGCAATCCGTACGCAGGACGCTAGAGCAATGAAACGTTGCGCGGCAACTTGACCGTATTTAATAGCAGACGCGTTTCGGTCAATGTACACCCCCCCATGACCAAGACCGATTAACTGATGCACCGCTGGCCTTGCGGCGCTCCCTGCGGGGTAACGTGAAGCGCTTTCGGAAGATCGTACGTAGTACTTTATTGTTACGCTTCGAGGATACGCCATATGTGGCGTAGTGCGCGCAGCCTAGATCAACCCTCGCCGGATGCCCTCCGCCACCGCTTTCACTCGATTATCGACATCGAGTTTTTCGAAGATGTCCTGGAGCTTGCGTTTCACGGTGGTCTCACTCCAGAAGAGCTGTTCGGCGATGTGTCTGTTGCTAGCCCCGCTTTCCAATGCATGCAATATCCGCATCTCATCGTCAACAAGACCGATCTCATGTTGGGTCTTAAACCGCGCGAGTTCCTCGAAACGGTGTAAGGTTTTATCCATCAGCGGCGGACTCAGGAGGCGCTCACCAGCATGCACTGAGCGGATGGCCGAGGCCAGTACATCGTGTGAAATGCTCTTGAGTAAGTAGGCTTGTGCGCCTGTGCGCAGCGCATCATAGAGGTATTGTTCGTCGTCGTAAGTTGTGAAGATGATGATTCTCATTTGTGGGTGCGCCAGCCGTAGACGGCGCGCCAACTCAATACCGTTCATGCCGGGCATTCGGATATCGGTCAGCACCACGTCCGGGTGCAAAGCGCGGACTTGTTCGAGAACAGCCGAACCATCTCCAGCTGTGCCAACCACATCAAGGTCATCAAACTTCGAAAGGAAGGTCGCCAAACCATCGCGGACGACCGGATGGTTAT
>Ga0187833_10003477_pt1 | contig 15934 bp, 16 predicted proteins | sample ETNtaG_37_FD_167968 | JGI IMG/M metagenome (GOLD analysis project Ga0187833, IMG submission 167968) | Marine microbial and viral communities from oxygen minimum zone, Eastern Pacific Ocean - ETNP2014_SV_400_PacBio MetaG (Illumina Assembly) | ecosystem: Environmental > Aquatic > Marine > Hypoxic...
GCTCGGCCACATCCCGCCAGCAGAGTTCGAAGATCTCCACTACCGTCAACACATCCCAACCAACCAGGCCGGGACTCAAACAAACCAGCCTGCGTGAAACCCGGGGCGGTTCAACGATGGAGCATGCAAGTCGCTGGGGGCCGTTACCGGAGCATCGTCGACGCAATAACCGCGAATAGTCTTGTGGTACCCAAGGAGTTCGGTTGAAGCCACCAAACGACAGAGGCGGCGAAATTCCGATTGGAGTGGTATCTGTTGCCTCTTATCTCCCCTATTGGTGTCTTTCGGCTTCAACAATCGCCGACGCTCTTGGTACTAAGTCGACAACTACTAGTCGGTTGGTCGCAAGTCATGATGAAGACACCACTTCAATGGCTGTTGAAGCTGCCCGCCGGCTCAGTCCATCCACCAACCCTCCGGAGACTCTCTGGCTGGCCACCACCATGCCTGCATATGCCGACCGGACCAATGCGGTCGGCATGCACGCTGCACTTCGATTGCCAGATCACGTTTTTTCCGCTGATGTAGTTGGTGCTATCCGGTCCGGGCTCGGAGCTATGCGGGCTGCACTTTCCACCGCCGGGCTTGCTGTCCTAAGTGATGTGCGCACCGGATTGCCGGGATCCGCCGACGAGGCACGTGGTGGAGATGCAGCAGTAGCCATACAGTTTGGTAGGGGCAGAGATGTCATCGCCGAATGGCTATATCACGAAAGCCTTACCGTCGACTTCCTGGATCGGTGGCGTGTCCCAGGGGCAAGAAATAGCAAGACCTGGGAAGAACGCTTCACCGTGCAGGAATACTTGCCTATAACCAAAGAAGTCGTTTCGCGAGTCCTCCAACGGGCTTCGCTTGACAAACCCGACCATGTAGCCGTTTTGTCACCCGACCCTCGGACTACGCGCGAGATGCGGAACTGGTTCGACCACGAGTGCCTTAGCGAAGACCTGACAGACAAGATCGGATTTACTGGAACCGCTCATTTAGGTCTTGCACTTGGCCAGATTCTCCAAATAGCCAAACCGGGACAGACCATCCTCCTCGTTCAAGCATCGGACGGTGCCGACGCTATTTTGCTTAGAACTACCGACCAAATCGGTAACCCAGAAGCGACAAAGGGCCCGTGGGCGGGACGGAACCAAATTAACGAACTCGACTATATTTCTTTTCTTACATGGCGAGGCCTTCTCCAACGCGAACCACCTAGGCGACCAGAACCAGTGGGGCCCGCAGCCCCACCGGCTGTTCGAAACAGAGAATGGAAGATGGGACTAGTCGGGTCACAATGTCAGGCATGTGGTCGAACGCACGCGCCACCCCAGCGCGTTTGTACGGAATGCCACATAGTCGACAATATGCTCCCCCACCCACTAGCCGACAAGATTGCTACCGTGGCCACTTACACGGTTGACCACCTTGCCCATTCGCTATCTCCTCCAGTAATCGCTGCGATGATCGATTTTGAAGGCGGTGGGAGAATTGAGACGGAGATCACCGACGCCGACCCCGAAGCCATCTCAGTGGGCGACAACGTAGAAATGACGTTCCGGCGACGCTTCACTGCAGATGGGGTCCACAACTATTTCTGGAAAGCCCGTCCGGTCAGGGAGTCGTGATTGTGTCAAAAAGCATTAAAGACAGTGTTGCCGTCATAGGAATGGGTTGCACCCAGTTCGGTGAACTCTGGGACAAGTCTGCAACAGACCTCATGATCGAGGCGGTACAAGAAACACTGGGTGTGGTGCCAGCGCTGGAACTAAACGATCTTGATGCCTACTGGCTAGGAACAATGGGCTCAAACTCCGGCCTCCCGCTCGCCAAAGCCCTCAAGACCGGATACAAACCAATAACACGAGTCGAAAACATGTGCGCGACTGGAAGCGAAGCCTTTCGAGCTTCGTGTTACGCAGTAGCCGCTGGCGCGTGCGACGTCGCCATGGCCATAGGCGTTGAGAAACTAAAAGATTCTGGAACTAGTGGTCTAGTAATCCCCGATCCGATCCGTGACGGAACGTTTTCCGAAATGACTGCTCCAGCACTTTATTCGATGATAGTTCCTGCCTACTGCAAGAAATACGGAGTAACCGAGCAGGAGATGAAAGAAGTCTTGACCCGGATCGCCTGGAAGAACCACCAAAACGGCTCCAAGAACCCGAGGGCGCAGTTCAAGAACTGCCCGGACAAAGACATGATCGCCGGCTCTCCTACCGTCGCTGGACAACTTGGAGTACTCGATTGCTCGGGAGTCGCAGATGGCGCTGCCGCAGCCATCGTTGTGTCAGCAGATAGGGCATCGGATTATTGCGAACATCCTCTCTATGTGAAAGCACTTTCGATAGCAACCGGATCCGGTCAAGGCACAATGAGCCCCGAATACGACTTCACTACTTTCCCAGAAGTCGTAGAGTCCGCCCGCCGCGCCTACAGCCAAGCCGGTATCAGCCAGCCGGGTGACGAGATCGATTTTGCGGAAGTCCACGATTGCTTTACACCAACCGAACTAGTTCTTATGGAAGATCTAGGGTTCTCAGAACGAGGTAGCGGATGGCGTGATGCACTGGCTGGTCGTTTTGATCTGGATGGCGACCTCCCCGTCAACCCGGACGGAGGCTTGAAGTCCTTCGGGCACCCTATAGGTGCTAGTGGATTGAGGATGCTGTTTGAGGTCTGGCTTCAATTGAGTAACTCGGCCGGCGAACGTCAGATATCCGGAGTCTCCACGGCATTAACCAACAATCTCGGCGGCCAACCTGGCGAATGCGTGTCGTTCGTCGGCATCTTCGGATCGGAACCCGGGTGACTCAACAGGATCCAATCTCACTTGATTTGAGTTTGATCGGAACCCCCGTGGCTTCGGTGGCCGAAGTCGCGCGCGAAGCCGAAAAGGTTGGTTTTTCAAGAATTTGGGCCACTGAGAGCACTTCTGATTCCATGCTCCAAGCGCTGGCCGCTGCACTAGCCACTGAACAGATTTCTCTGGGAACAGCTGTGACCGTGGCATTCGCCCGAAATCCCATGAGTGTTGCCTACACCGCGTGGGACCTCGCCTCAGTTTCTGAAGGCAGGTTCACACTCGGACTTGGATCGCAGATCAAGTCACATATCCAACGCCGGTTCTCTATGCCGTGGGATTCACCAGTCGATCAGATGCGGGACTTCATCAATGCCCTACAGGCCATTTGGCAGGCGTGGGACACAGGAGAGCAACTCTCCCACGAAGGCCCTTACTACCAACACACCCTAATGACCCCGGTTTTCACTCCGCTCACACACGGTTTCAGAATTCCGATAGCACTAGCTGCGGTAGGCCCAACAATGACCCACCTGGCGGGTGAGGTAGCAGACGGCCTAATCCTGCACGGAATGACCACTCCGGCATATCTAGAAACAGTCACCCTCAAAGCCCTCGGAGGTGGCCTCGCAGAATCTGGACGGTCACGCGACGACATCGAGATCTCATGCCCACTGTTCATGGTCATGGGGGACACCGACCAGGCGATCGACGAAAGAGTCCTAGAAACAAAGAAACAGATTGCCTTCTACGGCTCGACACCTGCCTACCGAGCCGTTCTTGAAACAACAGGTTGCGGAGACTTGCAGCCTCTATTAACCCGCCTGTCAAAAGAGGGTCGCTGGGACGCTATGGCTGATCTGATTGACGAAGAGGTGTTCAACTCCATTGCCCTAGTCGGTCGACCTGAACAGATGCCTGACCTGGTTCGCGACAGATTTGGTGGCCTGATTGACCGGGCCTCTTCGTACTTTGGATGGCCGATCGATGACCCCGAACGCCTTAGTGAAATCGTTAACGCGTTCTGCCATTAGCCCCTAACAGGTTGCGAGTGCACAATATGAGAATGGAGTGCTACGGTCCCAGTCGCTCAAGATTCTCAGAACTCAGGGACCCTGGTGCTGCAGCGGCTCAGTTGCTCACGGGACCAAGGAGATCGTGACTTGGATTTCAGCGTCAACCACCTCTGTGACGGAAGGCCAGGAAACGACACTGACTTTCTTAGCGCATTTGCTATTGAGGTTGAGCACCTTGGCTTCACAGGTCTCTATTTCCCCGAACATGTAGTGCTATTTGACACCTACGACTCACGCTACCCTTACCGTCGTTTCGTTGCGGACGAAGATAGCCATGTGTCCGAGGTGGAGGTGGGTCGCGACCAAGGTTTGTTCGACCCGTTGGTCGCCTGCGCTGTGGCTGGGATGGCCACTAGCCGACTGCGGGTTGGCACTAGCGTCCTAGTAACGGTAGTGCGCGATCCGGTTGTCCTAGCCAAGGAGGTTGCCACTATCGATCACGTAACAGGAGGCCGACTCGACCTCGGACTGGGTGTGGGCTGGCTACGCAAGGAGATAGAGGCCGCTGGAGGGTCCTTCGACCGTCGAGGTGCGCGGCTCGACGAGTACATCGGTGCCATGAAGTCGCTCTGGATGGAGGCTCGTAGTAGTTATCAGGGAGAGTTTGTCAACTTCGAAGACGCCATCTCATTCCCGAAGCCTCTCCAAGACCCGCACCCTCCAATCCTTGCGGGAGGAAATTCGCGGGCCATGATCCGACGCGCAGCACGCCACTGCCAAGGCTGGTATCCCTGGAACATGACTATCGTCGAAGCCACTGAAAGCCTTCGGGTACTGGACGAAGAACTTGAATCCGTTGGGCGAACCCGCCGTGATCTCAGAGTCATATTTGGTGTTCGCCATCAGTGCGACCCGGGTGACCTGACAGACTACGTTGAGGAGTTAGATGCCCTTGGTGTCGACGAGATCGTGTTTTCATTTCGGATTAGACCAGATGACTACCAGGAACTTCTCGGCCACGCTGCCACGGTTTTTGGTCTCAATTCTTCAAAAGCCTGAAGAAGATGAACTCCAAACGAGAGGAGGAACTTGAGAGGCTTTTGGAAACGGGAAAGATCGAGCAAGTGCTTGTCAGTTACTGCAACTACGTGGATTTGGCTAGACCCGAGTCGGTGGGCGCACTCTTCACCAAGGACTGCAGGTTTGACTACGGCCACAGTCGCATCTTTGAGGGCCGCAGTGCACTGGTAGAACTATTGACTGACCGCCTAGCCACCTACGCCAATACTTCGCACCACCTCACAAATCTGGAGGTGAACTTCGATAGCCCCACTGAGGCACAGGCTTGCTCATACGTCTACGCCTACCACCGAGTGGCCAACTCCAACGAAGTACTACATGTATGGGGTCGGTACGAAGACCACTTGATTAGGACCCTCGAGGGATGGAGGATCCAAGAACGGCGGATAAGAGTGGCCGGCTCGGAAGGCTTCTCGACTCCAGAGAACTTAGATACACCGTTTGAGCACTTCAAACGAGAGTCGCTACACCAGCCGAACTAGGCACTTGCATCACGCACCATGAAAGGTGGAACATGGCAGAAGGCCCAGTAATCGAAGCGATGCAGACGGCAAGGGCAATACGGCACCTCAAGCCGGACAGGGTTCCCGATGAGTTGCTAGCAAAATTGGTTTTTGCAGCAACGCGGGCAACAAACCCACGTAACGAACAACCTTGGGAATTCATTGTTGTCACCGAAGCGAACCCTAAGAAAGAGATAGCTAAGTTTCTGGAACCTCGAGCCTCTACGATCCGCGAACTTGGTCAAGAATTCGAGAGTGCAACACAACGAAAACTTTGGAACGATGCCGCTGATCTGATCGAGACCCTCGCTGTGGCCCCGGCCATCATGTTTATCTGCGGAACGACCATGGAACTAGAGGCCCCCTACTCGGGCTGGGAAATGGTGGGTTCGGCCGTTTACGCTGCTGCCCAGAATCTGGTAGTTGCTGCTCGATCGCTCGGCCTAGGCACAACCTTCACCACACTGCACCTCCATGCCGAATCCGAAATCCGCAACCTCCTGCGATTACCTGAACATGTTCACATTCGAGTAATGCTCCCCATCGGCTGGCCAGATAGACCGTTTGCTCCGGTCAGCCGCCGACCGATAGAAGAGATTCTCCACTGGAACCACTGGTAGGAGGTTGCCAATCGTGCACAACCAGAGCGGGGGGGCGCAGCCATGGATGGCGCCCTTGACTGGGAAGACTTATGCCCAAGGTAGTCATTCATCCACAAGGGTCGGACTCAGCGAGGTCTTCACAGGCGAGCAGGGCCGGGACCTCGGCTTCATCCGCGAAGCAGTACCTTTTCTGGAGGAACTAGGTTTCGACACCCTGTGGTTGCCCGAACACGTTGTCTGGTTCGAGACTTACGAGTCTTCGTATCCTTACGGCCAAGTTGGAGAGGCAGAAATTCTCTCCGAGCGAGCCGAGGAGGGAAACATCGGGGTACGTGGTCTCTACGACAGTTTGGTCTTTCACGCTGCCGCGGCGATGCTCACGAAGCGGATGAGGCTCGGAACTTACGTGCTGATAGCCACCCTAAGGAACCCTGTCGTCCTCGCCCGACAGATCACCACCCTAGATCACCTCTCAAATGGCCGCCTGGACCTCGGCATAGGAATTGGGTGGGCACGTGAGGAGTACCGTGCCTGCCAAGTTGACTTTGCGCGGAGAGGACCCCGATTGGACGACTACCTGAGGGCCATGCAATCACTCTGGGCTCAAGAGGTAAGTGATCACCAAGGAGAGTGGGTCAATTTCACTGACGTTCTCGCATATCCGAAGCCAATCCAATATCCAAACCCTCCGATCTACATCGGTGGCCAATCTCGACGAAGCATCCGCAGAGCTGCAGAGTTAGGAGATGGCCTTATGGTCTACGACCTAGCAGTCGAGCATGTGGAACAGACACTTGACACCCTGCAGATGGAGTGCAACCAACTAGGCCGGCCGGCCAAAGAAGTCAAGATGATCATCGGCCGAAGAAACGAAGGTCGGGATGCCGACGCGTACGAGAGTGACGCAAAGTACATCGGCGCGTGTGCAGCGCTCGGTGCCCACGAGGTCGTCTGTTCGCCCCGGTTCCCTCTCAACTCATGGTTTGAGGACATGGGTAGATATGCCACCGCTATCGGAGTTTCCGCAGGTACGTGAATTCAATCGATGCAGTGCACAACGTCCTCCTGGATTACTGCCGGTTCGTAGACGAAGCCCAGGCCGAGGCCGTGACCGACCTCTTTGCGCCAACTGGTGAACTGATCGAAGGGCGTACATATTCGGGCCGCGAGGAGATCTGCACGTACCTGAAGAAAGTGCTCTCTCAACTCTCAGCTACAAGCCATCATCTGACAAATGTGGAAATCAATATCGGTAGCAATAACCAAGCCACAGCCACTTCTTACGTATATGCCTGGCACCGTCGACTTGATGGCACCAACTTTGAGATCTGGGGGCGCTATGAGGACAATTTCCGGACAACCGACAAGTATTGGACGTTCCAACGTCGGTTAGTCAAGATTGCTGGAACAAGGGGAATCGAAGGACTAGATGGATTCCACCACGTCCAGCGCGTAAACAAGACGACGAACCCTTGATCACCTCACTACTCAAAATCAGGGCATCGACACCTATCTTCAGTCAAGAAATGTGGGGGGGGATTCTGTCTCATACCAGCTCCGAAGTTCACCTTTCTGGACTTTCATGGCAGCATTACGAGGCAGCGCATCAACGAACAAGACGCCACTTGGTTGCTTATAACGGGCGACTCGGCCACCAAGGAACTCAACGATCTGATCCTCTGTAATTCTGCTGCCTGACTTTCGAACAGCGGCGACAATCGGGGTCTCTCCCCACTTTTCGTGGGGCACACCAAAGACCGCTGATTCGGTGAGCTCCGGCATAGCCATCAGTACGTTCTCAAGTTCCGCCGGATAAATATTGGCCCCACCGGAAATAATCAGATCTTTCATACGGCCGGTTATATAGACGTATCCCGCGTCATCGATACGGCCGACATCACCTGAAAAGTAGCGACCACCCCGAAATACCGCCTCGGTTGCATCCGGATGGTTCAAATAACCACTGAACATGAGGTCGGACTCGATGACCAACTCTCCTTCCAGACCGCGTCTCAAGGAACTTCCGTCGTCGTCAACAGCAACAACAGCGGCGGTTGGAACAGGGCGACCGACCGAAGCAAAAACGTCATCAGCTTCTGATTGGCCCTGGTAGTCAGCCAGTGTCGTGGCGGTAACCGCAGAAACTGACTCTGTCATACCCCAGACTTCTAGGAGTCGGTCGCCGCACACTTCGACGAGATTCTGAAGCATCCACGGTGGCGCTGCAGATGCCGAATGGAGAATCGTCTGAAGGTGCTCCATGATCGACGGCCGTTCTTCTAGAGCAGCAGTCAGAACAGGGAGCAACGGTGTCGGAGCGTAAGTAAAGGTAGACCTATCGGACTCCAGTACCTCGAACCACGAGTCAACACTTGTCCAGACAATTTTCCCTCCCACATAAAGATGCGGAAAGATAACCCCCCACATTGCAGACACGAATGAGATCGAACCAGGGAAGGCAAGTCGGCCATGAAGGGGAACGCGATAGATGAAAGGCACCAACTTTGTACACCCAACTACCGCCCGGTGGCTACAGAGCGCTCCCTTCGGCAAACCCGTGGTCCCGCTGGTGTAACCGACGATGGCAATATCCTCTGGGTCTATCAATACGCAGGGATCGACATCTGACGCTGACGAAATCAAGTCCTCGTAGGGAAGCCCTCCTGTCAGGCTCCCATTTCCAATAGCAACCAGGGAACCAAGAGTGTCCGGAAGCTCACTCTTCTCTAATACCCCCACCACGCCTTCGGTGTGGATGAGAGCTACCACTGGGGCATCGGCGAGAATATGGCTGACCTCAGTCGGCTGGAGGCGGGCATTGACTGGCACAATCGTGTAACCGGCTATGGCCGCTGCGTAGTAGGTTTCGATGGCCTCTACACGGTCCTCAAGCATCGCCGCCACGAAACTCCCGGGCTTTACACCTCGCCCTAGCAAGGCGTTGGCCAACCGGGTTCCGTTGGCTAAGAGTTCCCCATGGGTTCGAGTCACCTGGCCAATCTCTAGGGCAGGCAAGTTGGCATAGCGGCGACCTGCGTTACGAAGCAAGCTTCCGAGCGTGCTGGACACAGTTTTTCTCCCCTCTCTAGTGAAGCCGGTAAGCGATACGGGCGCTCTCACCAAGGACCATGTCGACTTCCTCCAATGACGCGACAGGAGCCTCACCCTTAAACGGAACCGCGAGGCCGTGAATCATCTCAACCCATTGTGCCAACTCATCACCCTCCGGGTCGGAACGATCACCTCGGATGATGTCCGACCCGAAGATAACCCGATGGGCTCCCACTCGGTGAAGCATCAAACCAATCCGTTTCCTGAATTCACTGTAATCACGACGAGCAAGGTCATCCCACAAGGAGATTTCCAGGTAAGTACGCCGCCAGCCAGCTGCAATGTCGATGGCTTCAAGCCACCATGCCTCAAAACCACTGTGGCCGAAGACCATCTGAAGGTCTGGATAGCGCGACAGAACCGTCCCAAGTTTCGTCGGTCGGTTAAGCACCGTGTCTAGGGGATCCCCACCAAGGGGAGACGTGTGAACCTGAACCGGAAGATCAAGTTCTAGGGCAAGTTCAAAAACCCAGCCATAGTCGAGATCGTCGAGAGCCCAGCCAGCCCCCGGATAAAGCTTAAGGCCAACACACCAACTGCTCTCTAGTGCTGAGTGAATGATGTCAAGCGAATCGGTATGCCGAGGATCGATACCAGCCAAATGGAAAAGCCGACCCGGCCAGCGTTCCCCGAGTGCGTGTGAACGCCGATGAAGTTCTCTTATGTCGAGGTGCCCATCCGACGGTGCACCAACAATCGTCCAGTCGACGGTGGCCATAACCCCACAATCGACTCCAGCTCTGTCAAACGCCCGGACAGTACGTTCCCCGGTGGGGTCGCTGTTGCCAGACATGACTCGGTTGAGCAGGTCAGCGGGTTCTCGCTCTGGGTGGCGTCTACCAGCGGCCTGTCGAGCCCATGCTGCACGGACACCCTCGGGTATCCAAGAAGAGTCGAGAACGTGCATGTGAGCATCGACGACAGTCATGACTTAGTTGGCAACCCCCCTCGACAATCTCAAACCGAGAGTAGGTGAACTGCAGAGGCTGCAGTCATCGTGCCTATAACCCCTCCTCCTACATGAGCCATCGCTATCCTGGCATGCTCAACCTGCCGGGCTCCAGCCTCACCCCTCAATTGCATAGCCAATTCATGTACCTGAGCAAGACCCGTCGACCCAATTGGATGTCCACGGGCAATCATTCCACCCGAAGGATTTATCGGAAGTGGACCATCAAGTGCCGTGCGGCCTGTCTGAGCCCATTGTTCCTCCTCTCCAGGTGGGCATAGACCGAGATGGCACCACACGGTCATCAACAGTGGTGAGCTCGCGTCATGGACCTCGGCTACGTCAATGTCGTCGGGTCCAAGAGCGGCCATCTCGTAGGCCGCATCTGCTGCTGCCGAATGAGAGACAGGGCCTGCTCCAGAACCGGGAAGGCTTCGCAGCGTTGAGGCCAAGATCCGGATGTCTCGATCCTTTCTCTGCCAGTTGGCGGCACAGACTACGGCCGCAGCCGCACCATCAGAAATAGGTGAAATCATCGGCACTGTAAGAGGGTCCACCACCAAACGGGCGTTGAGGATCGACTCGACTGTGGCACCAGCGCGTCGATGGGCCAGCGGATTCAACGCCCCATTAGCCAAAGCAGAAGCAGCTAGAACAGCCAAACTTTCACGAGTTACACCTCGTTCGGTCATGAGTTGACGAGCAATCACAGCATGCCGATCGACTAAGGGGCTGCGCGATTCACCTGCGCCATCGCCGAAATCCGGGAGGGTATCCAGATCGTAGCCCGCCCTGTAGGCAGCAAATGTCTTGGACTTATCCTCTAGGAGAAGTTTCTCAACACCTACAGCAAGAACAGTCTCGTGCAATCCCGAAGCCACGCTCAGCCATGCCATGTGAAGTGCTGTTCCTGCTGAAGCACAGGCATTTTCGACATTGATAATTGGGATGGTGCCAATACCCATATCGTGGAGCACGGTCTGACCCCGGATTGCCTCTTGGCCGGTAATGAGGCCAGCAAGAGAATTAGAAAAATACACAGCTTCGATTTCATCAACTGTGCAACCAGCATCACCCAGAGCAGAAGTAATCGCTTCTCGCCCGAGGTCCTTCATAGTCCGGTTGAGGTGCCGACCGAACTTCGTCATTCCCGTACCCCGGATAACGGCTTTACGCATCATTCGCCTTTCAAAAACCCATAACAGCGCTGATACCACCGTCAACAATTAGAACAGTCCCATTAACGTAGGACGCGTCGTCAGACGCCAAAAAGGCTACTGTTGCCGCTGCTTCCTCGGGCTTTCCCTGACGCCCAGTGGGCGACATGGCGTCGCGCCCTAGGTGGTCATCTAGTGAGTTCCCATAGGCTCTACGAACCATCGTCGAGTCAAACACTCCAAGGGCAACAGAGTTTGACCGAATACCCCGATTCGCGTAACGAGCAGTGATGTGACGGGTCAGGCCAAGTAACGCCGTCTTTGTCATGTCGTAAGACAACGAAGCACCACTACTGCGCAACGCCGCTAATGAGGTCACAAAAACAAAGACCCCACTACCTCTATCGAGCATCACCTGGAGAGTCGATTGGGCGGTTATCCAGTGAGCCCGAGAGTTAATGGCCACGCTCCGGTCCCAGTCTTCGACAGTCTGAGCTCGAAGCGGCATCCCCCCGCTAATTCCGACACTTCCGACCACTATCTCAGGGGGACCAAGTTCGGCTTCCACAATCTCCACAGCCCTTCGGCAGTCATCTGGATTTTCAGCATCAGCGGAAATTGCTAGGCCCTTTCCTTCCAGAATTTCAGTAGTTTCAAGCGCCCGCTGTCGCGATAGATCAGTAACCGCCACGATTGCCCCCTCATGTGAGAGTCGGGTTGCTATGGCTCGACCAATTCCTATCGGCAATTCCCCCTCCCGGCGAGCAGGGCCGTCCGCACCGCCACCAACGACCATGGCAATTCGGCCTTCAAGGCGTCGCTGAATACTATTTTTCATCAGTAGCTTCTTGGGAGTCCTAGCTCTTGATGTGAAATGAAGTTAAGAACCATTTCTTGGCTGATTGGCGCTAAGCGCATCAAGCGAGCCTCCTTCCAATATCGCTGTATGTGATATTCCGTCGCATACCCCATGCCACCATGCGTCTGAAGAGCTGCATCACAAGCCATAAAGGCAACCTCCGCTGCAAGAAATTTTGCCGTATTAGCTTCTTTGCCACAAGGAAATCCATTGTCATATTTCCAGGCCGCAAGCATCACCATCTGCCAAGACGCTTCTAGCTTCATGTATGAGTCTGCAAGCGGGTGAGAAATGGCTTGATTCATCCCAATGGGTCGGCCGAAGACAACTCGTTCCTTCGCATATGAAGTTGCCATCCTTATTGCAGCTCTTCCAATTCCTACTGCCTCAGCAGCCACCAGGATACGTTCCGGATTAATACCATCAAGGAGATGGAAGAACCCCTTCCCCTCCTCCCCCACCATTCGATCACATGGAACGGGGAGGTTATCGTAAAATATTTCGCAACTTGCCACTGCATTGCGCCCAAGTTTTGAGATTGGCTGGATACTGACATACTTGGGATCCAGATCGACTAGGAAAAGACTTAAACCGTCAAACCTGTTCTTCAAAGGTTTGGATGTTCTAACCAGAATGAGAGACACATCAGCCTCAAGACCTTTGGTTGACCAAATCTTCCTCCCAGAGATAAACCACTCATCCCCAAACCGTTCCGCTCGGGTCGATACCTGTGAAGTATCTGTTCCTGCATCCGCCTCCGTCACTCCGAAAGCCACGTGAAGATCCCCAGAAGCAGCCCTTGGAAGTACTTCTTCACAAAGTCGTTGATTTCCATACTTACGAACAGGTTCCAACCCAAAGATTGTCGTGTGTACAGCCGAACACCCGTTCATTGCAGCGCCAGAGAGTGCAATTTCGTGAAGCACTGTTGCGGCTTCAGTAATACCACGCCCCCCGCCTCCGAATTCCTCAGGTATAGCAATTCCAACCCAGCCGTCATCAACCATGGCCTGATAGAACTCCCACGGGAATTCATGTTCTTCATCTTTATTAGTCCAGTATTCATCGTCGAACTCTCGACAACGCTTGGAAACAGCGTCTGAGATAAGTTCCAAGTCTTTATCTATAGAGAAGTCCAACATTCACCCTCACAAGGAACATTATTGTGATTACTCACCTTTCCCATCTCTCTTTTCATTAACTTGCACATCTGAATCATTGAACAACAGAGCCATTGACTTTTCGATTGAGTGTGCTGTAACGAAATCAGATGTGTCAGAAATCTCATTCCACCGATCCCGAACTATTTCCGCCGTGGGTTGAGATACTGAAATCCCCTGAGTCTCAATTACTAGGAACCGACCCAAGTGACCCCCGCCCGCGCAAAGAATCTCTCCATTAAGTTCACAGTCCTCATGGGCAAGCCATACCACCGCCGGTGAAACTAAATCAGGACTCAACTGACTAGCCGCTTGATTGGAAAGATTGCTAGTCATACGTGTAGCCGCTCCAGGCGCAATCGCATTAACCCGAATCCCATAGCGGTCACCCTCAACAGAAAGTGCTCGTGTGAGGCCCACCAAACCCATTTTTGCGGCACAATAATTTGATTGACCAAAATTGCCGATCAATCCACCAACTGAGGTTGTCATGATGATCCTGCCATAGCGACGTTCACGCATACCCCTCCACGCGGCCTGAGTCACCCAAAATGCACCAAGAAGGTGGACATCGAGAACTGATCTGATGTTCTCCTCTGATAAGTTGTGGAACGCTTGGTCTCTAAGAATTCCAGCGTTGTTGATTACAACATCGACTCGACCAAACTGTTGAATAGTTTCTTCTACAAGTGATTTTGCCCCTTGTGGAGTAGCTACCGTGTTCCGGTCTGCTATGGCAGTACCACCAAATGAAACAATCTCGTTGACTAGTTCGCCTGCAGGATCGTCGGGCTCCGGTCGCCCGTCCAACCCGTTGCCAGGGTCGTTAACAACAACGAGAGCTCCACGAGATGCCAACAACATTGCATGAGAGCGACCGAGGCCACGACCTCCTCCGGTCACTATCACCACTCTGTCATCAAAACGGAGGCCATTTTTTGAATCGTCTACCATTGGGGCTGATCGTAACTTGGGGGCTGAGGCTAACAAAGCATCCGTTTGGCCAGAAATTTCCTCGGTACGCATTACGCCTCACCTCTCCTGGCTTGTCCGATGCCGGATATCAAATGAAAAAATACCATTCAGACCAGGATTCTTTAGTTAGTGCACATGGCTAACTGAACTTTCGTCAATAACAAGTGACAACCAAGCGCTTGCTTGGTAACGTATCACCAAGATACGCTGCCCAACAGGAAGAAGCTAGGAGATCCTCACATGCGGTTTGGAATGTTGCATCTGTTTGAGAACCCAATCGATAAGGCAGAACACCAGGTTGTGAAGGAACAGCTTGAGTTGATGGTTGCTGCCGAGGAGTACGGATTCGACTCGATCTGGCCAGCCGAACACCACTTCACTGAGTACGGCTATTGCGCCTCCCCTTCGCTGAGCCTGGCTGCTGTAGCTTCTGTCACAAAAAATGTGCGCTTGGGTACGGGAGTGGTAATTCTACCCATGAATCACCCGTTAAGACTGGCCGAGGACTACGCATTTCTCGACTTGATGAGCGATGGCCGCGTTGATTTCGGCATGGGTCGTGGTTATCAACCACTTGAGTTTCAACGTTACGGCATCGACCAAGCCACCACCCGTGGCCGGTTTGAAGAGTGTGTCGATGTGATCAAGATGGCCTGGCAGGGCGGCGTAGTCGACTTCCATGGCGAATTCTACGATTTCACCGACGTTCCGGTTAGGCCCAGCCCCCTACAAAAACCCCAAATCCCTATGTGGATGGCCTGCCTGTCGCCAGAAACCTTTGAGATGGCAGGGGCCTACGGGCATAACCTGTTGTTGGGCACTGTGTTCGGCCTAAACCCTGAAAACGCAGTGAAGCGACGGATTGACTACTACCGAGGTCTGGCCCGGAGTGGACACTCTGCAGAAGATAAGCAGGTTGGATGCCTAATGATGGTTTACGTGGCCGAAACTAAGGAGAAAGCTGAGGCCGAATACCGAGAAGCATGCCAATGGTACTTCAATACTGTGGCAAAATATTTGGCAGCAGATGGTGACAAGCCGATTAAGACCTACGAGACCTACAACAACCTGAGAGACGTGGCAGCTTCTGCTGACTTTGACACGTTAAGAGAAGCTGGTTTTGTCGTCTGTGGATCACCTGATCAGGTCGTCGAAGAACTAACTCAAGCCCAACAGGATTATGCAATGACTGAGTTACTGTGCTGGACCCGCCTAGGCGGCCTCGACAACAACAAAGTTCTCAAATCTATGGAGTTGATGCGAGACAGGGTCTTCCCTCATCTACGCGATCTCTCCCCACCTCCAATTCCCGAATTTGAAGACACAGAGTTAGCTTCTACAAGTTGATTTTAGTTCCCGAAGATTCTGACCTTTGCACCCAGTCTGATCTTTGAAACTCCAAGACTTCGATACATGGATTGAGCTTGGTCAATGTCAAGCCAAGAAGTCTCGGACCCTGAAGCGACTAAGGATCAGGTGTTCCGTAAAGACTGCCTGACCTACGCATTGTTTGTCGGGCTGAGAGGATTTGAACTCGGGACCTTCGGTCCCCAGACTGGTTCAGTCGGGCTCCGGGCTGCTGGCGGCGTCGGATGCCACGTTGACGAAAACGTCAACCGGGCCTTGCTCTGAGGCGACAAGGTCGACGCCACCACGGACCGCATCAAGGTCGGCAACGTCCATGGCGAAACCCATGTGCCCTGATCCCGACAGGGAGCCGGCCACCTCCAT
>Ga0187833_10003478_pt1 | contig 15933 bp, 17 predicted proteins | sample ETNtaG_37_FD_167968 | JGI IMG/M metagenome (GOLD analysis project Ga0187833, IMG submission 167968) | Marine microbial and viral communities from oxygen minimum zone, Eastern Pacific Ocean - ETNP2014_SV_400_PacBio MetaG (Illumina Assembly) | ecosystem: Environmental > Aquatic > Marine > Hypoxic...
TTCATATCCCGCTTCTATTAAAGAGCAAAATATTAAATCTATTTTAGAAATTGAAAAAAAATATAATGTTTTATGTGGTCTTTCAGATCACACCCTAGGGTTTATTGCGCCAGTGTCAGCGGTAGCTATTGGAGCCAAATTAATTGAAAAGCATTTTAATTTAACAAATAATAAATCAGTAGACTCTTTCTTTTCAACTAATGAAAAAGAATTTAAAAAAATGACTGATAATATAAGACTAGTCGAGTCATCTTTAGGAAGTGGAAAAATTGAAATATCAAAAAGTTCCAAAAAAAATTTTAATAGCAGAAGGTCAATATACGTATCACAAAATATAAAAAAAGGAGAAGTTATAACTAAAAATAATATAAAAATTGTAAGACCAAACTATGGTTTGCATCCTAAATTTTATAATTTTATTTTGAACAAAAAATCTAATAGGAACCTTAAAATAGGTGATAGATTTAAATTACAGTATGTTAAAAAAAAATAATCTTTTTTTTAAAAGTTTAGAAAAATTTAAAACTAAAAATGCAATTATTACTGAAAATGGAAAATATATTAGCTATCAAGAACTTCTTATAAATTCCGAAAAAATATCAAAAAAACTGAAACCAAAAAAAAAATTAGTATTTTTATTAGGTCAAAATAATTTAGAAACAATCACAGGATATATATCATTTATTAACAAAGGTTACACCGTAGCACTTATTGATTTTAGAATTAATGAAATTTTTTTCAAAAAACTAATAAAGTTATACAAGCCTGACTATATTTTTAGTAAAAAAAATGATTTTAAAATCAAAAATCTGTATCAAACTATCTTAAAATATAAATCCTATATTTTGTTAAAAAGAAAAAAAGAATTCAAGAAAATTTTACATAAAGATTTAATGTTGTTGATGTCAACATCTGGTAGCACTGGTTCACCAAAATTTGTTAGGCAATCGTATTTAAATGTTAACTCAAATACTCAAAAAATTATTCAGTACTTAAACATTAAAAGTAAAGATGTTACTATTACAAGCCTACCCTTTACGTATGTATATGGCCTTTCAGTTATAAATACACATTTATTTGTAGGGGCAACCATAGTTTTAACTAATAGAAGTATGATAGAAAAAATTTTTTGGGAAATTGTTAAGAATTATAAAGTAAACAATTTTTCTGGTGTTCCATATAACTACACAATAATTGATAAAATTTTAAAAAAAGGTTTACCAAATTCTTTAAAGTATACAACACAAGCAGGCGGAAAGATGAACCATGTTTTAATAAAAAGTGTATTAAATACTTATAAAAAGCATAAAATAAAATTGATTCAAATGTATGGTGCAGCAGAAGCAACCTCAAGAATGTCATATTTAAAATGGAAAGATGTACACAAAAAAATAGGGAGTATTGGTAAACCGATTCCTGGCGGAAATTTTCATTTAATAAATAAAGCAGGACAAAAAATAAATAAGAGAAATAAAAAAGGTGAATTAGTTTATAAGGGAAAAAATGTCTTCATGGGATATGCTGAAAAATTAAAAGATCTGTCATTGCCGAATTTGAATGAGGGTATATTAAAAACTGGAGATATCGCTTATGTGGATCAGGAAGGTTTTTATTTTATTGAAGGTAGAAAAAATAGATATGCTAAAATTTATGGAGTAAGAGTAAATTTAGCTGAATTAGAATCTATACTTTCAGATAAAGGAGTTGACACAATAATGAGAGAAGGCAACGAAAATAAAATTTTTATATATTTTAAAAATTTATCAAAAGCAAATAAGAACATAAAGTATTTAGCAAAAATTACATCTATCAATCAAAATGTATTTGTTGTTAAAAAAATATCCAAAAATAATTTAACAAATAATTATAAATTTAAGATATAGTATAAAATGTATTTTTTAAAAAGTATTATTAATAAAAATGCTTTCTCCCTAAATTCAATTGATAAGAACAAATTTTTTAAGAAAAACATCAATGTTCTTACTTCTTTTCATTACAATAAATCAAACTTATATAAAAACTATTTAAAATTTTTAAATTATAATAATAAAAAAAATAATAATTTAGACAAAATACCTTTTTTACCTGTTAGGCTTTTTAAAGAGTTTGATTTTTTAAGTATTAAAAAAAAAGATATTTTTAAAACGCTTTTTTCATCTGGAACAACATCAAACAATTTATCAAAAATTTATTTAGATAAAAAAAACGCACTGAATCAAATAAAAGTTTTGCAGAAAATTTTTAATAAAGTTATAGGAAATAATAGATTACCAATGCTAATTGTAGATAAAAAAAATAACAAATTAGATAGAAATAATTTTAATGCCAGTGCTGCTGCAATAAGCGGATTTTCAATTTTTGCAAGCGAGATTGTTTATTTATTAGATCAAAACGATAAAATTGAATATAAATTGCTAAATAATTTTTTAAAAAAAAATTATAAAAAAAATTTTTTAATTTTTGGATTCACAGCTAATATTTATTTAAATCTGATAGAAAAAAAAAATTTAAAAAAAATAGATAAAAATTTCTTTTCCAATGCTATTTTAATTCATGGAGGAGGTTGGAAAAAAATTGAAGAAAAAAAAATAGATCGAAAAAAATTTAATTTAATTTTGAATAATAAATTAGGTATCAAAAATATTAAAAATTATTATGGTTTAGTAGAACAAATCGGTTCAATATTTTTTGAATGTAAATGTGGATATTTTATTGCATCAAATTTCTCAGACATAATTATTAGAGATGAAAATTTTAATATATGCAAGGAAGGACAAAAGGGATTTGTTCAATTACTGTCATTAATACCAACTAGTTACCCAGGACACAGCATACTTACCGAAGATATTGGAGAAATAGTTAAAGATCAGAACTGCAATTGTTATGGAACTGGTACGAGATTTTTAATTCATGGTAGATTAAAAAATGCTGAATTAAGAGGTTGTAGTAATATTTAGTTATGAAAGATTTAAAAAAAGTTGATTATTTGGTTGGAAAAAGTGCAAAATTAGATGTTTTTATTTCACCATTCAGCAATAATGTTGTTTCATTTTTAGATGATTTTTCTAAGTGTATAAATAAATTTAATAAAAAAAATCTACCCGACCTAAAAGCCTTATCTTTTTTTTGTAGAAAAAATAATATTCTAATTTTAAAAAGTAAACATTTTGATCCAAATGTTATAAGATTTGGGCTAGGATTATTATTTCATATAACACCTTCAAATATACCAACAAATTTTGCGTATTCTTTAATTTTTGGTCTTATATCCGGAAATTCAAATATAGTTAAAATTCCATCTAGAAAATTTGAAGAAATAGAAATAATTTGTAAATCTATAAATGATGTTGTGAAGAAAAAAAAATATTTTCAAATTAAAAGCATGATAACTATAATTAGATATAGTGATAATGATGAATTAACAAAAAAATTTTCTTCTTTATGTGATGGCAGGTTAATTTGGGGAGGCAATAATACTATAAAAAATATAAAAAAATTTGAAACTAAGGCAAAAAATATTGATATCCCTTTCTCAGATAGATACTCAATTTCTCTTGTAAATTCCGAAAAATTTTTAAAATTGTCAGAATATAAAGTGCGAAACTTAATTAAAAATTTTTACAATGATACCTATGTAGTTGACCAAAATGCATGTTCGTCACCACATTTAATATTATGGAAAGGTAAAAAGAATTTAAAAGCTAAAAAAAAATTTTGGCTATATTTAAGTAATTTAGTAAAAGAAAAATATGACCCTCCATTGATTTCTTCAGTTGATAGCTACTCGAGGTTAGTTAAAGAAATGATAAATAATCAAAATATTTATTCATATAAAAAATTTAATAAATCTTTGTATGTTGTGACTTTAAAAAAACTACAACCAGATCTTTTTTTACAGAAAACTAAATGGGGATTCTTTTATGAATGTGATATTAAAAATTTGAAAAATATTAATTTTGTAACTAATAGAAGTTTACAAACTTTAACTTATTTTGGTTTTTCAAAAAAATTTATAAATTCTTTATTTAAAGACAATAATTTTAATGGTATTGATAGAGCAGTTCCTTTCGGCCAAGCTTTAAACATTAATCTAATTTGGGATGGTTATGACTTAACAAGAATGTTGTCAAGAGAGATAGAAATTAGATAATTTATGAGATTAAGTAAAAAACAAATACTTAGAATACAAAAAAATAGAGATCCATATCTTTTAATGGACTATGCAACAAAAGTGCATCCAGGAAGATCGGTAGAAGGATACAAAATCCTAAAAAAAAACGAATGGTTCTTTAAAGTACATTGGCCTGGCGATCCAAATATGCCAGGCATGCTTCAGGTAGAAGCAATGGTTCAAATGTCATCTTTAATAATATTTACATTGCCAAATATGAATGGGAAAACATTATATCTTGCTGACTCTAATAATATTAAGTTTTTTAAAAAAATTATACCTGGAGATAAATTAAAGATTGTTTCAAAATTAATTTCAAGTAGCAGAGGACTTTATAAATTTGAGGCCGAAGGTTATGTTAAACAAAAGATTGCCTGTAAAGCTAATTTTACACTTATTTTGCCAGGTTCAGTCTACATAAGTCCAGGCAAGATTAAGTTTAAATAAGAAAATAAAAATTTGTTTTTAATTTTAAAATCTTTGTATATAAATAGGCGAAATTAATTTATAATATATCACATGGCTGTCTCATCTTCTTTGTGGTTTAACAAGCCTCGTTTAGTGGCAAAAATAAAACATTTTCATGATCATTTGAAAAAAAATGATGGAAAAATAGGAGCTTACGGAAGAGGTATTGAGTTAAACTATAATAATGCGTGCAATCTAAGATGTAAGTACTGTTTTACAAACTCTCCAAAAGGAGATCATGTAAAAGATTTTTTACCAATGCCTAAATTAAAAGAAATTGCAGATGAAGCAGACGAACTTGGATATATAGAGTGGGATCTTCAGGGAGGAGAGTTACTGTTAAGACCTGATAGATTATTTGAAGCTTTAGATGCTATAAAACCAGAGAGGTTTTATTTATATGTCACAACAAATGGTTACAAAGTCGACAGAAAAATGATTAAGAAATTAAGCAAGCATGGCGTAAGTAGAATGTCAGTAAGTTTAGATAGCATGGATCCTGAATTTCATGATGAAATGAGAGGTAGAAAAGATTCCTGGAGAAGAGCCATGCAGGCTTTGGAGTATATTCAAGAGGCAGGCATGGATCCTTACTTAAATGTAACAGTTGGTCACTATAATGCAAAAAGCGAAGACTTAAAAATGTTATTAGATTATTCAAAGAAAAAAAGATATAGAACACTTGTAAACGTGGCTTGTCCTACAGGAATGTGGAATCAAGTTCATGATGTTGTTTGTGATGATGAAGACATAAAACACATAAGACAACTAAGAAAAGAGTATAAAAATTTAAATAGAAATCTTTGGAATCCTTTTGATCCAAAATTTGAAAAAATTATGGGATGTACGACTGTAAATAGAATGTATATTACAGCTCTAGGAGATGTATTAGCTTGTCCATACGTTCACATCAAAATAGGCAATGTCTTTAAAAATACTTTAAAAGAAATTTCAGATTATGGTTTTAGAATAAAACATTTTAGAAACTATAGCGAAAAATGCTTAGCGGGCGAAGATTTAAATTTTATTAAAAGATTTAATTCGACGCCAGGAAAAACTATTTTTAATCCTGTTGATGCAGATGAAATATTTTCAAAAGAAGATTTTACAAATTAATTAATTACTGATTTTCATGTTTTTAAATTCATTAAAAAATAAAAATGTAATAATTACTGGTTGTAATAAAGGAATAGGAAAAGAGGCGCTAAAAGATTTTTCAAAATATGGAGCAAATACTTTTGCGTGTGTAAGAACTGTTTCTAGTGAATTTAAAAAATTTATTTTAGATTTAAAAAAAAAATATAAAGTCAATATTCACATTATTAAATTAGATTTATCAAAAAATTCAAGTATCTCAAATTGCGTTAATGAAATTTATAAAATTAGCAAAAATATTGATGTTCTCGTAAATAATGCTGGAATATTATTTAATTCTTTATTTCAAATGACATCAGAAAAACAACTTAAAGAAATTTTTCAAATAAACTATTTTTCACAAGTTTATTTAACGCAAATTATCTCAAGAGGAATGGCAAAAAACAAAAAAGGTAATATTATTTTTATTTCATCTACTTCTGGTTTAAATGGAGATGCAGGTAGGTTTGCATATTCCAGTACAAAAGCAGCAATTTTAAATACTGTTAAAACATTATCGAAAGAACTTTCAAACCAAAATATTAGAGTTAATGCAATTTCACCAGGATTAACTAAAACAGATTTAATGACATCAAATACAAAAGATGAAATTATAAAAACAGAAGTTGAGAAGATTTCATTAAAAAGAATAGCCAATACCAACGAAATTTCGAGTGTTATTTTATTTTTAGCATCTGAAAAATCTTCTTATATCAATGGTCAAAATATAGTTGTTGATGGTGGATATTTGTGAAAATAAAAAAACTTGAGAATTTTGCAAAGAATATCAGAAAAAATATAATTTTTACTGCTTTTAAGGCAGGAGTAAAAAGTGCCCATATTGGTGGAGCTCTTTCTGCTGCTGATATAATTGCTGTACTATATTCGGATATTATGAAAATTAAAAAACAAAAAATTCTTGATGTTAATAGAGACAGATTTATTTTGAGTAAGGGACATGCATGTTTAGCCTTATACTCAGCTTTGGTAGAAAAAAAAATTTTAAAAAAAAAAGATCTTGAAACTTTTGAGTCAGATGGAAGTAAGCTTTTAGGTCATCCAATTATAAATAAACTATCTGGTATAGAATTTTCTACAGGTAGTTTGGGCATGGGTTTAGCACTTGGGGTTGGTGTCGCTTTAGCAGCAAAAAAAAAACAAAAAAAATATAAAACATATGTTATTTTGGGCGATGGAGAATGCAATGAGGGTTCGATTTGGGAGTCAGTTTTATGTGCAAGTCATTTTAAGCTTGATAATATGTTTATAATTGTAGATAGAAATAATTTTCAGCAAACAGGCAAAAACTCTTCAATAATGGATTTAAAAAATTTAACAAGTAAATTTAAAAGTTTTGGATGTGAAACGATTGAAATTGACGGTCATGACATTAAAAAAATATATAAATCATTAATTAGTAAAAACTTAAATAAACCTAAAGTAATTGTAGCTAACACTATTAAAGGGAAAGGTGTTAAACTATTTGAAAATGATAATAATTGGCACCACTCAGTAATTACTAAATCAATTTATAAAAATATCCAAAAAGAATTATAATTTTCTGATGAATATTGAAAACAATATAAAACTTTGGTCTAGTTTAGGCATGAGAGCTACATTTGGTTTAATAGCATTAGAATTAGCAAAAAAACATGCGAACTTAATGATTACTACTTCAGACGTATCAACATCTGCTGGATTAGATAGATATAAAAATAAATATCCAGACAAATATTTAGATGTTGGTATTGCGGAACAAAATTTAATAGGTGTTTCAGCGGGTTTATCTAGCGAAGGATTTAAAGTTATATCAACGACTTTTGCTCCATTTCAAACATTAAGATGTTGTGAACAAATAAAAGTAAATTTAGGTTATATGAAACACAAAATTTGTATGGTTGGATTAGCAAGTGGTTTAGTTTTAGGAAATTTAGGTTTTACTCATTGTAGTATAGAGGACATAGGATCTTTAAGATCAATTCCTAACATTTCAATAATTGCACCTTCTGATCCTTTTGAATTATTTAAAGCATTAAATGAAGCTATTGAATCTAAAAATTCAGTCTACATTAGACTAACTGCGGGTGCAAATTCAAAAATTATTAATTCCAAAAATTATGAATTTAAGATTGGTAAGGCTGTACAAATTTTACCAGGCGAGGATGTTGCAATAATTGGATGTGGAAATATTTTAGGAAATTGTTTAGAGGCTGCATCTATTCTTAAAGAAAAAAAAATTCAATGTTCTGTTGTAAATATGCACACAATCAAACCAATAGATAAGGAATTAATTAATGAGGTTGCCAAAAAAAATAAATTAATTGTTACAGTAGAAGAGCATAATGTAATTGGAGGATTAGGAAGTGCAGTCGCAGAAACTTTATCAGCCGAAACGAATAAATGCAAATTAGTAAGAATTGGAATTAATGATTTTTATTCATCAGGAGGAAGTTATGAATATTTAAAAAATATTTATGGACTATCTGTAGAAAAAATTATAGAGACTATTCTTTTAAATCTTTAAAATTAATGAAAAACAAAAGTAAATATATTGAAATTTTTATTAAATCTCTATCAATCGATAATAAAAAATTTAATGAAAAATTAAAATATAACGATATTGATGAATGGGATTCTATTGGTCATATGACATTAATGTCAGGATTGGAAGAAGACTTTAATATCTCTTTAGACACAGATGATATTGTGGATTTTAGCTCTTTCAAAAAAGGAATTCAGATATTAGAAAAGTACAAAATTACATAAAAATTAATCTATGATCATTCTTGGCATAAACGATACACATGACGCATCCGCCTGTTTGGTAAAAGATGGAAAGCTTATAATTGCTGTTGAAGAAGAAAGGTTTAGAAGAGTCAAAAAAATAAGCAGTTTTCCAAAAAAATCTATTGAAAATATATTTAAGTTCACCGGTTATAGTTCTAAAGATATAGACATTGTTGCCGTAGGTACAAAATTACTCAATGGAGCATTGTTATGGAATACAGTTGCAGATTTTAAAATTGAAGATTGGAAAAAATTACAGGAAGTGCTTTTTTATGATTTAATTTATAAAAAGAAAAAATTAAAATTCAGAAAAGTTTTTAAAAATTTTAAACCTAGTGTAAAACTTGGTTACCCCCTTAAAGGAAATGTGGATATAGAATTAAATTCAACTTTCAAAGGACAAGATTCTGAAAAAATTAAAATATTTAGAAAAAAATATATTTCTAAATTTTTAAAAATTGACGAAAATAAAATTCATTTTTATGATCATCATCTTTGCCATAGTTTGTATGGTTATTTTGTATTTTCAAAAGATTTAAAAAATAAAAAAAAAGTAGCTATAGTTACTATGGATGGTGGAGGCGACAAAAGGTACTATAGCATTAACATAATTAATAATAACAAACTTAAATTAATACCTACTAAATCTAAAAGTTTAATTGGCCAAATATATGAGTCTACCACTTTGTTGCTGGGCATGAATCCGGCAAAGCACTCTTATAAAATCATGGGTTTAGCACCATATGCAAGTGAATACCATAAATCTGGACCTAGAAAGATTTTTTTAGATTCGTTTAAAGTAAAAGGCTTAAATTTCTATAGAAGTAAAAAAATGAAAGATTATTACACTTATTTCAAGAAAAAATTAAATATTTATAGATTTGATGGAATTGCTGGAGGAGTTCAGGATTTTTTGGAAAAAAGATTAAGTGAATGGTTTGATAATATCTCAAAAAAATTTAATACAAAAAATTTTGTTTTTTCAGGTGGTGTTGCAAATAATGTAAAAGCAAACAAGCTTTTGTTTCAAAAAAAAAATATAGATAAACTTTATGTTCCTCCAGGACCAGGTGATGAAAGTCTTTCAATAGGCGCTGCTTATGCATCTATTGTTGATACTATCGGTTTCAAAAAAACAAATGATATAGCTAAAATTCCAAAGAATGCTTATTGGGTGTGCCTATTGATAAAAAAAATTTTTTACAGTTTAAAAATCATCCAATAATCAAAAAAAATTATAAAAAATTTAGAGATAAAAATTTTAAACTTACAAGTTATTATTTATCAAAAGGACAGATCATATTTTTTTGTAAAGGAAGAATGGAATTTGGTCAAAGAGCCTTAGGCCACAGATCTATTTTATGTGATCCGTCAAATATTGAGACTGTATATAAGATTAATTCTGCAATAAAAAAAAGAGACTTTTGGATGCCATTTACACCTTCTGTTTTAGATAGTTTTCAAAATAAATATTTTAAAAATCCAAAAAAGATTAATTGCGACTTTATGACAATGAGTTTTGACACAACTACATTTGGAAAAAAACATCTTAGGGCCGCTATTCATCCTTATAATAATACAATTCGACCACAAATTGTGAGCAAAAATACATGTAAAGATTATTTTAGATTAATTAACGAATTTAAAAAACTTACCGGAATAGGTGCACTTCTTAACACATCTTTAAATGTTCATGACAAGCCAATTATCTGCCAGCCGATGGATCTGATTAAAGAATTATTAAACAATAAGGATAATTTAGTAGATTTCATATTTATTGAAGACACACTTTTTGTTAAGAAAAATTTAAAATAAATAACATTCCTTAGTAAGATTCAATAATTCATAACTTTGATTCTTTTAAAAAGCTGATTAAGTCAATTATTTAAATTTTTTTTTGTTTAAATTGAATAATTTGTATGCCAATTTAAGATCATCAGGAGTATCTATGTCGATAGAATCAAAGTCATTTAAAAGAACAAATTTTGCGTACATTTTATGAAACATCTTTTTTTTAAGCCAAGCGTCTATTTTAAAACAATCAATCTGACCTGCATTGTAGTAATATTCCTCTAGATCTTGTGTTCTCATAAGCTTGTGTTTGAGATTTATTGGTTTTAATTTTTTTTTATAATACTTTAAAGCTCTTTGTATCGGATGAGGAAATTTTTTGATTGTAGTGACATATTCTGTTTTTTTTAGCATTTTGTTGCATTTCATGATTAATTTTTTGTCAACAAATATTGATGTTGGATATAAAACAAAAAGATTCATTTTATGTGTTTTTTGACTTAAAATGACTTTATTTAAAAAATCATCTATTACTGATTTTAGAATCGCACTATCATTTGATAATTCTTTTGATCGAATATAAGGAACAAATGCACCACATTTTATAGCTAGTTTTTTAATTAATATTGAGTCAGTCGATACATATACTTTATCAAATAAATTACTTTTTTTTGCAGTTTTTATTACTCTTTCCAAAAGAGGTTTACCTAAAAATTTTTTAATATTCTTATTTTTTACTCTCTTACTTCCACCTCTAGCAGGAATAAGACAAATGTTTTTTTTAATCATAATTATTAATTTAATTAGTTATAGATCAAATGATTGGATTAAAAAATCTTTATAAAAAATTTAAAACAATCGCTTTTAAAGTATTATCATAAATTTTTAATAATGTTGTCTATAACCTTAAAAACATATTTTTTTTTAAGCAAAGGATATATAGGTAAAGACATTTCTTTATTATAAAAATCCTCCGAATTTGGAAAATCTCCTTTTTTAAAATTAAATTTTTTCTTATAGTATTCATGGTAATGAATAGGTAGGTAGTGCACCTGGGTGTAAATCCCATTTGATTGTAATTTTGCAAAAAATTTTTTTTTATTAATCCTTGTTTTTTTGAAATCAATCAATAATGGGTATAAATGATAAGAATGATAACATTTTTCTCGTACTTTAGGAATTTGAAGTTTATCTATATTAGAAAATGCTTTGTCATAAATTTTTGCTATCTTTCTTCTCGCCAAAATAAATTGATTTAATCTTTTTAATTGGCTAATACCTAGTGCACACTGAATGTCTGAAAGTCTATAGTTATAACCAAGTTTTTTTATTGAATAAAACCAAGCTCCAAATTTTTTTGATAAATTTTTATTTCTAATGATGCCATGGTTTTTTAGCAAACTAATATTTTCATATATTTTTTTATTGTTTGTTAAAATAGATCCTCCTTCTGCTGTTGTAATAGCTTTAACTGGATGATAGCTTTGTGTAACTACATCTGCAAATTGACTAGCATATTTTATACTGTCATTATACATTGAACCAATAGCATGACAATTATCGTTAATTAATTTTATGTTATATTTACGTGCAAGAAAATTTAATGATTTCCAATCGCAAATATTACCAGCATAGTCAACAGCGATTACTGCCTTAATTTTATTATCTTTCTTAAGTTTATGCTCTAGTTTATTTATATCAATGGTATACGTGGTTAAATCAATATCAACTAGCTCTGGCTTTAAATTGTTAAGTATAATTGAATTAGCTGTTGCTACAAAAGTTAGTGGCGTTGTGATTATCTTAGAGTTTTTTGGAAGAGATAGTGCCATAACACCTAAATGAAGTGCTGCTGTTCCGCTAGAAAGAGATGAACAATATCTAGATCCAAACTTTATTTTAAGAGCGTTCTCAAATTTTTTTACATGTTTTCCTTGAGTTAAAGAGTCATACCTTAATACATTTTCTATAGATTTTATATCAGTTTCATTAATAGTATGTCTTCCATATCTAATTCTCATAATTTTTTTTTAGAAATATATTTTGTCCTAATTTAAATTTTCTACAAAGTAACTTCATCTATTTGGTGTGATATTTTATTTATCAATTTACTGAATGAATTTTTAGGATTATTATTAATTTTATTAAATATTTTTTGTAAATTTCTAAAAGTCTCTATCCTTTTTATATTAAAATGATTTAAAATTGTTGTTTCATAATGTTTACTTCCGCCGGCCACGTATTTAGTTTTAAATAACAGATATGAAATTATGTTTAAATCTTTTTTATTTGGATATCTCAAATTTTTCCAATTTTTTTTCAACAGTTTGCTATATTCTGCTTTCGAGCCCCATTGATTTGAAATTTTATACTTTGGAGTCCACAAGGTTGCTTTTGAACTAATTGTTTTAAATGCTAATGCAGATCCCTCTAGCAAAGCTGTGCCATGATGAGATATTAGAATTGTTTTTTTTTTAATTCTTTTTAAAAAATCAGAATTCGCATATGGCTCATTAATAAACAGAAAATTTTCATTTTGAAATTTTTTAACAATTTGACTATAAATTATTTTATCATTTTTAGCGTAAGCCAAAGTTAAATCATTGTAAAAATTTGGATGAGGTTTAATTATTACCCTTGCATTATTAATTTTTAAATGGTGCAATGTGAATTCAAGCCATTCTTTAAGTTTAAAAAACCGTCATTTCCATACCATAAAGCACCGTCCACAAACGAATGGCAATAAACTATATAATCATAATTTTGTAAATTATATTTTTTATGACCAAGTTTTTTAATTCTTGTTTCACTCATGCAGGGAATTTTTTTTGGATTTTTAATATAATCTAAAGTTGTTTTTATCCCTTCGGATGATTTTATTTTATCGGTTTTTCTTAAGAATAGCCTTGCAGAATTTTCAATTTTATTTAATCTTAAATTAGATTTTTTTTTAAAATTTACAAAAAAAAATGATCTTGGATAGTTATTTGAATATATAATCTTTTTTTTTATAGCAAATATTCTAAAAAAAATTCCATTTAAGTAACCAGGATGATCTATATATGCGCCCTGTATTTTATCTGCTATTCGGTAAGCTTGATCAACATTTGAGCCTGCTAAAAAAAAATATTTAAGCAAATTTACAGTTTCATTAAACTTTGATCTATACGTGGTTAGGTCTCTAAATGTCTGAGCTGTAGCATATCTTCCTATATCACAATTTCTATATTCTAAATTTAAATAGTTCTCTTTTATAAAAACCTGTAATGAAAAAATTTTATAAAAATAAAACATCATAAATTTTAAATCAGGGAAGCTTTTTTTGAAGTATTGAATTGTAAATTTTTTTTTGTTAATCTTTCTATGTGTGTTAGGCAAGATGTATTAAAAATTCTATAAAAATCTTTTGTTGGTCGAGTTACAAAAAGAATATTTTTCGACATTGATTATATAATTAGGTTAATTTTTTGAGTTAATTTTATACACTTAAAGTTGGTAAAAAAAAAGATAAAGTAATTCATGAAAATTTGATTATTAGGAGCTTTCTTTTATCAAATTATTTATGACATTATTTGAGATTTTACTAATGTTTTTATTGGATGTGTATTCAAAGTTTTTTTTTACAAACTTCCCTTTTTCTTTATTAGAGATAATTTTATAATTTTTCTTTTTTCCAAAATTAATAGTTGGTTGAATAATATAAAAGGTTTTAAATTCAATTGTATTTCTAGCGTCTTCTTGAGGACACAAAACTTCGTGAATTTTTTCTCCAGGTCTTAATCCAATTATTTTAAATAAAACATTTTTTTTTAGTATTTTTGCCAAATCTGTTATTTTTATTGATGGACATTTAGGAATAAATATTTCTCCGCCTTTCATCCTTAACAATGAATTTAAAACAAAATTTACTCCTTGTTCTATGGTCATGAAAAATCTTGTCACTTCAGGATGAGTGATTGGCAAATATTTTTCTTTGGCTTTAATTTTTTCGATAAAAAAAGGAATTACGGAGCCTCTTGAATTAATAACATTTCCATATCTCACTATTGAAAAAGTAGTTGTTTTGTCACCAGTTATATTATTTGCTGATGAAAAAAGTTTGTCTGAAACTAGTTTAGTTGCGCCATAAAGATTTATTGGACAAGCTGCTTTATCAGTTGATAATGCTATAACTTTTTTTACTTTATTTTTAATGCAAGCTTTAATTAGATTTTCAGCTCCAATTATATTTGTTTTAATAACTTCTGAAGGATTATACTCTGCTGCTGGAACTTGCTTCAATGCAGCCGCATGTATAACTATATCAATTTGGTCTAGTGCTTGTTCTATTCGTGATTGATCTCTTATATCTCCTAAAAAATATCTAATATTTTTTTCATTAAACTTTTTCTTCATTTCAAATTGCTTTAATTCATCACGAGAAAAAATTACTATTCTTTTTGGTTTTATTTTTTTAGATAAAATTTCAACCATCTTTTTTCCAAATGAGCCAGTGCCACCAGTTATTAAATAATTATAATTTTTTAATTTATTTAAATTTAAAATTTTCATATCTATCTTCTTTTAAACCGTACAGCTTTTGTCTCTTCTTTTCTAATTCCATATTTTACTTTTCCCATAATTTTATCAATGTTTAGTAACTCATTTTTAAGTTTTTTCATTTGTAAAGGGTCTATTGATACAGGTTTATCTACACAATTATGTCCTTTTTTTAAATAAAAATGTTTTTCATAATAAAAATTAAAAAAATTTAAATTTATCCTTTAAACAGAAATTTAATTTTTTGAAATTCCACTCGCCCCAAGGCTTTTCCACTAATTCAAAGTAGTGACAATCTCCCTTTTTATCATAATAATACTTCCAATTTCTTCTTAAAAAGCTTCTTAAAAATTCAGCGTTAGCTCCTCTGCCGTCAATTACAATAAAAGTCCCAGGTTCAAGAAAAAATTCAAAAAAAAGTATATCAGCAGACATTGGTACTCTAGATATGTTATTAAAACTAAAACCCATAAATTTCTTTTTTATTGAATATAATGAAGGACCATCTAAATAAATTAAATCAGGAGAAATGTTTGGTAAGTTTTCATGCTTTAAAGCAAATTATCCCTGATAATTTATTATATTAACTTTATTAAAAATTAAGGAAATATGGTTTTTAAGTTTTTTGGGAATTCTTTTTTTAGTAACATTTAAGAAGTGCTTATTCTCACCAACAGAATAAATATGAAATTGTTTATCACATCTTATGTTCTCAACTCTTCCAAAATAATTTTTTAATATGTATTTGGCATCAGCAATAAATACTGTTGAAAACCCAGATCCAATTTCTAAGGTATTAAAGACTTTTCTAGCCAAAACTAACCAATGAAGTCTACACAAATCAGGTAATTCATATGGCAAAGGTTTTTTTTCATTGTTTTTAACCTGTATTAAATATTTTGGATTCTTATTTTTTATTCTATCATCTTGAATTTCTTTTAACAGGTAATCTAATTCAAAAAAATTCATATACGATTGAATTTTTTTTTTATTTACAAAACTTCTTAAATTAAATTTCTTTAAAAATTTTGTTATTGGTTTGA
>Ga0187833_10003479_pt1 | contig 15932 bp, 12 predicted proteins | sample ETNtaG_37_FD_167968 | JGI IMG/M metagenome (GOLD analysis project Ga0187833, IMG submission 167968) | Marine microbial and viral communities from oxygen minimum zone, Eastern Pacific Ocean - ETNP2014_SV_400_PacBio MetaG (Illumina Assembly) | ecosystem: Environmental > Aquatic > Marine > Hypoxic...
CTTGGCAGGATGCGCCGTTGGCTTCCTCCGACACAACTTCCACCCAGCCCGCATCTACATGGGCGATGGTGGTTCGCTATTCATCGGCTTCCTCGTCGCATATCTGGGTATCAAGTTGCAGTTCCAGAGTGGAAGGCTGCTGAGTGCTCTGATCCCGGTACTGGTGTGTTCGGTGGCTATCTTCGACACGGCGCTGGTCACAATCTCCCGACTGGCGAGAGGGCGTAGCCCGTTCCTGGGTGGACAGGACCATGTCAGCCATCGTCTGGTTCGCCTGGGCCTTCCCGTGCCGATAGCGGTTGGCACCATCTATTTTGGGGCCATTGGCATCGGCATTCTGACCTACGTAGTGAGCGGCGTTGATCCTAGATCGGCCTGGATACTCACCACGATGATCGGCGCCACCCTGACCGTCATTGGCGGGTATCTGCTTACCGTTCCCGCCAATGCGGTGTCCTCCACCAACGACCGATCAGCCAGCATGAGATCCAGGGAGAACTAAGTGGGTGGCTGTGGAAGACAACAACTGTCATCGCAACTTGACCACCCAGTTTGACCATACTGACTACAACATTGAGACGGGTTCATCAGCAGTCGCCACCGGTCAACCTCATCCTCCAGCACCTCAACTCGACAAACGTCGCTAATGTCGGTTGCGACCCGCAGAGTAGACCACCAAGGGCACTAGCCGAACTCTAACATCACCCCGTGGACTGTGACCGAACAGCATCCATACGGATCTCAGCCGCGTAAGTCATGCCGCTGGGCAAGCAAGGCCTCCCAAGCTGGCGGATCCACACATTGAACAATCACATATGCCAAGGGGTCAGAGAACTCACCTACCAACTTGAAGAACGTGTTTTCGTACTTGAGGTCACTCAGCGACAGTCGCTCCTCAACGCAGACCAATGCTCGCCCACAAGCCGATGATGAACTGGGAAACCAGTCAGTAAGGTTGGCAACGTTTTCACCATCCCTATTGGTACCTACCTGGCAAGTAGGTCATAAAGGTATCGGAGAACTCCTGGTCATCTCCTGAACACGACCCTGCCCCGAAGAGTAATACCGCTACGGCTAGCCCCAGCCAACAGCCACCGTGTCCCACTCCATTAAACCACATAGTGACCACGCTCCGAACTGCTACAACTCCTGCGCCAGTTGCGACAAACCCGGCCCAAGTGTATTGCCCGACTAGGTCAGTACGTCTACCAATGGGCGATGCAGTGATTGAGAGGTTGAATAAGTCTTCTGCGTCTAGACTCAAGCACGATCTCGGACCTTCTTACATGTAGCGATCCTGGTAACGATGACCATACGAAAGCCCATCAGCAAACTAAGTACCTACCGGCTTCGAGGAGTCAGGAACAATCCGTCAGTCCTGACCAAGGTGAAAGAGGTATGCGCCCAAAACAAAGCAATCATCTTCTTCGCAGAAGATCGTGCAGACTGGATCCACATAGGCCCCATCGCTGACCGTCTTGAGCGATTCGGCCACCCCGTACTCCGGCTGACAACCGATCCAAACGATACTGCAATTACCCAACACAACGGATTGTTCGTGGGCGGAACACTTTCCGCAACACAATTGTTCCTACGCCTTCCTCCATGTGTCGTAGTCATGACGATGACAGATCTTGGAACTTTCCATCTCAAGAGATCCATTCATGATGTTCACTACGTCTATATATTTCATTCTCTTCTGAGCACACACCGTGCTTATCGAGCAAATGCATTCGATGCCTATGATTCCATTCTCTGTTCATCGCCTTATCACTTTTCTGAGTTGACCAAGGTAGCGACAACTCGTCCCGACAGAGTCCAAACACTCTATGAGACAGGATACTGCAGGCTTGATTCCCTAATGAGTGAAACTGAACCAGTATGTGAACCTGCACATGACTATCCTCGAGTCCTGATAGCTCCAACTTGGGGACCCTCTTCTCTACTGAACTTCAATATTGAGAGTATTATTCAGAATCTATTGGACGAGTCTATTGAAGTAATCTTACGATTTCATCCTATGTCACTTCGTCATAACAGTGCTCTTAGTGATCAATTCTCAGAACGTTTCGGACAACATCTACTCTTTTCACTTGATCGTCGTTTCGAGTCTACTGAAGCCTACTTAAAATCTGATATCGTATTAAGTGATTGGTCCGGTGCAGCACATGAATTTTCTCTAGGGCTTCTTCGCCCAGCGATCTTCATTGATACTCCAATTAAAGCCAATAACAACATCTTTCAGCGTCTTGACTTGGTCTGTTATGAGGACGTGGTTCGCGATGCCCTGGGATCACTAGTTGGCCTCGACCAGACAGGAGAGGTTCCCAGTATTGTCATGTCTCTCCTTGACAGTAGTCATGACTGGAAAGAAACTCTTGGGACACTTCGGGATGACACCATCTTTAATCCAGGATGTGCAGTCGAAGTGGCCGCACGGCAAATCAGCGAACTCGTTTCTTGATCTCCTAGACTATTGCTTACCCCCACTAACCACATGCTGACTTCCCGGTTGGGCGCTGAGCCAGGCCTCCGGTCAGTACCCCGATCCTCTAAGTTCGGGGAATCTAAGTTGGGATCTATTCAACTAGTTGCAGTTCGATCTCTGCACAAGCCTGCAAGCCTAGATGAGGTCAGTCAGTATCATCTCCAGTTGTTGCCTAGTGGCGCGGCGAGGATTGTTGGACAGTCGCTGGGTATTTACCTCACTGGCAAGCCTCACACAATCCGCAGGTGAAGTGACCCCGTACGCTGCTAACTGCGTTTCAAGGCCCAGACTGACCATTAATGCAGTTATTGCCTTACGCCCCTCAGTGCAGGTGCTTACTCCCAGAAGGTCGCAGATCTCAGTCAACACCTGCTTCACATGTTCCATGCCCCGTGGATCATTCAGATCCGAGTTCGTGACCTCACAGTTGAACTCAAGAAACCTCCCAACCGTGAGTGCCACCGCCTGACCATGAGGTATTCCAAAAGACGTGGTCAAGCCATAGGAGAGAGCATGTGGGCCTGTTGTTTTTGAAATATCAATAGCCTTTCCGGCTAAGTGAGCCGCCTTACTCATCGCTTCTCGGGAGTCACCCGATGGAGAATTGACAGCCATATTGATATTTTGCAGAACTAGGTCCATTGCCTCAGATGCCAAGTGTCGCGATCTGTCAGAAGATTTAACGCTCCAGAGTGATTCGAGAGCCTGCGAAAACGCATCCATCCCGGACATGGCTGTCTGTAGTGAAGGCATACTGTAAGTCAATTGTGGGTCAACAATGGCCACTTCGGGTCGAACATAGTCATGAGCCACCGAGAACTTCTCATTACCCACAAATACCACAGCAAAATGCGTTACCTCACTACCACTTCCAGCCGTAGTCGGAATAGCTATCAAGGGTACTCCTCTTCGAAGAATCGTTCCAGTTCCAGATGCAATATCTTCAGGTGAATCTTCTTGGACACTGCATATTCGAATCATTTTGGCGATATCGATAACACTCCCACCACCAACAGCTATCACTAGATCAGGCCTAAACTCACCATAGACTTTGAGGCCAGCATGAACATCCGATAGGACTGGCAAATCAGTTCCAACACTGAATCTATCCACCTGAAGAGAGGAAAGGATTAGTTCCAATGACTTCGCAGCACCAGAAACCTTGAACGATTCCTTTCCTGTGATCAACAGAATACGTCTAGATGAAGCAACTTCTGCAATCATGGAAAGCCTTCGAATACTTCCTTTGCCAAAGTATTCGCTCGTTTTCATGGCTTCATGAATCTCATGAAATCATACTTGTTCTCGGAAGGTTGGATTTGAGGTCGGCCGAGATCCTCACGCGATCCTCTAGCAATCCGGACTTCAAGCATATGGGGGCCATCTACACCTGAAAGATTTGCGAGCGCCGATCTCAAATCTCTTTCTGTACTCACGGAAGTCGAAACATGAAATCCACACGCTTTTGCAATCAGAGGTATGTCAATATCAAAACCAGCTGTGGGCTGCCCACCAACAGATTCATGACACCCATTATTGAGCACAATATGAGTGAAGTTCCGAGATCCAACTAAGCCTAGAATAGCCAGGGCGCCCATATGCATAATTAGAGCTCCATCACCATCAAGACAGTAAACCCGTCGCTCAGGCTGACCGAGCGCAATGCCTAGTGCAATTTGGGACGCATGGCCCATCGATCCCACAGTAAGGAAATCTTGTACTGATCTACGCACACCTCCTGTCTTCCGATACTCATAGAGTTCTCTAGAGATCTTTCCGGTTGATGCCACAACCACATCGGTCACATCCATCTGATCCACAATCAAGGCAATGGCACCTTCGCGTGTCAGTACATATGGATTAGAAGGCATGGCCACTTGGGGAATCGTCTCAAACGTATCTCTTCGCACAATGATTGCTTCGGGACGCGACCCGGCCGTTGCAGTCTTGACCGATTCCCGAAGACACCCGATGGCACCAGCCGTATCACTAGGCAACACTCGATATGGAATTTCAAGATCATTCAATAGCGGTACTGTCACACGACCCTGCAACAAGTGCTGCGGTTCATCAACTGTTCCAGGTTCACCCCGCCATCCAATGAGCAACAGAAGCGGAATACTGTAGACATCACGCGAGGTAAGCGAGAGGAGTGGATTAACAGCATTTCCCAGACCAGAGTTCTGCATATAGACAAGCCCAAGTCCACCCGTTGCCAGATGATGGCCCGCTGCTAGAGCCACACCGGCTCCCTCATTCGCGACCACCACGTTGATAGCCCGATCCTCTAGATCGTCGACACACGCAACGAACTCTCTCAAAAGCGAATCTGGCACACCGCAGAACAAACCGATACCAAGATCTAACGCTTCCGCAAGGAAAGAGACGCCATCAACCATGGTTCTATTGTCGTTGTGAAATAAGTGCTAGGCAATCTGGAATTGACATACAGTATTTTTCAGCTTCCTTTGCCCTACCGTGCTTCAAAATGCTCTCAGCAACCGTGCGCATCATCGGATACGCACTCCTTAGGAGATGATTTGCATATATCACGACCTGGACTCCGGCCTCTACAAGTTGCTCTTCTGTAACAGCACTGTAAGTCGATGGAACGGCCACGAGAGGAACCCTGTCTTTGAGTTTCTTGTATTCATCACAAAATTCAAATATCTCGCGAGGAGAGTCATCCCTGCTATGAATCATGATGGCATCTACACCTGCGCCGATGTACGTGACAGCCCTAGACAGTGCTTCTTCTACCCCTAGATTGAGTATTAGAGATTCAATTCGAGCAATAATTGAGAAACTATCAGTAACTTGGGCTTTCTTTCCCTCAGAAATCTTGTGTGCAAATATCTCTGGATCTGCCTGCATCTGTGGGACATCGGTACCGTAAAGAGAGTTCTGCTTCAATCCGTCCTTGTCCTCAATGATGACTGCCGACACTCCAAGCCGTTCCAGAGTGCGAACCGTAAACACGAAGTGTTCTGTCAACCCTCCAGAGTCGCCATCCAGAATAAGCGGCTTTGTAGTACCTTCTAGTGCTTCTTCTATAGTCTTGAGTCGAGAAGAAAAGTCAACAAATCCAATATCAGGTTTACCCTTTGCGATTGAATCAGTCAGGCTACTTACCCACATTGCATCGAACTCAGTAACAATTCCATCCTTGACCAGACTAGTATTTTCAACTATCAGTGATGTAAGTCCGTTGTGCACCTCTAGGACTCTGACTAGAGGTTTGCTCGAAAGAAGTCGACGAAACCGTTGCATTCGGATTTCTGGCGTAGTACCTATTTCTCTAGCAACTGCATTCAAACTCGCAGAGGATATACCCTCTGTATACTTTGGCTCAATAAGTTCGCCACCCCATTGATTCAATATCGCGACTACTCGATCACGAACTGGCCGTTGTATACCAGTTTTCCAGTCATCTCCATGAACTACATAGTCGGGTTTCAACTCAAGCAGATTTGGTTCATAGTCAAGGGTAGTTTGTGGTATTACATGAGCTACCCCTCTGATATTCTCTACCACAATCTTTCTTTGGTCATAAGTCATGAATGGTAAGCGCTTATAACTCGCTACTGCTTCATCAGTTAATAACCCAATCGTGACTTCACCTAGTTCACGAGCCGAACCTATTATCGCGAGATGGCCTGGATGAATCAGATCAGCACTCATTCCCACATACACTTGTTTTTCCACTGAATTCCTTTAGGTTAGACCACCTCTTGTGGTGAACTGAATTTCCAACTGCAGTCTTCGTCTCTAGGTTCGATCAGTTGGATCCAATTTTGCTTCCATGAATACCGGACTGCTCTATCAAAGCGTTCAACGTCTAGAAACCCCCGACAAACCAAGATGCCATCAAGAACTTGAGACAACTGCTGTCAGATCGCAGCCCCCGTCTTACGTAACTAGACGACCTTGGGATCCTGGCTAGTTGGAGTCCTTTGAAATCGCTTCACAATCCAATGCCAAACGCTTCGTGCGTACACCCCAACACCAGCTGCCGCGCCGGCAATCGCGGCAACGACCAGCGAAAGCGTGCCGCCATCAAGGTATGCCAGCGCTGAAGCCACGCCTGCAGCCTACTACCGGATCAGGCGTGCGGAGTTTCGACTTGATGTATTGGTCTGAAAGTTCTCAGGAGCATTGCAAACGTCACGGTCGGCATCTTCTAGCTTCTGTGTCTAGTCCCAACTGCTTCTCCTTGGCGCCCCCTAACTGAACCGACCTGTGCAAGGAGTCACTTTAGTGGTGCGAGTGTGTCCTCAAAGGCTCGAAGTTGATCAGTTACATCACTGACTTCGCGTCCCTCATACCAAGCCCAGAATGACTGCACGGGCTCTAGCATCCGAGTCCTGCCGGAGAGACAGCCGAAGACGACTCGGAACGTGTTCACTCCCGCGTACGTGTCAGATACTCGATCTCTACACCGTTCCGGCAACCTCACAGCACTATAGACACTTGCCCTCGTCCAGAGATCCTCAACGGGGATGCTCTCAACATAGTCTCCACTAATAAGGACGCCTCGAGCCGGCCCGTGATCGGATTGCAGGATTATCACCGAATCGCGGTCAATATTGTTTACCAGTTCAAGAATCTGTTTCTGTGTGCACTCCGCCCCCATACGTAGACCGACCAGGTCGTCCCATGCAGCCACCGACGGTGTGAATCCAGGGTGAGAACTGGGGCCACATTCCGAATCGAGAGTGAAGGGCGGGTGGGGATGCAGCATGTGTGCAAGGACGAAAACTGGAACCGGTCCATTCTCTTGTTTTACCGTAGCCACAACCTTTAGGAGATCATCGACCATAAAGATTCTACCTGCCGCTCCTTCACCGGTCCAACGAAGATCCGCAGCCGCAAGCCATCTCCGGAAAATGCCCGGAAGGAGACCCCGATTGGCGAGGCCGTGCAGAGGAGTCATTTCGGCCAACTGCAGACGGATTGCAGCATCAATTGAGTTTCCCTGTACCAAACACGTCGTTAGTTCTCTTATCGGCGAGAGACTCAGATCGCAGAAAGGGCCCCCACCTTCAGTCGCGGTCACGAACCGGTAGCCCTGTGCTGCCAGTTCCTCATGTGTCAAATTATCTCCACCCATAATCCGGTTTGTAAGGAAATGGGTGGAAGGTCGACCACGCGGACCGGGGTATGCCTGATACCCCTGGTCAAGGACCGCCGGAACCGACAACCACGTCATGGGATGTGCACTCAGCGCCCTGTCGGCAACAACGAAACCATCCTCGCTTAGCGTTTCATTGAAGTCCGAAAAATCGAAGCCATAAATCTTGTCGAAGACATCGACTCGGGCAAGTCCATCAAGGATGAGGTAATAGATATCCGGTTTGAACGGCCATTCTTCATCACTGGTCGTAGCAAATCCTGCCTTTGGTCCACTGTCAGAGGATTGTGTGACAAACCAGTACTGAGCCAGCGGTAGAACGGCAAACGTGAGGCTGAACAGCAGACCAGCCGTCAAGAATCTCGACATTCTCGCCAACCTGAGAATGGCTACCGTGCCGACTACCAGAACCAACACCCAGGCCAACTCGGCTGCGATGCCCGTGAACGCCAAGTAGTCGTCTACCACGCTCCCGATATCGCGGTACCAGAAGAGGGCGAATACTCCCCAACCAGAAATGAGACTCGCTCGTGAACCCCAAGATCTTCCACTGATAACGGCAACACAGACCCCTAGAACCACAACGATCCCAACAGCCATGACCGGATACCACCAGACATCAGCGATGGAAACGAACTCGCGGTTGCCATAGAGAAATGCTGAGAATGGCGCTACCACCAGACAAGTAGCAATAACAAGTTCCCCGAATGGAATACGCCTAGCCAAGTTGCTCAAACCCTCAGCCCACCCTCACCTACGCCATCAGTCACACGAAATCGCAGGCGCCACTACTCGTCACCGGCATCAATGCTGTCTCAACCCTGACGAACCCAAAGTCGCACCACGCCTTCCACGGTACTTCGGACTCCTGACCTGCAATGGAACCCCTGGGTCAAACTTGGTAACACCCCACAGGTGTGATCTCTACTCTAGGCGGTACACGCCTCCAGCGAGGGAGAGCACGTACACACTGCCATCCTCGGAACGGGTGAAAGATACCGGGAGTTCCATGCTTCCACCTAGATCCCGAACAACCCAGCCACCTTTACCGTCCGACACAAGGGCCCGAATCACGCCGTCGCAGAAGTCGCTGAACAAGAACGCCCCCTCAAGGTCCGGATAGTGTCCGCCGCGAACTACCACTCCTCCGATAACGGCACAACGGGAATCAAATCCTTTGTTGCTCCGCCGGTACTCATGGACTGGAAGAACATCTCCATCGGGTTCTGGACCGTTAAGCACCTCCGATCCCTCCATAGCAACCCAGCCAAAGTCAGCCCCAGACTCCACGTCTGCCGCCGGCAGGTAGTTAACTTCCTCAATCTGGGTCCGGCCTACATCCGCAATCCAGAGATCCCCTGTCGCAGGATCAAGGTCGAAACGCCACGGATTCCGCAATCCATAGGCCAATATTTCCGGCCGTGTTCCGACTGACTCCTGGTCGACAAACGGATTGTCTTTCGGGATGCCATAGGCAGACACCCCGTCGACCTTCGGTATAATTCGAAGTAGATTACCCATCAGGGTCATCAAGTTTCGGCTGTTTCCATGGGTGTCTGGGATCAGTCCTGGAACCGAACCGTCACCAAGCCCAACAATTAGTTGACCGACTGGGTCAACTATCAAGTGCCCGCCTACATGCCACCACAATCCAGTACCATCGCGCACATGGGGTTGGGTGACTGCAAGAAGTAACCGCTGTGAATCAACAACCGGCCCACTGACATCCATCCGGTAGGCAAGTATCCGGACCTGTGAGTTCCAATCTGTGTACGAGACATAGAGTTCGTCGCCAATAGGCGAAACGGCGAGACCTAGCAATCCTCCATGCAACACTGCGCTCACACGGTCAGATATGTCCAGAACTTGCCCAATGGGCATGAATGATCCGTCGCTAGAAATACCTATCCTGTGTACTCGACCCGCGCGCTCTGCCAGTAAAAGGTCTCTAGTGCCGGGCCACGACACTAAGGCAACCGGAGCTTCAAAATTCCCAACCTCAACCAGTACAACAGTGTCACTATCCTGAATTAGCACCCTGGAAAAAGCCTGAGATATGAGAAGTATGCCACAAACCACAGCTGCACCGGCAACCAGTTGTACGAAATACCTCGGTACCTCGTTAACCCTCACTTGATGCTGTCATGCATTTGATCAATCATTGCCTACATCCCCCATAAGGACTGGAACAGACGAAACCGCTAGCCCCTCAATCTCTACCCTGGCCAACTCAAGTACCTGACAGAACAATAATTATCTGAGTCTTCCATTTTCGAATAAATAAGCATAGCACGAATTATTGATAAGCGCCTTGCGGCGATCCATGCCGTATCACCAGATCATAGTTCTTGATTCAATATTCTTCGAGAGAGCCACTTGCAAGAAGTATATTCCACTGGCTAAGAATACAAGTCCAATGACACTAATCAGAATCAGTCCCAATATAGGATCAACTCTATTTGCTATAAACGTCAACACTCCGATCAGAGTAGCGCCGAAATAGACGACACCTACGGCAACGGTCGGTTGCAGTCCGACTGCGATAAGTCGGTAATGAAGTCCATCATATCCTTTTGGAGTGGGTCTGTGTCTATTGAGTAGATGGAATGCGACTACCAGCAGTAAATTAAACAGCACAACTGAACAGATAAGTATCGGAGTCAAAGCACTCACAACAAAGGTAGCGTCTATCCGGAACAGTTTGAGACAAAGATAGGCAACAATGAAACTTACCAGTTGTGTACCACCCTTACCGAGGTGGGTTTGGTTGGAATCTAGATTGTGGATGAGGAACCCGGTAGTGCATCCGGTTAGTGCAATGGATAACACTGACAGCAGAACCTGTTCGTTCGTCAATGCAATGGCAAACAAACTGAGGCAAGCAATCGTCGCTAGACCTGCCGCGAGTCCACTCGTGTTATCTATCAACTGAAAAGCGTTGGCTACAACCACAAACCAGGAAATAGTGAGCCCAAGGGCCACCACACCGGGAATCTGACCTTGAAGCATTATCCCGCTACCAATTGCCCAGACAATGGTTGCTCCAGTGATCTCGGCTCCGATATGCCAAGACGGCAGCAGTTGAAGCGACTCATCAACAAGTCCAACAATAAATAGAGCAACCGCCACCATGAGAACAGTGGTGAGCCCCTCCCTGCCGCCAGCCAGTGGTCGCATCACTGATGACACTGGAACCGCAACCACGAAGGTGAGGACAATGGCACCGGCTCTCAGGCCGCGAGTAAGGATCTTGTGATTACTCCCACCATGGAGTGCTACATAACGGCCCGTGATTTTCGTTACAACTACCGCTAGTCCTGCGCACAGAGCGATTGTCCCAAGCAAGACAAGAAGATACGCCCACCAACTCCCACTCACGAAACCAGCATAGTCCTACCAGACTTGCCTACCAGCGCCGCTGCGATACTGACCGGCCAGGAGGATCCCTTCCTTATGCTCCACACTTGATCCCCAGAGGGGCGTGGTTACTAAGGTGCCGCCTGTCGCTAACTGGAAACCTCAGCCGACTCTTCCATCCTATTCTACGGTAGTCGACTGCCAGCCGCGTCAAACCTAACGGGGTGCGAGCCCGGGTTGGAGAGAGAGTATGACTCTCAACGCTGCAACCTGCGTCCAGCAGGCACTCTGATCAGGCGTCGCCTCGCTCCCACGGTCCAGCCGTCCGGAACCAGTCCGCTGTAACCCGCAGTCCGTCAGCGAAATCAGGAGGCTCGACGTTTGGGAACAGGTGCTTCAACGCAGATGAGTCGGCCTGCGAACGTGCCACATCACCTGCTCTGGATGGCTGGAACTCAACCGCGAGTGGTCGATTCAAGATCGTCTCAAGTTCGGAAATCACCTCCAACAAGGTGATCTTCTTCCCGAAGGCAAGGTTCAACGGTTCCAGATGGCTGACTCGACGCTGGATTGCATCGACTATCACGGAAACGACGGTGTCCACGTAGGTGAAGTCCCGACACTGCGTACCGTCGCCATGCACGGGTAGCGGCTGATCCTGCATGGCAGCAGAGAGAAAGGCCGGGATGACGGCCGCATAGGTGTGCAGCGGAGGTTGCAGCGGCCCGAACACGTTGAAGAACCGGAGGGCCAGCACGGGCATGTCGTAGCTCTGGCCCCAGGCCAGCGTGTAGGCCTCGGTGGCAAGCTTGCTTGCCGCGTAGGGGCTTACAGGGCGTGCCACCAGGCCCTCATGCTTTGGCAGGGTGTCATTGGCCCCGTAGACGGAGGATGAAGAGGCCACGATCACCTGCACGTCACCCTGACGGCGGGCTGCCTCAAGCACAAGTGCCGTACCGGTAGCGTTGTCCTCGTGAGTCGCCAGTGGATGGGCGATTGAGCGGGGAACCGATGACCGTGCAGCCAGGTGGACGACGGACGAAACGTCCTCCATTGCCGTGGCCAGCAGGTCCTTGTTGAGGATTGATCCTTCAATGAAGGCTACGTTGAGGCCATCGAGATTCGACCGGAATCCGAATGACAGATCGTCAAGAACGACGATGTCATTATCGGGTCCATCGGACAGAGCGCTGACCAGGTTGGCGCCGATGAAGCCGGCCCCACCGGTAATGAGAACCTTCATCGAGTGGAAACGGGCATCTGCTGCTCCGGGGACTCCGAGAGACGGTACGTAGTCACGCTAGCCGCCCGGTCTCGCTCAACCTCCATACAAGCCACCCGTCGAGCCTGCCACCACAGCTGTTGACGACACGAGCCAACAGTCATCTACTCCCACCAACAGACTCGTAGGTCGCAACAAGTAGATCGACCCCGCGGTCCAGATTGAAGTGGGCCTCAGCCAGGGACCGGCAGCGTTCGGGCGTCCCGGGATCGGCCAACAGTGATACGAGTCGATCCACCGCTTCACCTACTCTCAGGTGTCCAGCCGAACCGAACACCACGCCACACTCGCTACGTTCCAAGAGTCCGGCCGCATCAACCAACCCGGGGTTCACTATCACCGGCCGACCGCTTGCGAGGAACTCGCCGATCTTGGTCGGCATGGCGGCCAGCAGGCTCGCTCCCGCATCGTCGCGGCACACACTCAGCCCGACATGGCAGGACGAAACGAGGCCTGCCATCTCTCCTGGCGTGGCAGTGACGCGAACTGCCTCCACGCCCCTCAACTCGTCCTCCCAGTCGGTCTCGCCGGGCGACGCCACGATGAACTCGACACGGTGCCGACACCTCAACTCAGCGATCAGGACGAGCATCGTGTGCATGTCATAGTACCTGTTGAGAGTGCCGGCAAGCAGCACACGAAGTGGCACTGGCGACAGCGGCGAGGCATCGAACCGGTCGAGGTCCACACACGTGGTGATCACCCTTGCCTTATGTGTAACCACACCCTCGTACCGCCTGTCGAGTTCGTCTATCGCCGACTCCGTGAGGGTGATCACCGCAGTTGACCGGTGTGCCGCTAGACGCTCGACCCAACGCATCACACGCTCCTGCAGTGAACCGGGTCGTATGACTCCAGAGGCGACCTTCTGGTCCACCCACAACGACCGTACATCCCAGACCCAGCGGTCAACGCCAGCGAGCATCACCGATGCCGCCGCTATATCACTACGCGCGTGCACCACCGCGGAACCCCTCACAGCCCAGGCTGCTCGAAGGACACGACTCAGGCCACCCACTGGCCCGTGGATTCCGAACCGCTGAGGACACCACGTCACCCCGAGACCAGCCAGCCGATCACGGAGATCGGAGTCCACATCGTGCTCGAACGTAATCAGATCGATATCGACGCCACGGCCGGCCAGGCGCTCGACATACGCCAACACCTGCGAGGACCCGACGGTGCTGGTCAGCGGGTCCATCGAGACGTAGGTGACGGTCGGCAGACCCGAGGAGCCGCCCACCGGCGTGCCCATCACAGCGACTCGAAGAGTCGGTCCCAGCGTTGCGCAAGAGACTCCTCAGAATAGACAGTAAGGGCCACCGCCTGACCCGCTGCTGCGATATCCAGGCGGTCGTCGGGTCGGGCACACAGATGCTCAAGGGTGTGCTGCCAGTCCTCGGAAGTGGTGCAGAGCACCCGGTCTTCCAGACCCGCCAGGGAGGCTGCCCGCACGTTCGCAGGGCTTGCCGATGCAATGACCGGCACTCCCAGGCGCCAGAAGATACGCATCCGGTTCTCGGGCTTACCCAGCGCCATTGGATCAGCCATTTCGACTGGCACGATCGCCATGTCGCACCCACGGGCGACCTCACTTAGTGTGTCGACGCTCCATTGATGGAGCCTTACGTCTACTCCCCAGTCAGATACGACTTCCTCGGTGCGCCGCTCGAGGAACCGGTTCATATAGTGGGGGGCTACGAGATCCGTGACGAGGTGTAGTCTTACGTCTATCTGCGCGGACATGGCTCGCAGGGCGGGTAGCACTGCTCGGACCGCCGGCAGGGTGGCGGTAAGACCCTCCCACACGATGTCCAGACTGTCTAAGGCGTGGATGGTCGGTGGTCGACACTCAAACTCACCGTGCAAGTCAAGTATCGAGTGCACGTTGGGGCAGTGGCGGGTGATTCCGATGGCCTGCTCATCGGTGCTGCACACAACGGCATCGGCCCTCTCAAGCAGGCGCTCGACAGCCCTGTGATAGTTGAGCACTGGCCTGTGAACTTCACTACACAGCCACTTGGCAATACCTCGGAGCGACCTCCGAAGCCCACGGCCCTCGTCCAGAAAGGCATCGGGCATGTCGACGATGATCTTGTGCTGCTCCGGAGCATCCACCCACCTGGTCACATCGGCCCTTGGCGACAAAACAATGATGTCGTGGTCGTTCCGGCCGGACACGATCTCAAAGTCCAGTCCTCTCATCGTTGCATAACGTGGAAAGCGGCGTCTATCGAACGGCCTCTCCAACTCAAGCCCATGGGGCACATAACCAATCGAACGCGACACATTCCCATTCGCGATCATGCGCTCATCCTGCGTAGTTCATGATTCGTCCAGACGGTTGAGACGAGTGCCATGATCGAGTAGCCAGTCAAGGCGGCCCAGGCAGCTCCCTGTATGCCCCACCTCGGGATCATTACTAGGTCCAATGCCACCACAGCCACCGCTCCGACGACCTGAGGCACACCTAAACCCTTTGGACGAGCAAATCCGACAAGAAGGGCCTGGTGCATCAGGTGGATCGACAGCACTGCTTCAGCGGCTACCACAATGACCAGCACATCACGTGACTCCACAAAACTTGTGCCGAACACCACGGGAAGGAGAACCCACCCGACCAATGCTGCTATCGCCAACACCAGGACATGGGCTACAACGAAGATCCTGGTGTGCCGCCGTGACTCCGCCACAGTGTCAATGTGACTTCGCCCGCGGTCAGCTATCACCTGACCCACGGAATAAGGCAATATCCGAAGGGCCTCAGGAATGGCAAGAGCAACTGAGTAGATACCGAGCACATGAGTACCTGCAAATAGAGGCAGAAGCAATCTGTCAACACGAAGTGCAACGAACACCGCTGTGCCACCTGCCATTGGCGACAAACCGTCAAGGACCAGTTGTCGCCAATGGGTCACCCTCCATGACCGCAGACCGTGCTTGGCTACTCCAGAATCCCACACAAGCCACACAGAGCAGACCCCGTAGCCGACAGCCATCATGGCCACTGCCGAAGTGCTGGTCAGTCGAGAAGACACCAGAAGGACGGCCAGTGCCATTAAATGGAAGGCTGCTAGGCACGCCTCAGCTACCAGTACATCTCTGTAACGCCGCAACCCGTAGAACAAGGATTTAGCCGAGTTGAACATCATCGTCGCCACACTCAAGACAACAGTGCCGACCAATAAGCTATGGCTCAGGTGTAAGGAAGTCATTGACAGAACAACGACGACGACAGAGGACAGAACAAGTTGGAAGGGCAGCAGTACTACCGTTAGGGAAACGACGTCAGACGGTTCCACGCCTCCGTTGGGCCGTAGGAGACTGATCCGACCACTAGTCGAAATGCCAAGATCGGCAATGTGTGTGGTCGCCCACGCAACTGTGAACGCAACAACGATCTCCCCTCGGCCACCCGCTCCCAGGTGTCGTGCCGTGACAAAAACGAACACCAGTCCAAACCCGACACTTGCAAGGCGCGCAAGAAACACAATGATGGCTTCACCACGAAGCCTTTGCGACCACCCAATCAGCCTCAGCGGCATTGGGAATGAGGCTGCGGCCACAGGGAAACTCTGCATGTCCAAGCATGCAAACGTCTACCCACCCGCCGAAGAAGAGCGTAGAGAGGAAGGGTAACAAGTCGGCGTGGGTCAAGCCTGAACGCCTTACCA
>Ga0187833_10003482_pt1 | contig 15927 bp, 4 predicted proteins | sample ETNtaG_37_FD_167968 | JGI IMG/M metagenome (GOLD analysis project Ga0187833, IMG submission 167968) | Marine microbial and viral communities from oxygen minimum zone, Eastern Pacific Ocean - ETNP2014_SV_400_PacBio MetaG (Illumina Assembly) | ecosystem: Environmental > Aquatic > Marine > Hypoxic...
ACAATCCATAGCTCCTACTGGAGATCAAGTGTTAGAGTTTTATAGTTTTTTAGCAAAATCTATATATAAATAGATGTACTTTTCTGGAATAGATGCAACTGTTAGTGTTTCTAGAGACGCGACTTGGTTAGGTGGCATTGTTTCGTATAGTTATGGGACGATGCGAGAAGTAGAATTAGATGCTGTTTCTGTTGAATTTGCTTTGTCTAATAGTAGCAGACCTCTTTATAGCCCTGCTGAAGAAGAAGTAGGAGCATTCATGCATTCAAATGTAATGGTACAAGGATCTCTAGTTCTAAATCATACAGACAGCATAGATAACGTACTTAAGTCTGGTGATTGGATAAAAATTAAATATACTACTGAGTACCCAGAATTAGTAAATAATGTTTATTATCCAAGCTCTCATTCCAAATTTTATGATATAGAGTTTGTTGAGGTTTTAAGTTTTAATCAGTCTTTATCGCCTATAGTAGATAACTTGACTGACATTTATCAATTTATTGCAAAAAGACTTGTTTCTTATTAAAATTGGACATAAATTTAACCACTTAATTAGCTAATTAATAGGAGATTTAAAACATGACAGATAAACAATCAGTTGTACCAGCTACATTTCCCTTAGGGGAAGCTGGTCCTTCTCAAGATGAGATTGATGAACTAAAGGAAAAACATGGCAAAGTGAAAGCTTGCTTTGCTGCCAATAGTATCTATCTTATTAGAATGATGAGTAGAGACGAATTTGTTGATTTTCAAAATGAAATTAATGAAAGATTGATGGCCGGTGACTCTGACTTTGACGTTGATCTACAAATTGCCGATTCCTATACAATTTGGCCTGATAAAATTGATTGGTCAAAGGAACCAGGAGGCTCGGTAACCATCGTTGCTCAAGAAGTATCTCGATTTTCTGGCTTTATCCAAGACAGAGAAAGTGTCGAGCTTTAATATATAATCACTACTTTACTTATTACTTCTTGGCTAAAGGGGGCTGTATTTTTACAGCCCCCTTTTTAATTTAGGTGACATATCTATTCTATGAAGGATGATCTTATAAAATGGAAGGAACAGTACGGATCCATTTATCTTATTGAGATTGAATCTCAAGAGATCTACTATAGAACATTAACTGCTTGGGAAGTTCAAAGTATATTAGATTTAAAAAATAATAACAAAGCTCAAATAGATATTGATAATGCTGTAGTCCAATTAGCTATTTTATCAATAATGCCTGACTTTTATAAACCAGGATCAATAACCAGTCTTGCTCAAGCAATTTGGAATAAATCTAGTTTAACAGACGATGCTCTTGCTTTGACTAAAGATTCTATACGAAAATGGGCAACAGATTCTATTTCCTCTAATTTTAATTTAGCCCTATCCGCACTTTTATGCAGAATTCTTCCTTCTCTTGATTTAGTTACTTTACTAAGTCTGTCGACTAATAAGCTATTAAAAATAGCTGCAATAGTTGAAACTATCACAGAAATCAAAGTATTAGATTCAGAAACTAATTCCAAAACTCAAGCATCAATTAAAGAAGGATATGGAGTTAGTGGTGAACAGGCTAAGCAAGTAAATGAAGCCCTTAATAAGGCTCTAGATAAACTAAAAAAATAATACATGCCTCCAATTCAAGATAATAATATAGACTCATACGGTGAGTATATTAATCCAGAAGCATCTTCTGGCGATACTTTAGGTAAAGGCTTATGGCAAGCTGCTTCCTCTCTAGGAATGTTCGTTCTTGGACAAGCAGCAATAATGGCTCTTTTTACAAAAGGGAAAAAAGCTACCTTTACAAGTTTAGCTAAAACTGCTAGGCAATCCGGTGTACGAAGTGCAGCTCAATATTCAACTGAACACGGAAATTCTTTAACTGCTTTTTTATCTAAGCTTAAACCATCTCCGGTTCAAGCAGTAGCTCACACTATACATCGAGCCTCTATTAATCCACTAGCAATACGTCAGCAAACTCAATGGAAACAACAAGGCACATCTACTTACGATAAATTTCAAGAAATAAAAAGATTAGCGATGGCTGGACGTACGGGCGGGCGTGCTCCTGCATTTGGTACTGAAGCCTTCTTTGAACATGCACGTGCTTCGGGATTAACTGAGTTAGCCCAAAAAATTGGCGCAACATATGCAAGAGAAACTGCAATAAATCTGCCAATATTCTATGGAATGATAACTTACGGCGGTCATTCTGAAGAAAAACCTCCAGCTTGGTATAATCTTCCTGGGCATCTTGTTGGTATGGCAAAATTTGCACCAGAATATTTTGCCTTTGATGCTGTTTTTAGAGGCGGTTCTAAATTATTTGGAGTTGCTAGAGGTTACTCAGGAAAAAATATAGGAAGTGCTATTCCTGATCCTATACAACAAGGAGTTTCTTCTGCTATTCAAAAACTTCAAGCCGGCGAATATCTTGGAGCTAGAGTAGGAGGAATGACTCTTGGACATTTTTCAAGTATGATTCACGCAAATACTGAAGCATTTGCAGAAGCTTGGGGGCCTAATAGAGCAAGGTATTGGACTCAAACAATAAAAACTCTTTCCAAATTTGAACGAACTGATAATTCTTTTGCAGATTTATTAGCTAAAAAAAGAAAAATATATACTGCTAAATACAAAGATTCTTTTAATACGTATATAGAAGATATTAAAATAAGGTCTTTACAGGCTGATAGAAAATCAGTAGAATCAGCAACATACTTTTTTCAAGATACTATAAATTTAATGAAACCGGAGGGTGGTCTGGCGAGGGTTTCAGAAAGAACAGGGGGAAAGCTACGTGTAGGTGATAATATTGACGTACCTGAAGCTTTGTTAAAAAAATCATTTTTTAATGAGAATAAAAGTTTACCATTTTTAGCTCAATTATTAGGCTTAAGAAGAGCAAGAGGTAAAGATTTTAAACAAATAAAAAAAGCTTTTGCATACGATAAGGACACTAACTTATATCAGAAATGGAGGAAAGAAGGACCTGATTTTCTAGGAATGAAAGAAAACAAATTTTTCGATAATATTCTAGCAAATCATGAAGTATTTATAAATAAAACAGGAAGAGTAGGTTCTTTAGTTGATTTAGGAAAAGTTAGTCCTAGGTACTTATTAAATAAAGTTGTTCATTCTAAGCCTTTAGTATTATTTGGAAAAGTGTCTCTTGCAGATTTATTAGGATTAAAATTATTTACATCAAAAACTACTGATCTTCCACGAATGCTTCCCATGACTGGACAGATCCCTATAGATCCATCTAAGTTAACTAGTTATGGAAATAGTTTATACGCACACATGTCTAATAATTCTATTGGGGGCGGTTTTGGTAAAGATGGTTTATATAGGCCCACTATGCAAGGCGGTAAAGAAGGAGGAAATGCTCTATTAGTTAGAGGAACTGGTGAAAAAACCTACAGTCTTTATGATTTTAGTAAGTTAGCAAACGCCGACACCCAGTGGATGGAAATTGCTAGAAGTTTAAATGCTAAGCCAGTTTCAGATTCTCAGAAAATGGCCAGAAGTTTTACTAGATCTGTTATACAACCTCCTGCAGCCGGTGAATCAGGTATAACCCCACATAGAAGTTCTAATCCAATAATACAATTTATGCAAGAACATTTAGCTCTATTTGAGGGAACTGGTGAAACTATGAGTATTTTTTCACGTGCAAGAACATTTCTCCCAAAGCCTTTAAATAGATTAATTTCTCCTTCAAACACTATATATAATGAAGCGAGAACTATAGACGTACTAAGAAAAATAAGAGAAAACGCAGAAGAATTAAAAGGATTCGGAGCTGTAACAAATGAAACAGTACGCGAGAGAACAGTTGGCGCTCTTAGAAAAGATTTAACTGCACTAGGAGACGCTACTTCAAGAGATAGCTTTGATAGAATATTATCAGATAATATGTTTATGGAAGATATCGTAGATTTTGTTATTAAAAAAGGAGATATAAAAAGTTTAAAGGATTTTAAACCAAAAGATGTTTTATCTAATCATGAAAAACTTTTAAATTTTGCACAAAAAATCTTAACTAGAATCGATGAGAGAAACTTAATTTCATATAATCCTGGAGAAAATATAAAACAAATCTTATCAGGAGCAAAATTATCAAAAGGAGCTTTAGATCCAAGAGGAGGCAAAGGCACTCCAATTAATAAAATCAAAAAATTTATATATGATTTTGCTATAGATAAATCGGACGAAGCCGTAGGTCCCAACAACAATATACTAGAGCTTATACAAAATAAACTTATGGGAAATTCTAATATTAGAGGAATGATAGCTGAAGGTAGATTTCATGAAGCAGATATTGCTCAATTAGAATATGCTTTAACCTATCAAAAATATAGAAATGCCTTAAAATTTGCTGATAGAGAAGTCAGCCCCCATGAGTTAAGTTTTATGACTTCGTCCGCAAGAAAAATACAAGAAGTTCGCACTGAAGAATATATAATGAAAGATTTATTAGCGGCTTTTGAAGCTCCATCACAATTTGTTGATAATAGTGGATCTGTTATAGAAAATTACATAGCTAATGTTAATAAATTTAAATTAGTTAGTACAATTAATAAAAATAGTATGAATCAAGTTTTGTCTCAAGCCGTTAGTTCTAATCCAGTTATACCTTATCCTTCAGGCCTTGCATCAGCGGCTAAACTAGGTATTTTGTGGTCTACGGATACAATGAGAAAGATTGGCTCACATGTTGGAGTTGGCTGGGATCCATTTGAATATAGTGGCATGAATCTAACTAAATTATGGGCAAAACGAGTTGGTGTTGCTGCAGGAGTTAGTCAGGGATACTCCGCCCTTGATACAATAGTTGATACGTCTGGACTATTTGATTGGACTATGTTTGATGAAGGAATTACTGTAGGACTAGCAGATCAGGCGGTTAGAGCAAGACTTGGAGCAGGATGGATCTATGATACACTTGGAGTAGACAATGCCTCAAGATATATGGAAGGATTAATGCCTGGATCTACAAAAGTTATACCAGGGGCTGCTATGGGATTTTATTTAGGTGGCATAAAAGGAGCAGCTATTGGAGGTTTATTAAATGCAGCAATTCAACCTCAGGCATCAGAAGGACCATTAAGCTTTTTGTCTATTGCTCCTCCACTTGCTCCTTTTGTAACTGATATGACTAAAAGTTTTGACGAACTTCAAGATATATATGAAGGACAAGAACTAGTACAAAGGAGAAGAGGAGCTGGGTGGTCTTTGGGAATTACTCCTATAGCTGGCGGAAGAGTTGAAGGATATGAACCTAGTTGGTATGCGCGGTTAAAATCTCAGTATAGAGCTGGACCTTCATTGTATGGATCAAAGGTAGAACAATTTCTATTTAAAGATATACCTTTTCTTGATATTTCTATTGGGGATTTTTTAGATCCTCAATATATAGAATGGAAACACTATAGAGATAGACCTTATTCTATTGCATCTGCTCCATTTGAAGAAGTTCCCTTAGTAGGCCCTGTATTAGGAGCAACGGCTGGTAGATTATTTAATATGTTACATCCTCTTGGCTCTACTACATTACATAAGAATGAAGGAGAAGAAGCCTATATGAGGGGCACAACCTATGATTGGAAAGGTAATCTAAGGGGAACTTTTGGACCGCAATATGGTGGATTTGTTGAATCAAGGAATCCTCAAAATGTAATGGCAGGAAATTCTGGAAGTCAAATGCCATTAATGAGTCCTCATCAATTAAGACCTTTAATTAGTGAACAAGTATACAGAGGAATAATTGAACCTCCTGGTCTTCCAGGATTCCTAACAAGCTCAATTTTATGGGGAGGAGATGAACCTTTTGTTGATACCCCAGTTCTTGCTAGTGCTAGTGCTTTAGATTCCTTTACTCGAACATATTGGGATCAAAATTTAGGTGATATGATGGCTACTAATGAAATTATTAGACGTATGATTCCTAGAAAAAGAACTAGTTTTGAAGAAGTAAATTTTTTACAAAATAGAATGCCTTCTTGGATGGGAGGAGATTTACAACAAGGCGATCCTTATTGTTTAACTCCTGATACATTAGTAGAAACAAATAAAGGATTAGTTAAAGCAGAAAAAATTAAGAAGGACATGCTATTAAAAACTATACATGGAAGATATTTTCCTGTACAGGAAACTAAAACTAGAGAAGTAAATGAAGAAATTTATATTATAACAGTACAAGGATTAGAAGACTTTCCTTTAAAAGTAACTGGAGGTCATCCGTTTTATATAAATGAAGAATGGAAATTTGCAAAAGATATAAAAATAACTGATAGGCTAAGCTATCCATTATTGGATATTAGCTTAGCTACTAATATAGAAATTGATGGCGTACAAGTACATATAGATAGTCAGTTTTCTTATTTACTTGGGCTGTTGTCTAGATGGTGTACAATAGATACTGCATGGAATAAAGTTACACTACGTTCTGAAATACCTAGTAAATTAAAACAACAAATAGAAAAACTAATCAGCATTGTTTTTGATACTGATCTATCTAGTCTGAATTCTAGTCCAGAACTTAAACAATTACTTAAAAATGTTCAAAAGATGGGGCCCTCTATCTACTTGTTTAATAAGGATTTACCTATAATATTAAATTACTTAAAAGCATTTTTAGTTCCGAGTGAAACTAACTCTCACAATATTATATTTAGAATGCATACTAAAGAAGCTGCCTATTTTATTTGGTCGACTCTATTACAAAATAAACTTTCATCTAAAATACAAGACCGAGATATTATTATAGAAGGAACTAGTGCTTCTGAGATTGCATATTATTTTGATATAAATATCAAAAAAACATCTTCATCTTTTAGAGGAATATCTGATATATACTTTGAAAGTTCTAAATATACTACTAAGCATGGTCCCCAAGCTCTCTTACCTATTCAAAGTATTGAACAGGAATACTATAAAGGGCTTGTCTATGCTATAGATATGGGGGAAGACGAAAGCTTTACTATTCCTGGAGCATTAGTTCATAATAGTAAAGTAGCTCATGGAGAGCTTTTATTACCAGGAACTGCTTATGAAAGTTTCTTTAATCCAGCAATTACATTTCCTACAGGTATGTCTAGATTAGGATATTCTCCTTATGAACAAGCTTTATCAATGGTAGGTCTTGGAGAATTTGATTTAGAAACAGAAGATATTCTTGAAAAGGGTTCTGCAATTCACCAAATGGTACAAAATCAATTAATTAATGCTGGTATTGCCACTAGAGTTGAAGCATTAATTTCTGATCCAGAATTAAGTATTAGATCCTACGTTGATGTTATGTACAGAGATCCATATTCTAATACTGAATTACCTTTGGAAATTAAATCTATATCCTCACAAGGAATGTCATCATTGCAGAGACCTAGATGGAAACATAGAGTTCAGTTAAATGCATACATGGCAGCAATGAATGTTAATAGAGGTAAATTTTTATATATTTCTAGAGAGGATCCAAATCTAACAAAAGAATTCAGTTTAAAATTTGATCCACAATTATGGGAAAGAACTAAGACTGACTTACACGAAGCTAGAAGTTTGGCTTTAGGATATTTAGAACAAGGTTTTGGCCAAGCTTCGTATGGCTATTCTTATATTGATAGAATGAGAGCTTTATTAAATGCAGCCCCTTATTCAAAAGAATTTAGAGAAACAGATACATTATTAGAAGACCAATTAAAAGAAGGCTATCTATCTTTAGAACAAGAAAAAGAATATAGCACTCTACAAAAATATCATAGATCTATGATGAGAAAATATGAATTATATCCTCATAGATTTAAAGCTGATCAGTTACTTACTCCTGATGAAGAATATCCTGAAGAATTATCTAGTAATCTTTTTATACAACCTGCAAGTAACTATAATATTGTAGAAAGAGTTCTTGGGTCTGCTTGGGAATATGCTACTCATCTTAATAGTCCGATACACACAAAATTAATTGGAGCTTATTCTCCGGAAGAGCAGTATAGACGAAGTATGATACGTGGAGACTTTGCATCGTGGACCGCTCCTATTGAAGATTTTATAAAACCTTACGGAAGGGGTTTAAAAGCAACAGTTGACCCATTACAAGGAGCAATTTCTTGGGGAACCGGTGGAAGTCTAATTGGGGGACTTCCTGGCGCAGTTGCAGGATCAATCATTGGTGGAATTTATGGAACTTTACATGGCGCTTATAGAAGTACAACAGGTACTGAATATATACCTGCAGAATTTAAAGAAAGAGCAGAAATGCAAGAATACTTTGACATGCTTCAATTTTATAAAGCTCAACAAATGTATGAAGCTACTGGAAGTCCAGATTACTTAAAAGAAATGGGAAGAACTCCTTATGGTTGGGTTGACAAAAATATGCAATCTATGTGGGTTGCTGAACAAAGAATGAATGAATTAGCTAGACGTAATACAAATCCTGCATCAAGAGGAATTGGAGATGATATGGGATTTGGTTCTAGCTGGAAGGGTTTATTTAATGAGTCAAAATATATTGCTTCAAGATTAAAAGATAAAACATATTCAATTACAAAATTATTTGCTAGAGATACTGCTTATTCTTGGCAAAGTACTTCTGGAAAAACAGTAACAGATATGATGATACAATCTAAACATTCTGTTAATGTTAATCAAGCTGGCGTTGAATTCATGAAGTATTCTAAAATAACTCCTGAACAACTTAGAAACAGTAATGCTTCTGCTCTTATAGGAACTCAATCTACAATTCTACGACCAAACCTAGACCCATATCCTAAGAACTATGAAAGTATGATGAATACTGCTCTTAAAAGACAGCATAATCCTGCCAGTATGGGTATTGGATCTGATCTAGGATTTGGATCTCCTTGGCAAGGATCAGATGCTTTACAAGCATTCAACTTTAATGCAGATATTATGAAGTATACTGGTTTTTCTGCATTACCCTCATGGGATAGGCCTTTTTGGGCTGCCTTTTTAGAGACGCCAGAAGATAGACAAGATAAACTTTTAGAAACTGTTGATACTCAAATGAGTAATATGCTTATGACCGCTTGGGGAAGAGGCGAAGAAATAAATCTTCCAAATCCGGATGTATTCTTTAATACTTATTATAAACCATCCGCTCTTCATCCTATAATGGATCCAACCACAAATTTAGATGATTTTCAAGTTGTATCAGTTCAAGAAGAAGGCCTTGATGCACATGATTTTGGAATGGGATGGAGAGAACAATTACGAAGAATAGCAAGTAATCCAATAAGTATTCTTCCTATAGACATGTCTGAATCGGGATCTGGTCCCCTGTTACGAGGTAATTTAGGTAAAGGAGAACTAGAAGATGCAGTACGAAAAGTTTTAGATAGAATGGGATATCTAGGAGCAACAGTATTAGTAAATATTCAACATAGTTCAATAAATGAAACTATTGTACGTTTAAATGTTGCCAGAGCTGCAACCTCACAGATAATAGAGAAAATATATGGCTAGAATAAATGATATAGTAGATAGAGGAACCGATAAAGATTATAAAGACGTCGGAGAACGTGCTTGGAGCGCTGCTAGATTACTTTGGTTACCAAGTGTTTTAGGCATAGTTGCTGCACAAGATAAATTTATTATTGGTGGTATTTGGAAAGATCTATATATACGTATAGAAGAACAGTTAACAGCTATAGTAAAAGCGGCAGTTACGGATCCAAATGTTACTAGTATGTCGGGCGGTAAACCAATATCTTACTTCATTCAGGATATTGGTTCAAAACTAAATAGGGATCTTACTAAACAGAAAAAAGGATTTATTGAATCTAATTTAGAGATAACAAGACAAATGATGGGGATAGGGGGCTCTTCTCCAGAAATAGATCTCTTATCTAGAAGTAGAGTAGTAAATTTAGCTAATGAAAATAGTGCTTCTAGAGCGTTAGATCTAATTCAAAGGATAGGTGTTACAGAGTCAAAGCTTCCGATACAAGATCTTATAAGCCCAGATGCACTGGCCAGTCTGAAGTCTAACGTATACAAAGGCAACATGTATGGTTTTCTTATGCAATTAGATCCTACAAATAGAGGTACGCTACTACGGCAAACAAAAAAAGTTGTACAACGAGACATACTTAGACAAGCTATTATAAAAACAGAAAAAGAATTAAAACATTCAGTTATAGGTTCTACTTCAACTTTAGTTAATTTTGAACGGGAATTTTTTACTGCAGCTCCTAAGCCAGGAGATCCTCTAATACAAGGCGCCCTAATAGATCCAATTTCTGCATGGGATGATCCTAGAGAAATGACTAGAATAACAAAGTATTTAAGTGGAGATATTAATAAAAGTGAAGCTCTTTGGGCAAGAAAACTTTTACAGCATTATAGAGTATTAAAAAAGAAATTTGGGGTATTTAGTAGCGATCTAGATCAAAATATCTTAATACAGAAAGTACTATTCACCAATACTGATTTGGTTGATTTTCTTTCTACAGAACGGCAAGGCGTTCCTGGGGGGCTTAAAAATCAAATGACTTTAACTGATTATGGATCAAAGTTATCTGACGATGTATTTAAAGGAAGGTTATCTACACACACAATAACTGGGAAACTCAGCGGAAAGAAATTACAACGTTTAACTAACTGGATGGAGACCAGTCTGTATCACTACACTGGTCAAGATCAAATAATACAGGAACAAATGGAAAGCTTACATAGAAATATATTTGTTGCTGCAGGACAAGGTCCTTTATATGATCAAGCCTATAATACAAAGAATTTAAAGACAAGAATTATAGCAGACGTTAAGGAAGGTTTAGTAAAATGGCAAACTGATTTACAATCTTGGAAAGATGATATAATAAATCTACAAACTAGATCTTCACGAGGGGATAGAAAAGCTAAAGATGAACTCCTTAGACTTGCCCGACAATGGCAATCTACACTAAGTACATCAACTAATATAGATGACAATGCTTTAAAAGAATTTATTAAATGGGTTAAAGAAGTTAAAACAAGTGTTTATGTTAATACTCATCGAGCTGGATCTTTACCATTTCAAACTTTAATAATAGAAACAGATTTAGGAGCTAAAGGAAAAATAAAATTACCTATCCATTTAGAAAGTCAAGGAAGATTTTTAACAGACTTTAGCACAAATTTACGTTCTACTTTTTTAAGATTAGGTCTTAATCAAACTTCTTCTGTTGAGAATGTACAAACAGCAACCTTAGATATAGCTAAACATTTTAATCAGAATTACTCTCACTATTGGAGAGACTTTGTAGAAAATAATTTTGATCCAGAAAAAGTAAATAGAGCCTGGAGAAAACACTTTCTAACAATTGCAGAATCTGCAAGTATTTCAGGAGGTACTCCTCAGGATTTTATGAGAAGTACTAAATTAATATCAGATTCCATGAGAGTGCTTTCTGGAGAACAAAAGGGTTTTTTTACTTCATCTTGGTATCGTGGAATGGCTGGAGGTCTTAGATCTTTAGAAACCTTAACTAAAGATTTTGCTGCTGAAGTATTCTTTGATATGGAATTTAATTATCCTGGAAGTCGTTTTGGTGGCTCTCAACAAATGGCAAAAGATTTAAGAACAAGGCCATACATGTTAGCATATAGATTAAAAACCGGCGGCACTATGTCTTTAAATGAAGGTTTAATATTGCAGCAAGAGGCAACGTGGAACGCGATGCGCTCCAATATTAAAGACTTCATGTCAAGGCATGGTAAAGATGCATTATCTTTTGACGAACTAGAAAGAGTTATTAAACGTGCACGTGCAGAATTTGCAACAACAAAAGGCAATGTAATAAAAACATCAGATATATTAGGCACTAAATCTTTACCATATAAATTATTAGGAAAATTACCAACTCATATCTATAGAAATGACGGCTCAGCCGTTCTTGCTTTTGCAAAGAATATATATAAAAATGTTGGACAAGACGCTAATGTATTATTTGCAGGTCATAATATTAATGAAGCGGATATTCCTATATTACACGAAGCAGCCGACCGAGAAATAAGAGAGATGAAGAAGGTACAACGCAAGCCGCCTGCTGCTTTATTAAGATTGTTTGAAGATACTTCTTCTGAAGCATTATTATCTAAACATAATTTTATGGATACTTATACTATGGGTAGGATAGTCACAAGTCATTCTCCTACACCTCTAGGCCTCACTGATCTGTTTGATACTTTAATGTCTGAACAAGCCGCTCCGCATTCTAGATTTATAACCGAAAAAATGACAACTCAGGAATTTTTTAAGCATCTCGGCACAGAAATTAAATCAAATAACTCATCTAGAATAACTAAATTGTTAGATGGACTACCAAAATCTCTTAAAGCCAACATACTTACTTGGTTAGAATCAGATAAAAGAGGTTTATTAAAAGTAATAAGTGAAGGCACACACCACATGCAAGGATTTGATGTAGGAGCTTCTGCTTTACTTAGAGACTTACTTTCCGATCAGATAACAGACATGAAGTTTTATAAACCACTTCAATATGAGAATATGATAAAGATTGGAAATGTAGCTAGAGAAATTGAGAAAGGAAGATATCAATCATGGCATGCTCCCATAGATAATCTTAGTCAGATAGATTTATATAGTAATGATCCTGGAAACGTTGGAAGCACTTGGCTTTATTCTTCTTTATTTTCATTTACTCCATCACAAGCAGCTAGAGGAATTGGAGCTGCTTTTGGAATTGAAAAGTATCTACCTTTTTCTATGTTTGCTGATTTACAAAAACAAAGATATCAAGTTTCTGCGGCTAGAGCATTAGCTCCTGGTGCTTATAGAAAAGCAATAGAGGTAGCTGATGGCTTTTATCCCATAACTACAGGTAGAATATGGGATACTCTCAATAGAAGTAATATAGATGCTTTTACTAGTGCAAGTTCAACATATGAACTCGGTCTACCTTCTAGAAATAGGATAGGATGGAAATATGATGAGCAGTTAGGAAGACATCTACCTCAATTTGCAGAAACATCTTATCCTTTACCTACCAAGACAACTGTTATGGCTTGGCATCTTCCATCTGGTAATAGAATAGCCGGTGAAGATACAGGAATTGCTATGTCTAGACAATCATTAGAAATGACGAACAGCTTACCAAAAGGAGGAGGTTATAAAGTTTCTCTGGATTGGCCGGCTATTGGATATCATATAAATGATACTACTTCTTCAAAAACGCCTATTGTAAAAATATTAGAATTAAGTGGTTTAAGTAAAGACTTAGTTGATGCTGTTAAATTTAAATATCAAAATAAAACTATAGCAGAAATTATAGGAAAGGCTGCAGATCCGTCTGAGTCAATTGCTTTACTCGAATTAGTAGACGAAGCGCAGAAAGAGAAATATTTTGATGATATGAATGCAGCTCGCAAAGATCCGATACTTAAACGTTTGATTTTTGATCCAAGCAAACAAACTACTGTATTAGATACTAAATTAGCTAATAGAGACACTCTAAGAATAATGAAAGGAAACCCAAAAGAATTATCTGCTTTCATGGATACACAATTAAGAAATAAGATAAGACAAACATCAATAATTGATTCTCTCAGAATAGATGTTAGTGGGGGCATTCATGATGCTAAAATAATTTTTAATTTTATTCCTGTCTCAACCAGTTCAGGTATAAAAGTTATTACAGAAGTTGGTGCAAATAAAGCATATATATATGGAGTTGAAGGCCCTGCTTACAGAGCAGATGCCAGCGGTGCGGCTTTTTTATTGACTGATAAAAAAGAATCACTTGATATGTATATAAATAAGCATATGAGAAGGTCGATAATAAACATATATCGTGAAGCAACAAGCCAAAGAGATATGAAACAAAGACTTATAAAAATGTTATCTAAAGGATTTAATTTAACGCCTAAGGAAGTTAATCTTACGTTTGATATAGTGCCAGAGACTCTAGTTTGGCCTGAACTACAGCCTGAATATGCTTCAAAATTCGGTGGTCATATGTATGCTGTACAGATAAAAAGTTATAGTAAGATTCCTTTAAATAAGTTAAATATATTTAAGAGTATACATAGAGTTTTGGAATCAGCCGGCCTCACTCGTGAAACTATGAAAAAGAGATTTATAGAACTTAATGAAAATCGTTTAAAAGACTTAGTAAGTAAGAGAAAGATGAAAAGTCAACTTGGAAAATTATTTGATAAAACTATAAAAGAAACTGAGGAAAATTTAAATAGAATACTATCTTCAGGTGAATTAAAAAGTGCCGAGGAAGTTGCCATAGTCCACGAAATGAGACAAGCAATGAAACAAAAGAAAGTTGTTTTAGGAGATATATTTTTAAATATAGATGAAACAACATTGGGGCCTTATACGGAGCAGGTAAAGAAACATGGAATTTTAGATGAAGGAGGGGAATTAATAAGAGCTTTTAAATTAAGTCCATTTGGAGCTTTATATCCAACAGATGTCTCTGTTGCAGAAACAACAGGAGACTATAGATGGACTTCTGGAATGTTGAAAGATACCTATGGAACTCCCATTAAAAAATCGTTTAGTCATTGGCAAATGCTTTTGCTTCAAAGACAACTTTCTGGAATGGGCAAAGATTCTCTTATGAATAATATAATTTCAGCAAATCTTATGGCAACAAGCGGGCACTATGATCCAAATATAAGACAAGGATTGAGAGCACACAAGAAAGTAATAGCAGCCCTGGAGCATGGTTATGAGTTCGGTAAAGTTCCTGAAAGTGCAAATATTATGGACATGGCTACAATGAAAAAACTTCACAAAGCATATAATGAAAGTAAAGAGTTGATGCATATACCTATACACGAACTAAGTTCAATGGAACAAAATATAATTAAAATGGAATTAGGCCTTAAGGACGATGAATTTGCAGAATTAATGGAGTCAAAAAGAGTTCAAAAAATATCAAAAGAAAGACTTGAAAAAGAATTTGCAGAATTATATGGACCTGATGCTTCTTTACATCCACAGGATGCAATGGAATTAGAAAGACAAAAAGGAAAAGAGCATATGTGGAAGATAGATCCCACCAAGGATTCTAGAGGAATTTCTTTAATACAAAAAGAATTAATGTATTTAGAATTACCTAAAGTAGACAAAAATCTACAAGCTCAAATTATAAAACATATGGCGACTCTTGATATGAAAAGTGACAAATTTATAAAAGCATTTAACTTCATAGGAGATGACTTCTCAGAAGAGTTTTTTAAACAAATAGAACAAGCTGCAATAGATTCAGCTGGTCCTGCCCAAAAAGGAGTACTTAAAGCAAAAATATCAAATAAAACAGATAAAGCTTTAAGAGGAAAAATACATGGGTTTCTTCCTATAGCAAACTTATGGCAAGAAGGTCCAGTTTTAGCTGGAGCTCATGATCAGGTTTTTATTTATGGTGCAAGTAAGTATAAAATGGAATTAATAAATACTATTTATGAAAGAAATCAAGTTTTAGAAACACAAGCAAGAAAGATAATAGAGATAATGGATACAGGAACTCCCAAAGAATTCAAAGAAGCATTAAGACAACAAACTCAGGAAGCATTTAACGGGGAGAAGCAATTCGCAAAAGACATGGCAGAGCAATGGGAGCGACTTTCCTTATTTGGAATGAGTGTATTTGAATTAAAGGCGCAAAGATTTTATGCCGAAGGTGGAGCTCCCTATCAGAAAATTGCACCACTACATATTTTGAAAGGCACTATAGGAAGAATAATGGGACATGTTTCAAAAGGTAAAGAGTATGCAGCTATAAACAAAGCTGTAGTAGAATTTGTAGAAAAATATGAAAGTGGACAAAAAAATAAAGTAACTAAAAAAACAAAGAGAATTATGCAAGAGCAAATAGACGATTTAATAGGTGCTCTTGATAAAAAAGGAAATATAGAACTTGCTCTTGGTGATCCTTTAAAAGGATTAGGACT
>Ga0187833_10003486_pt1 | contig 15924 bp, 17 predicted proteins | sample ETNtaG_37_FD_167968 | JGI IMG/M metagenome (GOLD analysis project Ga0187833, IMG submission 167968) | Marine microbial and viral communities from oxygen minimum zone, Eastern Pacific Ocean - ETNP2014_SV_400_PacBio MetaG (Illumina Assembly) | ecosystem: Environmental > Aquatic > Marine > Hypoxic...
TTGAAAATAGGTGCTGAAATTCAAAAAGGCGCTGGAACTTCAACTTCATGGGGCTTACAATACACTGGTATTGACAGCCTTACAGTTGGTGTAGGTATGTCTGATATAGATCCAGGCGCTAAAGACGGTGGAACAGATTCAGAAACTATTGGAGCTAAATATGTAATAGGTGGAATAACACTTGGTTACCAAATGACAGAAGTTGATTTATCTGCGTCTGATGAAGATGCAGTACATTATGGTGCTTCTTTTGCTATAAATGATGACTTAACGGTATCTTATGGTAGACAACATGTAGAAATACAAGGTGCAGCAAATGATGAGGTTAACTCTGGATTTAGTGCATCTTACACAATGGGTTCTATGAGCTTTAAAGGCTATGTTAACAAAACAGAAAATATTGCTGGAGCTAGTGCTTCTAATGAAGAAACAAAAGGTATAACATTATCTATTGCTTTCTAATATAGTAGTACTTTAAAAAGAATTTACGGCCCTTCAAGAAATTGTGGGGCCGTTTTTTTTGGTGTAAAAAAACTTATTCCAGCATAACCATTGATATTTAATAAACGAAGTTTATTTAAATTTTTCTCGTTAATTCCACCAAGGGCAATAATTCTTTTTTTTGTAAAATTAATTAAATTTAAAAATTTATTAATTCCAAGTAAATTTTTTTTTTTACTAAATAATGAAGCAATAAAAATAGCATCAACTTTTTGAACTTCTTTTATTCGAATTTCTTTAATATTATGAGCCGAACCCAAAACTATGAAATTTTTCTTTTTTGGATAATTAAGATGCTTTAAATTACTATTAAATGACGGAATATAAACACCATCAAAATCCATTTTTATGGCCAATTTGTAGTTATTTGACAATATAAAAATTCTTTTATTTAATTTACAGAAAGTTTTAATTTTACGAATTAATTTACAACTAATTTTTTTATTATAATTTCTATAAATAAGTGCAATTTTTTTATCCAGCTTGTTTATATGATTTGGATCAAACTTATTAATAAAGTAATATATTTTTGGTAAATTTTTATGCATAAAACTGTAGAAAATATAATTCTTATACAAAATAAAATAAAATCAAAGATAATTGAATTAAATCTTAATGATTATAAACCAAAAATTGTTGCTATATCAAAAACATTCAAATTAGATCATATTCTACCTCTTATAGATTATGGACATCTTAATTTTGGTGAAAATAAGGTTCAGGAAGCTTTAGAAAAATGGATTGATGTAAAAAATAAAAATTTTCAGATTAAATTACATATGGTAGGTAAGCTACAAACAAACAAAGTAAAACAAGCCTTAAGAATTTTTGATTATATTCATTCATTAGATAACATGAGACTTGCTGAAAAAATTTCTAATGAGCAAAAAAAAATTAATAAAAAGCCAAAATTATTCATTCAAATTAACATTGGTAATGAGTTCCAAAAATCTGGAATAGCAATTGAAGAATTAGAAGAATTTTATAGAAACTGCATTCAAATGGATTTAGATGTTATTGGCACAATGTGCTTACCACCAGAAAATCAAGACCCGGATATATATTTTTCTAAAATGAGAAATTTAAATGATAACATTAAATTAAATGAACTTAGTATGGGAATGTCACACGACTATCTAACAGCAATTAAATACTCATCAAGCTATTTAAGAATAGGTTCAAAAATTTTTGGAGCAAGAAGTTAACTTATCTTTATTTTAGTTTTTTTATCAACTAATTTTAATAAGATTAGTAGATCTTTTTTTTTTAACCCTATACATCCAGTCGTAGGCTTATAATCTTTACTTAGATGAATAAAAATTGCACTACCTATTCTTGGAATAGAATTTGGATAATTGTAATGAATTACTATAAAATAGTTGTACTTATAATCAATTCTAAATAATTTTTCATGTTTTATTTTTTTATTAATTTTTATTTCTTTGTTATAAAATCTACTTGATACATCATTACACCAACCCATATTTCTTTTAATTTTTTTACATTTTAATTTTGTATCTGGCTTAGGAAGCCTATCAGCTCTAAAATAAACATCTCCTAATTTAAAGGTTCCACAAGGAGTTGATTTATCTCCCTCTATTTTTTTTATTTTAATACCTTTTTTTCCGACACAGCATTTAAGTTTAATATCATCAATAATTAACGTATCTTTATTTATTAATTTAATTAGCATAATTATTTATATATGAATAAACAAAGCATAATAATCTATGATTTTGAGATTTTATTTATTATTCTTAAGGAAATTAAAGAAAATTTAAAATTTGAAATATTTAATTTTAAAAAAAATGATGAAGTTTCCAAATTAAACAATAGTACATATGGAAACTACTTAATTGTAGGTAAGTCATTAAGTAATTTTATAAATAAAGACATTGAAAAAAAGAAATTATATTTGATTGAAAATTTACCAATAAAAATTGATAAATTTATTGAAAAAATAAATATTCAATTATTAAAACAAAAATATAATTATCAATCGGAAATTCGAATAAACAAATACAAATTAAATCTAAATTCTAGAGAGATTTTATTAAATAAAAAATTGATTAAGCTTACTGAAAGGGAAATAGATATTGTTCTTTTTTTGAATGAAAAAAAAAAACCTATAAATATTGATATTTTACAAAAAGAGGTTTGGGGTTATAGTTCTGAATTAGAAACTCATACAGTTGAGACTCATATTTATAGGTTAAGAAAAAAAATAAAAGATAAATTTAATGATGAAAAATTTATTTTGAGTTTAAAAAAAGGTTATCAAATTAAATGACCAAAAAAAATTTAATTGCAAAAGATTTGAGAACAACAAAATATAGACCTCGTATTGTAAAACCAAAAAAAGGTAAAGGAAGTTTTAAAAGAAAGAAAAAATAAAGTTAAAGTCTTGCACCAATTTTTTGAATCACTCTAGCAGACATCTCAGTTCCTTTTTGGAGACTTTCTTTTATTGATAAATTATTAACATGACCATGTAAAAATCCTGCAGCAAAAAGATCACCAGCGCCCGTGAGATCTACAATTTTTAAATTTTTTTGAATGTCATATTCAACTACTTCATTTTTAATTATTGCTATACTTCCTTTTTCTCCACGAGTTATCACTATTAGTTTTCCAAGTTCTTTTGCAAAAGAAACTACTTCATCAAAATTTTTTGTATCTAGTAAAGATAATATTTCTTGTTCATTAGAAAATGTAATATTTAATTTATTTTTAAACAGATTTAAAAAATGAGGCTTATGTCTTTCTACACAAAATAGATCCGATAATGACATTGCAACTTTATTTGAATTTTGAATTGCTTTATCAAAAGCTTTTTTAGGATCACCTTCATCCCATAAATATCCTTCTAAAAATATTATTTCGCTGTTTTTAACAGCATTAATATCAATATCATTTTCGTTTATCTTTCCAGCTGTTCCTAAAAAAGTACACATAGTTCTTTCAGAATCAGGGGTGATTAATATTAAACAAGTTCCAGTTGGTAAATCTTCTTTTTTTTTAGAATAAAAGTACTCTACTTTTTCTTTTTTTAGACCTTCCTCATATTTATTTCCTAATTCATCTTCGTTGACTTTGCCAATAAAACCAACTTTATTTCCAAGCTGTGAAAGACCCACAATAGAATTTGCAACCGATCCACCAGAAATTGTTTCTTCAATTTTTAAATTATATAATAGATTTTTAAATTCGGTTTCATCAACTAACTTCATTGTACTTTTAGTAAGATTGTTTTTGGATAAAAAACTATCTTCTACTTTACAAATCACATCTACTATAGCATTTCCAATTCCTAATATTTTCATAAGAGTTCTTTGTGTTTATATTTACAATACTTGATAATTACACATGTCTTACATGATGGCGCTCTTGCTTTGCAAATATATCTTCCATGAAGCAATATAGTATGACCAGCATTTTTTAGGTATTTTTTAGGAACTACTTCATATAATCTTTTTTGAACTTCATCGGGATTTTTACCGTAAGCTAAACCTGTTCTATTACTGACTCTAAATACATGTGTATCAACAGCAATAGTAGGCAATCCAAAACCTTCATTTAATACTACACTTGCAGTTTTTCTTCCAACTCCAGGCAAAGCATGTAAAGCATCAAAATTTTTTGGAACTTTACCATTATGCTTTTTGATTAATTGCTTTGATAATAAATAAACACTTTTAGCTTTATTTCTAAAAAGACCTATGCTTTTAATTAATTTTTCTATTTTTTTTCTTCCCAATCTAACAAAATGTTCAGGCTTATTGTATTTTGGATAAATATTTTTGGTTACATTATTTACATTAACATCAGTACACTGTGCTGATAAAACAACCGATACTAAAAGAGTAAATTTATTTTTGTATTTAAGATCGCTTTTAGGATTCTTTATAACTTTGCTTAAGTTTTTAAAAAGAGAATTTATTTCTCCAGATTTCATTATTTAAAATTCAAAACGTTTCTCATTGAGTAAAGACCTGGTTTTTTACTCATTAGCCATCTAGCTGCAGCAAATGCACCTTCAGAATAAAGTGCCCTATCAAATGCATCATGATTTAAAGTAATGGTTTCTTTTCCGCTTGAGAAGAGAACTTTATGATTTCCTACAATTTTACCTTTTCTAATTGAATTGAAATTAATTTTTTTGCTGTAGGGGAAAGTCTTTTTATTTAAATATTTTTTACCCATTATCTTGTAGAAATCTTTATTTTTTCCAGCAGCAATTCCTTTTCCAAGCATTAGAGCAGTCCCTGATGGATGATCTTTTTTATGTCTATGATGAATTTCAAAAACTTTACTTAAAAAATTATCACCAAGAGATTTTGAAGCAATTTCAGTTAAATACATTAACAAGTTTATTCCTAAGCTCATATTACCAGCTTTTAATATCGGTATTTTTCTCGAGTATTTTTTAATTAAATTCTCTTCTTTTATAGAAAATCCTGTTGTACCAATAACTACTCTTTTTTTAAGCTTAGAGGCAATTTTAAGTACTTCTAAGGTACATTTTGGGATAGTAAAATCTACTATTACATTTGCATTTTTAAATGCGTTTTCTGCATTCAATTGAGGTTTTAGACCAGATATTTTTTTATTAATAATTCTGTTCTCTGTTAAAGAAACTAACTTAAAATTTTTTGTACTTTTAGATGATTTGACAAGTTGTTTTCCCATTCTTCCAAGGCAACCGGTAATAGCTAAATTAATTTTTTTCATTTAAATGATAAGATATAAAACTACCATAACAACTATAATAATTATAGCCCAAATAGATAAATTAGTTAAAAATTGTTTTAATTTTAAATTAGTTTTTAAAAAAGCTGGAAGTACTAGTATTAGAACAGCAATCAAAGAAATTGCTGGAATGATTTGATCTCAGTTCATTTAATTCTTCCAAAAACTTTTAGCTTTTTGAAAGAATTTTTTAATACTAGGATTAGATTTTTCGTTTTCAATTTCTCTAAATTTCTCAAGCAATTCTTTTTGTTCTCTATTTAATGATATAGGAACTTCAGTATTTACTTGCACATATAGATCGCCAGTTCCGCTTCCTCTCATGTAAGGCATTCCTTTACTTTTTAATCTAAATTGATTTCCGCTTTGCGTACCAGCTGGAATTTTAATTTTTGCTTTTCCACCATCAATAGTTGGAATTTCTATTGCTGTTCCAAGTGCTGCATCCGCAATTGATATTGGATATTCAAAAAACAAATTTTCATCAGATCTTTTAAAAAGATCGTGAGAATAGACATTTACAAATAAATAAAGATCACCATTTTTTGCTCCTCTAGATCCCGCTTCACCCTTGCCTGCTAATCTAATTCTTGTACCATCATCAACACCTTTAGGAATTGTCACTGATAATCTTTTTGAAGCTTGTTTTTTTCCTTGTCCTCCACAGCTACTACATGGATTTGTAATTTCTTCACCAGACCCTGAACATTGTGGGCAGGTTTGTTGAACCGTAAAAAAACCTTGACTAGATCGTACTTGTCCGTGCCCTCCACACATTGAACATGAACCTGCATTATAACCTGGTTTCGAGCCACTTCCTTTGCAATTGTCACATTTTTCAGATGTTGAAAATTTAATATCTTGTTTTTTCCCAGAATATGCTTCTTCTAATGTTATTGATAAATCATACCTTAGATCTAATCCTTTATTGTTTGATCTTTTTGATCTTCTTCCTCCACCTCCAAAACTTTCGCCAAAGAAGTCTTCGAAGATATCAGAAAAATGACTAGAAAAATCAAAGTTTCCAAATCCTCCTCTTCCACCTGCACTATTTTCAAATGCAGCATGACCAAAATTATCATAACTTTGTTTTCTCTCAGAATTTGATAATACGTGATATGCTTCCGAAGCCTCTTTAAACTTATCTTCTGAAGCTTTATCACCTTTATTTTTATCAGGATGATATTTTACTGCTAATTTTCTATAAGCAGATTTGATTTGATCTGGAGTAGAATTTTTATTTACACCTAAGACATCGTAATAATCTCTTTTTGCCATAACTAATTATAGACAAATTGTTGTTAGCTTAGGCGCTTTTTTCTTTATTTTCGTCTTTTACTTCTTCAAAGTCGGCATCAACAACGTTATCGTCTTTTTTTCCTTCTTCTTTTTTATCTTTTGTTGCATCGTCGGGTTTATTATTTTGTTGCGACTTGTATATAGCTTCACCCATTTTCATTGATGTTTGAACTAATTCTTGTGTTTTTTTCTTAATATCCTCAACATCTGTTCCTTTTAAAGAATTTCTTAAATTTGCCGATGCAGTCTCAATTTCTTTTTTATCAGCATCTGAAACTTTGCTACCATGTTCTTTTAAATTTTTCTCAGTTGAATGTAATAAGGTATCAGCTTGATTTCTTGCATCGACAGAATCTCTTTTTTTCTTGTCTGCTTCTTTATTGGCTTCTGCTTCTTTAACCATTTTACCTATTTCTTCTTCACTTAAACCACCAGAAGCTTGAATTTGTATTTTTTGTTCTTTACCAGTTCCCTTGTCTTTTGCAGATACATTAACTATTCCATTTGCATCTATATCAAAAGCTACTTCAATTTGAGGAACACCTCTAGGAGCTGGAGCTATTCCAACTAGTTCAAAATTTCCAAGTAATTTATTATCTGTGGCCATTTCTCTTTCGCCTTGTAGCACCCTAATTGAAACAGCTGGTTGATTGTCCTCAGCTGTCGAGAAAACCTGACTTTTTTTAGTTGGAATTGTTGTGTTTTTATCAATTAATTTAGTAGATACACCTCCTAGAGTTTCAATTCCTAATGATAAAGGGGTCACATCAAGCAACAAAACGTCTTTAACATCTCCTTGAAGAACTCCTGCTTGTATTGCAGCACCCATTGCAACTACTTCATCTGGATTTACACTTTTGTTTGGTTCTTTTCCAAAAAAGTTTTTTACTTCCTCAATTACTTTAGGCATTCTAGTCATACCACCAACTAAAATAACTTCATTAATGTCAGCTGCAGATAATCCTGCATCTTTTAATGCGGTTTTGCATGGTGGAATTGTTCTTCCAATTAAGTCTTCAACTAAAGCTTCTAATTTTGCTCTAGTCATTTTTATATTAATATGTTTTGGACCAGTTTTATCTGCAGTTACAAAAGGTAAATTAATTTCAGTCTGTGCTGCTGAAGATAATTCAATTTTTGCTTTTTCTGCTGCCTCTTTTAATCTTTGTAAAGCAAGTTTATCTGATTTTAAATCAATGCCATTTTCTTTTTTAAATTCATTTAATAAATAATCTACGATTGTGTTATCAAAATCTTCTCCACCTAAGAAAGTGTCACCATTAGTTGATTTAACTTCAAATACGCCATCACCCAGTTCTAAAATCGATACATCAAATGTACCACCACCAAGGTCATAGATAGCAATTTTTTTGTTTGCTTTTTTATCTAGACCATAAGCTAATGAAGCAGCAGTTGGTTCATTTATAATTCTTAAAACTTCTAGTCCTGCAATTTTTCCAGAATCTTTAGTTGCTTGTCTTTGAGCATCATTAAAATATGCAGGAACTGTAATTACAGCTTTTGTAACTTCTTGACCAAGATATTTTTCTGCAGTTTCTTTCATTTTTTGTAAAACAAATGCTGATATTTGAGAAGGTGAATATTTTTTTCCTTTTGCTTCAATCCAAGCATCGACATTTTCAGCTTTAATAATTTTGAATGGAGCTGTTTCGATATCTTTTTTTACTGTTGGATCTTCAAAATTTCTTCCAATCAGTCTTTTAACTGCAAATATTGTATTCTCAGGATTTGTAACCGCTTGTCTTTTTGCAGGTTGACCGATTAATTTTTCGTCACCATCAGTGAAAGCTACAACCGAAGGAGTTGTTCTTGCACCTTCAGCATTTTCTAAAACTTTTGCTTGTGTGCCTTCCATAATTGCTACACAAGAGTTAGTTGTTCCTAAATCTATTCCTATTACTTTGCTCATATTATTAATATCCACTTCATATATGTCTTATTTTTTAATCTACAAGTATCCTTAAAACTAATTTTCATCAGTTTTTGATTGATTTTTCTCATCTTTTTTAACTTCTCCAGATTCCTGATCTTTTTTTGCTGGTTTTTTTGAAACTGCTACTAGAGCTGGTCTCAGTAATCTATCTTTTATTACAAAACCTTTCTGTATTTCTTGAACAATAATTCCAGGTTCCTTATTTTCATCTTCAATTTCCATCATTGCTTGATGAAAGTTAGGATCTAATTTTTGGTCAATTGACTTTATTTCTTCAATATTGTTTTTCTTAAATATTGAAATCATATCTTTATATATGACTTCCAAATGTTCGGTAGTTTTTTTGAGAGCCTCTGTATTTTTTAATGTTTCATCATTTTCTAATGAAACTTTTGAACGCACAAGATTATCAATTAAATTTAATGCTTCCCTAGCAAATGTAAATCCTCCATACTCAAAGGCATCATCTTTTTCTTTTTCAAATCTACGTCTTTGATTTTCCATTTCAGCGTAAGCTCTAGTCAATTTATCTTCTAAATCTTTAATTTTATCTTCAGGAGATAATTCTTTCTTTTTTGATAAAACTTCTGTTTTATTTTCGGTTTGCTCTGTCAGTCTATCTTCCGCTTGTTTTGATTTTAAATTAGAATTGTTTCTTTCTGGTTTTTTCTCTAAATTTTCTTTTTTAATTTTTAAGTCCGAGTTTTCTTCTTTTTCCATATCATGCTATATGGTAAGGAATGCTATAATTTCCAGATGCTAAAGAAAAAAATTTTAAAATTACTAATTGGGTCAAATAATCTAGGTAAATTAAAGGAAATTAGGGACTTACTACCAAAAAATATTTTGGTTTATACTCCAAAAAATTTCAATTTAAAAAGTCCCAATGAAATTGGTAAGTCTTTTTTGGAAAATTCTCTTATTAAAGCTAAGTTTTTTTCAAATAAAACCAAGATGGTTACTTTAGCGGATGATTCAGGGCTTAAAATAGATATTTTAAACGGAGCACCAGGTATTTATTCTGCAAGATGGGGAGGAAAAAAAAATAATTTTAATTTAGCTATTAACAAAGTCTATAGGGAACTTAATAAGATAGATGAAAATTGGTATAAAAAAAAAATTACGGCACAGTTTATTTGTGCACTAACCATTTACTGGCCAAATAATTTTTCTGCATGTGTAGTTGGCAAAGTTAAAGGAACTATTTCAAAAACAAAAAGAGGAAACAATGGTTTTGGTTATGATCCAATATTTATACCATTAAATAGTAGATTAACTTTTGGAGAAATGTCTTCCTCTAAAAAATATAAAATTGATCATAGAATGAAAGCATTTAAAAAAATTAAAAAATTTTTTTAAATTTTTCTTCTTCAGCTACATAAAAATTTAATAAGTGACCAATCTTGTTTTTATTGATTTCAAACACGCCTATTTTACCTTTAAATTTATTTTTTTTATAAAATATTCTTTCATCAACAACAAAGTTGTTTTGGTAAATTAAATAATAAACCAAACCAACTAAATCGTAACTCAGAAAAGAAATTTGATTAGGGTATTTTTGATAAATATTAAAATATTTTGAAACAAACTCATCATAATTTTCTTTGTTGATTGATGGAAAATAGATTGGTTGTAATGATTTTTCTTTTAATAATGATTTATCAAACCATTGATTAAGGCAAATATAATGAATTCTTTTTGAAGATACATCGGTGTATAACAGAGATGTTGCAACACTTTTTAAACTTTCATCAAAATCAGCAATTATAACTGAGTCAAAATTAATTCCTCCAAATGTATCTTTTTTTTCTAAGTCTGATATTTTTTTTTCTTTATTAACTTCATTTGAATTTTCTAACCTTTCTATTTCATCTTTTAACCTTTGTTTTCTTTGAGAATATCTTGTTAGTTTTTCAATTTGTGCAGTTAAAAGTGTTGGATTTGTATCATAAATAAAAGTATCTTTTAATTTAATTTTTGTTTTGGAAATTGCTTCTTCTATTTCATTTTTAAAATCAGAATTTGGAATAAGAAAAATACTCCTTTTAATTTCATATAGTTCTTGAAATTTTATAATTGTATTTATTTGGGACATAGCGTTTATTCCAGCGCTAATCACATTTTTTGGATTATTAGTTATTTTATTTGTCAAAGATAAAAAAATTACATCATTCAATTCTTCTAAATAAATTAAATTTTTATTAAAAACTGGACCTATAATTATTCTAACCCCAAGTTCATGGAGCTTTTTTGAAACTCTTAAAGTTATCTCAGGATTGGATTTTGTATCACGAGGAAGAATTTCTATTTGTGAATTATCAATCTTATTAATGGCAAGTCTTGTAGAGTTTACAATTGACTCTCCAATTTCTTTATACTCTCCTGAAAGAGGAACTATTAGACCAATCTTAATTTTCTCTTGTGATAAGCTTTTTTCAACGTTTAAAAACAAACTCAAGAAAATTAAAAGAATAAATTGAATAATTATCTTCATTTTAATGTTATTATTATAATCTATTGACCCAATGAATCTACAATCAGACTTAAATATAAATACCATAAAAAAAGGTTTATACGTTGTATCAACCCCAATTGGAAATCTTGGAGATATTACACTTAGAGCCCTGAAAATATTAAGTAAATCAGATTATATTTTATGTGAAGATACAAGATTTTCGAAAAAACTACTTTCAAAATTTAAAATAAATTCAAATTTAATTTCAAATCATAAATTTAATGAAAAGAAAAATCTTCAAAAAATTATAGAAATATTAAAATCAGACAAAATTGTTTCATTAATTTCAGACGCAGGTACCCCAGCAATTTCTGACCCTGGAAGAATACTTATAAACGAATGTGTAAAAAAAGGGATTAATGTATACCCATGTCCTGGGCCATCAGCAGTTTCTGCCGCAATTTCTATCAGTGGTTTTTATGATCAATATTATTTTTACGGCTTTTTTCCTGAAAAAAAAGGAGAAATTCATAAAGACTTAAAAATTTTATCTGAATTATACTGTTCAATAGTTTTTTTTGTTTCAGCAAAAAAAATTAATAGAGTTATAGAACCCATTAAAGAATATTTTTCTGATAGAAAAATCGTTATTTGTAAAGAAATTTCCAAATTTTATGAAGAATATTATCGTAATAATGTTAGTGAACTTAAATTTTTTGAAAAAACACTTAAAGGTGAAATAACTCTAGTAATTTCTGAAAAAAAACACCAAAAAAATACTTCGAATAATCTAAACGAATCAGATAAAAAAAAAATAGAATAGAAAAATTAATTAAAAAATTAACAATTAAAGAAATTACTAATCTGATTAGTGAAGGAAAAAAAATTTCAAAGAAAGAGATTTATAATTACTGTTTAAAATTAAAAAATGAAAATTAAATTAATTCATCTATTTCTTATATTATTCATCTTAAATGGTTGTGTTGCAGCTTCCTCAACAGGTGTTTTTGGTACAGGTGTTAGCGTTGCTTTAGATCCAAGATCTTTAGGAACTCAAATTGATGATTCTATTATGGACAAAAACTTAGAAACAAGATTGTTACTTTTAAATAAAAACTATTTTTTATCTGTTAAAACTAAAATTTTAGATGGAAGAATATTTATTACTGGTAAAATAAACAATCCAGAAGAAAAATTAAAAATAACAAAATTAGCCTGGGAAACTGTGGGAGTTAGATCAGTAAAAAATGATTTAAAAGTTAAGGAGAAATTTAATTTTAAACAATCAGCCAAAGATTTACTTATTACTTCACAATTAAGAACAGCATTAGTCTTTAACAAACAAATTAAGTCAGCAAATTATAATATAGATACCTACAAGAGAAATATATATATTTATGGTATTGCTAATTCACAAGATGAAAAAAAAGAAGTCATCAATGAAGCTAAAAAAATTCTTGATGTTGAGGATGTAGTAGCAAGTATTCTTTTGGTAGAAGATTTAAGAATACAAAAGAATTAATTTTTTTTACTGTAATCAATTACACCTGCTGAATATGCAGCAACTGAAGCCAAATTTAAAATATCCGATGTAGATGATCTTAATGGTGCAATTTCAATAGCCTGTCCAAGGCCAATTAATAAAGGTCCAATTATCTTTGCTCCACCCAATGTTTTCATTATCTTGTAAGAAATAGTTGCACTATGTTGACCTGGCATAATTAGTATATTTGCTTTTCCTACAATTCCAGAAAAAGGATATAACTCTTTGTATTCTTCGTTTAAGGCTACATCTGGCTGCATATCACCATCAAATTGAAAATCGACTTTTTTATCTTGTAATATTTCTACAGCATCTCTTATATGTTTTGTTCTACTAGTTATTGGTTGGCCAAAAGTTGAATGAGATAAAAAAGCAACTTTTGGATTAAAACCAAATAATCTTACTACTCTTGCTGATGATATAGCTATTTCCGAAAGTTGTTCTGAGCTTGGGTATTCATGTACAGCTGTATCTGCAATAAAAACTGTTCTTCCTTTATTTATAACCATATTTAGACCAAACATTATTTCCCCAGGTCTTGTATCAACGACTTTATTAATTTTTTCCAATGATTGCGCATATCTCCTAGTATTTCCAGTTACCATAGCGTCTGCATCACCGCATGAAACCATGCAAGCTCCCCAAACTACCCTGTCATTTCTGACCATCCTATCACAATCTCTTTCTAGAAGACCTTGTTCTCTATGTAATTTTTTAAATATAAAATTTACATATTTTTCTCTTTTTTCTTTTATTGTTGAATTAACAATTTCAATATTAAAGTTTTCACTGTATCCAATGACTTTTAATCTTTCTTTAACTTTTTTTTCTTTTGCAATAATCACAGGAATTCCTAATCCACTATTTTTAAATGCTATTGCAGCTTTAAGTGTATTTTCATCTTCACCATCGGCAAAAACAACTTTCTTTTGATTTTTTTTAATCTGAGAATTAATACCTTGCATTATAGTTACAGAAGGATCTAACCTTTGCTTTAATTGTTCTTCATAGATTTCAAAGTTATCAATTTTTTTTCTAGCCACCCCACTATTAATTGCTGCTTTTGCAACTGCTATTGGAATCACAGTTATTAGTCTTGGATCAAATGTAGAAGGAATAATATATTCTTTTCCATATTTTGGTCTTTCACCTCCCATTGCCGCCACAACTTCATCCGGAACTCTTCTTCTTGCCAATTCTGCAATTGCATTAGAAGCTGCTACTTTCATTTCTTCATTAATTGTTATAGCTCTTACATCTAAAGCTCCTCTAAAAATATATGGAAATCCAAGCAAGTTATTTACTTGATTTGGATAATCTGATCTTCCGGTAGCAACAATTGCATCGTTTCTTGCTTCTTCAACTTCTTCTGGTGTAATTTCTGGGTCAGGATTAGCACAAGCAAAAATAATTGGATTTTTTGCCATTTTTTTTACCATCTCTTTTTTTAAGATATTTGAAGAAGACAGTCCTAAAAATACATCAGCATCTTTTATTACGTCATCAAGATTTCTGTGTTTTGTTTCAATTGCATATACAGATTTCCATTCATTCAAATTATTTCTCTTTTTATGAATAACTCCTTTTCTATCTAACATAATAATATTTTTTTTTAAGACACCATTTTTTATAAATAAATTTGTGCATGCCATTGCTGAAGCTCCAGCACCATTTACAACAACTTTAATTTTTTTTATATTTTTTTTTGCTATATCAATTGCGTTAATTAAAGCAGCACAAGTTATTATTGCAGTTCCATGTTGATCATCGTGAAATACTGGAATATTCACAATTTTTTTAAGCTTTTCTTCAATTATGAAACAATCAGGTGCAGCAATATCTTCTAAGTTAATTCCTCCAAAGCTACTTGCAAAATTTTTTATACTATTAACTATTTCAATAGGATCAGACGAATCTATCTCAAGATCTATAGCATCAATATCAGCAAATCTTTTAAACAGGACTGCTTTTCCTTCCATGACTGGTTTAGAAGCTATCGCTCCTAAATTACCTAGTCCTAAAATTGCAGAACCATTACTGATTACAGCTACTAAATTTCCTTTAGTAGTATAGTCATAAGCAAACTCAGGATTTTTTGCTATTGCTTTAACTGGTGCTGCGACACCAGGAGAGTAAGCTAATGCCAAATCTCTCTTAGTAATCATTGGTTTTGAAGAGATAATCTCTATCTTTCCTGATTTTTTTGAGTTATGAAATTCTAATGCTTCTTTATCAGAATAATGTTCGATTTTATTTTTTTTCATTTTAATGTAATTAGATATACAAAATAGAGCTAATTTAAGACTAATATGATTTATGAACCTAATTAAGTCAACTGGTACATTCAGTTTTTTTACTCTGATTAGTAGATTGTTAGGATATTTAAGAGATGTTCTGATAGCAATATTTCTTGGGTCAGGACCTTTGGCAGATGCTTTTTTTGTAGCATTTAGAATTCCAAACACTTTTAGAAGATTATTTTCAGAAGGAACTTTTAATGCTGCGTTTATTCCAAGTTATTCTTCTGAGTTAATGAAAGGTAAAAGAAAAACACAACTATTTGCCAACAAGGTATTTAATATTCTTCTATTTAACTTAATGTTTTTAGTTTTTATTGTTGAAATTTTTATGCCAGTTTTTATTTTATTAATTGCTCCAGGTTTTAGCGAAAACTCTGAAAAATTTAATATAGCAATAACTTTAACTAGAATAACTTTCCCCTTTCTTTTTTTTGTTAGTTTATCATCTTTTTTTTCAGCAATATTAAACTCACATAATAAGTTTGCTGCTGCGTCAGCAGCTCCAATTATTTTAAATATTATATTAATTTCAGTCCTTTTGTTTGGAAGTTATCTAGCAGATCAACTGGTTTACTATCTATCTTATGCGGTAACTATTGCAGGATTAGTTCAGCTATTTTTTTTACTGATATTTGTAAAAAAATATTTTTTACCTAATTTATCATTAAGTTTTAAAATGGATAAAAATATAAAATTATTTTTTAATAAATTATTACCAAGTATTTTTTCATCAGGAGTAACACAAATAAATATTTTAGTAGGTACAATAATAGCTTCCTTTGAAGCAAGTGCTGTATCTTATCTTTATTATGCAGACAGAATTTATCAAATTAATCTTGCAATAGCTGGAATTGCAATTGGAACAGTTCTTTTACCAAATTTAAGCAAATACATTAAAAATAAAAATGCTAAAAAAATTGTTTTTATACAGAACAAATCTTTAGAACTAAGTTTATTTTTAAGTCTCCCAGCTTCAATGGCTTTGCTTATAGCATCAGATGAAATCACATCTGCATTATTTGGTTATGGTTCTTTTGATGAAATAAGTGTAAATAATTCAGCCCTTGCATTATTTTATTTTGCATTAGGTTTGCCTGCATTTTCTCTAATAAAAGTATTTTCA
>Ga0187833_10003490_pt1 | contig 15921 bp, 13 predicted proteins | sample ETNtaG_37_FD_167968 | JGI IMG/M metagenome (GOLD analysis project Ga0187833, IMG submission 167968) | Marine microbial and viral communities from oxygen minimum zone, Eastern Pacific Ocean - ETNP2014_SV_400_PacBio MetaG (Illumina Assembly) | ecosystem: Environmental > Aquatic > Marine > Hypoxic...
GGAAAGGTCTTTCGGGAAGTTCGAAAGGGTCTTTGTTTTACCGGTTGAAGTCAATTCTGACAAAGTCAAGGCTGATTTCAAAGACGGTGTTCTGAAAATCTTTATTCCAAAACCAGAGGAACAGAAAACAAAAAAGATCACGATCCATTAATCGTTTTTATTTCAACTCTCATCTCCGATTCCGGGGTGGTTCTAATCGAACCACCCCATTAGGAGTCGATTGTCGTATTGCCAACCCCGGTTTTTTCAAAAACCGAACCTTTCTATCTTTTCATTAGACATTCAAAAAAAAACATATACTTTTTAACAACCGGTTTTTTTCGAGTTAAATCTTATTCCCATTTATCAAAGAGTTATGAAAACAGACCAGAACCTGCAGAGCGCCTAACAGATAAAGCGGTTAAAATTGCTTTTATTTCGTTCACAATCATTTAGGTACGGCTCGGTAGGAGGCTAAAATGATTAGAAAATTATTCATAATTTTGTTTTTTATCTTTGTTTTGGCATTTATGCTGATTATTAGGGATTCATAACTCTGCCTTCATTTAAAAAAGCAAAGACATTGGACACTCGGGATCACTTTATACAAAAAACAGCTTAGCCGCTAAAAGAGATTCCGGATTGACTTATCGGTATGGCCCCATGAAATCAACATCATACAACTTGGTCATGTCGGCCCTGTACAACGGCAAAAAAGGCGAACACCCTCCTGTGTGGAACCCGACCTCGATTATCTGTCATGGCCCCATGGATGCCAGTGGTATCTCCTTTGAAGAATCTCAAGGCGGTCGTTCCTGCCGCCCATGAGGGATACTCGCCGATTTGAAAGTAATTTTTTTCAATCTGGACTTAAATAGGAGACTGTTTTATGGCCGCATGGGAAACCTATCTCAATGATCACAAAGACCGATTTGTCAGCGAATTAGTGGAATTTTTGCGCATCCCCAGTATATCCAGCCTTCCGGACCACGCGCCCGATGTACAGGAGGCGGCTGAGTGGGTCGAGACCCGAATGAAATCGGCTGGTATAGAATCTGTCCGGATTATACCTACAGAGGGACACCCGGTGGTCTACGGTGACTGGCTCCATGCACCGGACAAACCGACCGTGTTGATCTACGGTCATTTCGATACCCAGCCGGTCGATCCTTTGGAACTCTGGGACAATCCGCCTTTTGAGCCTACCATAAAGGGTGGTCGTATCTATGCACGGGGTGCCACGGATGACAAGGGGAACCTTTTTATCCCGATCATTGTCACCGAGGCATTGCTTAAAGCAGAAGGGACGTTGCCGGTCAATCTTAAATTTCTCTTTGAGGGCCAGGAAGAGATCGGCAGCCCACAGTTGCCGAACTTCATTAGGGCTGAAAAGGATTTATTGGCCTGTGATCTGATCTTGAGTGCCGACGGAGGCCAGTGGGGCGAGGATCAGCCGGCGGCCATATTGGGTACGCGGGGCTTGTCACCGGTGCTTATCGAAGTCTGGGGGCCTGATCATGATCTGCATTCAGGAACATACGGTGGTACCATCGCCAATCCGATCCATGCAATGACCCAAATCTTAACTTCGATGCATGACCAGGAGGGAAGGGTCACCGTAGATGGGTTCTACGATGATGTGCGGCCATTGAGTGATGAAGAGCGAACCCAGTTGAACCGGGTACCTTTTGACGAAGCAAAATATCTTGATGAAACCGGTTCAGTCTCTCTTTTTGGCGAACCGGGGTTCACAAGCCATGAGCGGGCCTGGTCCAGGCCAACCCTTGAAATTAATGGCATATACGGCGGATTTCAGGGAGAAGGTTTAAAAACAGTTTTGCCTAGTAGAGCCAACGCCAAGATTTCCTGTCGATTGGTAGCCGATCAGGATCCGATCAAAATTGCCGATCGACTTGAGACACACGTCAAAAAAGTAACCCCGCCAGGTGTGAAAGTGACGGTCATCAAACCTGAGAACAGGGCAATCCCGTATTTGGTTCCAGCGACGGATCCCGGTATCTGGATCAGTGCATCGGTTCTCCGGGATCTTTATGGAAAAGAGCCTTATTATATTCGCATGGGCGCAACGATTCCGGTAAATGCCCTGTTTTTTCACCTCCTAGGAATCCACACAGTGATTTTTTCTTTTGGTCTTCAGGATGAGTGCCAACATTCTCCCAACGAATTTTTCCGTCTTTCCAGTTATAAAAGAGGTCAGAAAGCTTATGGCATGCTGCTGAAACGGTTGGGAAAAGAGTTTTGGCCATAATGGTTTTGGCCATTTGCACAAAGCTTGGAATTCAAAATAGGGTGTGCGTTTCCTTACTACACCACACTTCCTTTTTTGTGCTATCCGTGATCTACTTCATATAAACAGTCTTCCAAGGTGGCCAAACCCCGTTCCAGCTGTTCATCGGTGATCACCAGGGGCATTAACGTGCGGATTACATTGCCGAAAGTTCCACATGAAAGCAAAACCAAACCTTTATCATAACAAAGTTTTACCAATTTATCGGCTTCATCCTTTGCAGGTTCTTTGGTTTCCCGATCCCTTACGAGTTCGATTGCTAACATCGGCCCCTTTCCACGTACATCCCCAACAATCTCGTATTTTTTCTGAAATTCCTTAAATCGGAATAGGATTTTCTCCCCAAGATTTTTCCCTTTTTTAAGCAGGCCGTCTTCGAACAAAATATCGAGAACAGCCAGCCCGGCCCGACAGGAAATAGGATTTCCACTAAATGTGCCCCCCAAACCGCCCACATGAATCTTGTTGAGCATTTCTTTTCGTCCGATGATGGCGCTCAAAGGCATTCCGCCGGCTAAACTCTTAGCCGATGTAATCAGATCCGGTTCAACACTCCAATGTTCGATGGCAAAAAATTTTCCAGTTCGGCCCACCCCTGTCTGTACTTCATCGACAATGAGAGCGATATCGTATTTTTGAGTAATTTTCTGCAGTTTCGGGAAATACTCGGGAGGAGGAGTAATAAAACCGCCTTCTCCTTGAATCGGTTCTGCAATGACCGCTGCCGTGGATTCCGGTGCGACATGGGAGGTAAAAATATCTTCCAGATAATCGACACAGGTGATATCGCATGTGGGATATGTCAAACCAAAAGAACAGCGGTAACAATATGCATAATGAGTGCGATATATTTCAGAGGGAAAGGGTCCGAATCCGAATTTGTAAGGCTCGATTTTGCTGGTGAGACCGAGGGTGAATATGGTACGGCCATGGAAGGCGTTCTCAAAGCAAATGACGGCCGGTCTTTTTTTTACGTAGCGCGCGATCTTGATTGCATTTTCCACCGCTTCCGCCCCACTGTTTGCAAACAGGGTCATCTTAGGAAAGTTTCCCGGCGCGAGTTCATTGAGTTTGGTTGCAAATTCAATGTAGGGCTCGTACATGGCGACATGAAAACAGGTGTGGATATATTTTTCAGCCTGATCCTGTATCGCTGCCACCACTTTCGGATGACAATGTCCGACATTGTTCACTCCGATACCGCCCGCAAAATCGATCAGTTCGCGACCATCCACATCGATCATCATCGCCCCGGAAGCCTCTCGAATAAATGCGGGAGTAATATTATAAGATGCCTGGGGTACGTGTTGTTTGCGCTGCTGCGTCAGCGTTTCAGTTCTGTTTTTCATGTTTGCCCCTCCTTTACCTTGTAAGGATTCTGTGCTTCGTCCATGGCCTGGTTTTCAAGAATACGACTTCAATAAGCATCTGTCTATAGCCCCATGTCCTGTTCCTCCTCAGTAATACATTCGACGATAATCTTTAGGGCAGCATCAACTTTTTCCTTTTGAATCGTTAATGACGGCGCAAACTCAATGGCCTGGCGTATTGGAGCCAGCTTGATAATCAGTCCCTTTTGATTGGTGCGTTCAATCATATTTACCAAGTGCTCTGTCGGCATGGGTGTACGGGTCTTTTTTTCGACCGTAAAATCGATGGCAGTCCATAACCCGGTCCCCCTTACCTCACCAACGGTGGGATGGTCTGTTAGCGCTTGTAACCCTTCCAAAAAATATTTTCCCAGATCAGCCGAGTTGTCTATCAGTTTATCTCTTTTTAAAATCTCGATGATCTTCAATCCAGCCGCACAGGAAACCGGATGATTTCCGTAGGTGTGAAGATGGTTAAAAATCGCTATCGGCTCCATCACTTCGTCTGTACATCCCACTGCACAGAGCGGAACATAACCACTAGTAATTCCCTTGGCCATTGTGATGAAGTCCGGTTGAACGTTAAAATGTTCAAACCCAAACATCTTTCCTGTTCTACCGAATCCACAAATAACCTCATCGATAATCAATAGGATGCCGTATTGATCACAAATTTTTCTTACAATCGGCCAGTATTCCTCTGGCGGTGCCAGAGCGCGAACCCCTGCTGAATCGGTTCGCCGATAAATGCGGAAATCAGTCCGGGGCCCTCGAATTCAATAACCTGTTCAATATTTCGGGCGCATGCCATATCGCAATCAGGATAAGTCAAACCAAAGGGACAACGATAGCAATAGGGCGATTCTACAAAAATACTTCCCGGTGTAAGTGGTTCCAACATATGCCGCATCGGTACGACACTCCCCAGCGCTCTTAGGCCAACGCCATTGACGCCATCGTAGGCGCCCTTTCGAGAAATAACTTTGAATCGTCCCTTTTCTCCCTTAAAATAGTGGTAGTGTTTGGCGAGTTTCATGGCGGATTCTACCGCCTCAGAACCATCACACTCGAATGCAAACCGATTGATTGGACCGGGCACCGTTTCTGAAAGAACCTCGGCCAGTTCTACTGCAGGTGTATTAGCGAACATCATGGGGGTAAAGTAGGGTATTTGGCATATCTGGTCATAAATAGCTTTTGCCAATTCTTTGTTCCCATAACCCAGATGAACCGGGCGCGTCACCCCGGCGGTAAGATCGATATATTTCTTGCCTTCGGCGTCATAAACATTGATCCCTTCGCCTTTACTTACCACCATAATTCCCTTTTTGACCACATCTCGGTGGGTGAGGTGTAAAATAAGATGGGATGTTTCATCCAATTTATTTTTTGAAGTTGTCATCTTCCCTCATATATTCTGAATAAAAAGTAAAAAGCATAAACAAGTTTTACTTGTTTTGAAAGCAACGATAAAACTGTTGGATCTTATCCAATGCCTGTACGCATTCTGGTTCGGGGACCTCTACCGCCGGCAGGACGCCAGTCCGGTGGTGTTTTGACTTCTTCTAACAAATGAAGATGATTCTGCTTTTTAAGCCTGTAAAAGATCAGGGCCCAAGCGCATGGAATTTCAGGGTCAACTTCACATTGTCCGTTTTGAGGTCCACCACAAGGACCATTAAAAAGGCTTTTGGCACAACGGGTAACCGGGCAAATCCCCCCTGTACATGACAGCCGGCAGTCACCGCACCCATTGCACATCTCACTCCAGATTCCTGGTTTGAGTGAGGCACCGAGAAAAGTGGTGTTTAGTGTTGGAAAAATAGGCAGCGGTTCAAATGCGTCTGCCATAGTCTGCACACCGGCACCGCAGGCCAAAGACAAAACAGCATCTGTTTCCGGCGGGATCTCCTGATAGGCGATAACCAGGTCATGTTCGCACTGGCGTAAAATGGACCCGACCGTGAACTCCGGCGGATGGTCTTTGTAATGGCGGGGATGTGACAGCTCCCTGGCCAACTGCCGGGCTTCCCGCTCTCCGCCGGAAAGACATACGGTGACACAGCTTCCGCACCCGAGAACGAGAACCCGCTTATAATCGAGTATTGTTGAAACAATCTCATCCAGGGGTTTTAGATCGCCGACAATCATCTCTGAACCTCTTTTGGCCTTTTTCCGCCGGAAAAGAAATGGGCCCGAGCCAGGGAAGCGACCGATTCCCTGTGGCGAGGGCAGAGTGGTTTGATTGTCCTATCGAGTTTGACTGACACTGTTTCACCGAAGCGGGTCGTATAAAGGATTTCTCCACATACGCTACAGTGGGCGAGGGTCAACGAAGCGATTTCATCCCATTTGTTTTCCAGCAGATGCTGAAATTCGATCGCATCCTCAGGACATACCCGCCAGCAGTTTCCACACCGGGCACATCGGGCCATGTTGTGGCGCAAGGTCCGCTGATCACCAACATCCGTTGAATCGAGGGCATCAGCGGGGCAGTTCTGCACACAGGCCAAACAACCGTTGCATTTTTCATTTACACGAAAATACGACATGTGCTTTTCTCCCGAAACCGGCATATTTCAATGCCGCATTGCGGATTCGAGGGTATTGAAGCCTACCCGGATCCGTAAAATTGATGGATTGTGGATAGCAGAATCTTACACATTGAGGGTCTCCATCGCACAAATTGCATTTAAAAATCTTTTGATCCCGGGGATCGAATCCCATGGCCCCGAAGGGGCAGGCCGACACGCAGATTTTGCAGCTGATGCACCGATCGTAATCAATCACGACACGATTCAACCCGGTGTCCCGTTGGATGGCTTCACGGGGACAGGCGGTCATGCACGGTGCATCTTCGCATTGCTGACAGCTTATAGGAATAAATATGCCCTCATTTCTCCAATGGATAATGCGGATTCTTGATTTTGTCGGGTTGCTGACGCCGCATTGGCTGATGGAGCAGACGATTTCACACTGCCTGCAGCCCGTGCATTTTTTCGGATCCACCACAAGCTGTCTGTCAGATATGGACGATCTGCTTTTTACTTCAACAAAACCCATAGGTCCTCGATTCCCAAATTTTTAAAGAAGCTCAATTTCACCATTGATTTTCTGTCCCACCCTTTGCTTTTGTAATATCGACTTACCAGGCGTTGAAACGTTTTCAATTCCAGTCCATCCCAGCATGATTTTGTCATTCGGAGCCCAACAGGAACATCAAAGGCTTCCGTTATCGATGCTGGTCGTCCATGGATCGATGATTCCCTGAGGTTTAACAGGCGCTCTGTGGCATAACAGCGGTGAGCAATCTCGGCTAGGTCATTCTTTTTCACCCTCAGACCGGTAACCAGATCAAGCAACTTCTCATACACCGAAAACAAAGGCATACCCAATATGTCTTCAGGGACATGAAACCCGTTAAAACCAAGACAATTGGCGACCATCTCACTGGCCTTCCGCCCAGGCATTTTGCCCATTGCCCGGCGATCGATTGATCCGCTTTTCCATCGATCTGTAACACGCATTCCGGTCGTTTTAATCGGGTAAGATTTTTCGTGTGCATTATTATTCACCTTAGGGAAACTGATATTTCTTTGAGCCGGAGTCAGAGGGTCGGCAACCGCTTCGGTATGCATTTGAATCAATTCTATTACCGACGGAAAGCAGGACAGACTTTCTTTGCCCAGTTTTTTACTTGCGCCCAAGGGTCCCAGGGACAGGATTGTGCCGATTCCTTTGTTGGCGGTGATTCGATTGACCACTTCCATATGAGTCGCAATGTTGTTTCTGGAAAGGGGTATACCGCGAATCTTTTTTTGCGTGATGATCCCCGCTTGAAATAACCGGAGTACCCATTCGAGGATACACCGGGTAGAAAAAAGATCCGAACCGGATTCTGCAATGAGGTGTCGGAGGGCCATTTCAGAGTCCAGGTCTGCTCCCTGAAAACTGTTTACTGACATATTCCGTATCGACACCTCATTCTTTTCGAAGGTGCTCGGCGCATGGGGAAGGTGGATGATTGGTAACAGTCGATCAAAAATTTCTTTTTGATAGGCCAACAGATCTACGGGGCGTTTGACCAAAACATCCCGGGCGCCGCGGCAGACAACTGCCTTGATGTTTTTAGACCCCAAAACAGCTCCCATGCCGGTTCGCCCGGCACGGTGACCGCAATCGGTGCTCACATCGGCGAAACAGACTCGGTTTTCACCAGCCGGTCCAACCACCAGCGCCCGGACGTCTTCATCCAACAGGTCTTTTCGAATATTGCCCAGGGTTTCGGATATGCTTTTTCCTTTTAGGTTTTTTGCAGTTTTGAAATCGATTTTTCCGTCATGAATATATAGGTAAACCGGATGTCGCGATTTCCCGGTGATGACCAGGTGGTCGAAACCAGCCCATCGCATCTCTCCGGCAAAATGTCCGGTTACAGGGGAGAAGGTGCTGAGCCCGGTCAGTGGGGATTTTGATGTGATCCCAGTACATTCGAAAGGTCCGAACCCAGTGCCGCCTAACACGCCGGTGCTGATGATGACCACATTGCCCGGACCCAAAGGATCCGATCCCTTGGGCAGGTGTCGGAAAAGGAGGTAAGTACTTATTCCTCTTCCACCTAAAAATTTTCGCCGCCACTCATAGGGGATTTCCTTGACAATCGTTTTTTTCTGTCCCAGGTCAATGTAAGCGAGCTTTCGGTTTAGTGCCATGGCAATACGGTGTTACCACAAAGTTGCTGTCATTTTGCTTTGGTTACTGACTGCTCATTGATTTTACGGCTGATCATCTCAGCTGCCCGGCGCGTCTCTTTGGCAAGGTCCGCCATTTTTTTGCCGCTCATTATCGGTTTAAAACCGACAACCCAGATCGCCGAGGTGAATTGTTCTTCCCCTTTGATGGCAGAAGCAACCGCACGCATGCCACTGATATATTCCTCGTCATCGATCGCAAAACCATTTTGTCTCGCACCTCGAATCGCATTAAAAAATTCGTGGAAATCGATAATTGTATTTTCAGTGAATCGGTGGAGGCCCATCCTGTGAACCAGGTCTTTTGCTTCTTGTTCCGGGATGGAAGCCATAAATACCTTTCCCACTGCACCGGCAAAAAGAGGAATGCGGGTACCGACGGGCGCTGTAATCTTTAGATCCTGACGTGATTCTACGATGTCGATGATGGTGACGTTTTCCCCGTTCCTCACCCCCAGAAAAACCGATTCCTGGGCCAGTTCCATCAAGTTTTCCATGATCGGACGTGCTGTATCTTTAAGGTCAATGCGTGAAAATGCCGATTTTCCAAGTTCAAACAGAGTAACGCCAAGGACATACCGCTTTGTTGACGGATCCCGGATAACTGCTCCGATCCTCTCGAGGGCTGAGGCAATACCATGCACAGTGCTTTTGCTGATCTTGAGCTTTTCTGAAAGATCACTGATCCTAGCTCCCTGATCCCTTTCGGAAATCAGCCGCAATATTTGAAATGTTTTTTTGACAGTCGGTGCTTGGTATTGTTCGCTCATTGTTCACCATAATGAACTTTTAGTTTGATCTATTTTACTATTCAGATCTGTTCACTGTCAAGAATATTCTTTTTATAAATAAAAAAATGTGCAATAGATGGATATTTTTCTCTTGACAAAGAAACTTATTATGGTAGCGTTCAGTGGTTAATAAGTTCATAATAATGAACTGAATCATTTGTTTGATCCTTTTGAAAAGATTTATCGGAAAAAATCGATTGAAAAACCCTGCAGCTCCGCTTGCCAGAAAGACGGGGGATGCCTTCGCCTTTTCAGGTCTAGAATTGGATCCGATAGCCAAAAACTTTAAAAATATTTTCAAAATGACTCACTGCCATTATGGAAAGGAGCAAACAATGTCAATCGATCGACAAAAGCAGTCAGCAGCTGAAAGCCTGCGTAAAACGAGGACCTTTGGCAAGGTCAGGTGCCACAACCCCAGTTGTATGGGAAGAATTCAACCTGACTCCGGGATCGAGCAAGTCAAGTGCCCCACCTGTGGAATGGAGTACCGTCTGTTTTGGGTGAAACCGACATTACCCCGAATCCGGGGGCCGGTATGGGATGTCAACCGGGGTATCGCCCAAAAAAGTTTGCTGAAAAAGAAACGGTCAAAAAAGGGGGGTTAATTAAGATGGCACTGGACAGAAAAATCGCATTAATCAACTTAAGTACAAACGAAATTGAGATTAAACCGATTCCGATGGAAGTGCGTAAAAAATACTTGGGTGGTAGGGGTCTTGACGCGTATCTTCTGTTTAATCACACAAAAAAACGGATTGATCCGATCGGTCCTGAAAATACGCTTATCATCAGCGGCGGTATCCTCACTGCCACATGTGCATCGGCAACCGCCCGAACCCATGTCATGGCCAAGTCGCCTTTGACGGGGTTGCTTGGCAGTACAAACATGGGTGGATTTTTCGCCCCCGAGCTCGCCTGGGCAGGTTTCCATCATCTGGTCATCAAGGGAAGGGCGAAAAATCCGGTCTATCTTTTTGTTCAAAATGGAGAAATCGAAATTAGAGATGCCACAAATCTATGGGGAAAAACCACTACCGATACCCAGTGGTATATTCGTGAAGAACTCGGTGATGATGAAGTAAAGAGCTGTGTGATCGGTCCGGCCGGAGAAAATCTCGTTCGATTCGCCAACGTCATGACCGGTATCAAAAATTCCGGTGGCAGAACCGGGATGGGCTGCGTTATGGGATCAAAGAATCTCAAAGCGGTGGCTGCACGCGGAACCATGGACATTCACCTCGCCCATCCCCAAGAGGCTTTTGAATATAACAAGCGTTTTATTGATCAAATTACCAGCGCAAAAGTCAATCAGACCCAGGGAATACTGGGAACACCTTTTATTTGGGGCGCCACCAACTGTTGGGGTGGTGTGAGAACACGGAATTTTCAATATAACCAGCTCGAATATGCTGACGATGTGGAACCTGAACGATTCGATGAAATCGCTACCGAGACGATCGGTCCCTATCATATGACCGCATGTTTTGGTTGTCAGATACACTGTCGTGCTCAGTACAAAATCCCGTCCGGTCCCTATGCCGGAAAATACGATGAAGGCCCGGAATACACATCTCAAGGGGCCTTTGCCTCTGAACCGGGCTGCCGCAGCGCGGAGACTGTGTTGGCCGGAAACCATTTGGTCGATCAGTTCGGCATGGACAACCTGGAAACCGGCAGCATCATTTCTTGGGCCATGGAACTTTATGAAGAAGGCATTCTGACCGGCAAGGAAACCGATGGCCTCGATCTGTGTTTTGGCAATGACAAGGCGCTCTTGGAAATGGTCGAACGCATTTGTTACCGAAAAGGATGGCTGGGCGACACCCTAGCGGACGGGGGTATCCCGGCTGCTGAAAAAATTGGCAAAGACGCTTTTGACTACCTGATTCAGGTGAAAGGTATGAACAATCTTCATTCGGATGAGCGAGCCACACCAGCACTGGCGCTTAACATCGCCACGGCATCCCGGGGAAGCGATCATCTAAGAAGCCGGCCGGCCATCGATCTTTATCACCTACCGGAAGAGGTGTTGAGAAAGATCTACAGCAGCCCCATGCCCTATGACGGCCCCTTGAGCAGCGAACACACCTCCTATGATGGGAAAGCGTGGATGGTCTACTGGCAGGAAAATTGTTATATGGCCGTTGACTGCCTCGGCATCTGTAAATACCACACATTGTTTTTGGGTGCGACATTGCCCAATTTCGAAGACTGGCCCAAGGTGATCTACTATAACACCGGTCTTGAACTAACTCCGAAAGAGATCTGGACCATAGCTGAACGGGGTAACATGATCGAACGCATGTTCAACCTCAGGGAAGGATTGACGCGGAACGATTTAAGAAAAGGCGATACACTGAATCATCGATATTTTGACGAACCCTGCCGACGCGGCGCACCCGATGTCATTGGCATGTCCATTGACCGAAAAAAGTTCGATGAAATGATCGATGAGTTTTACACATTTAAGGGGTTGACTAAAAACGGCAGACCGAAAGCCGAGACTTTGAAACGACTGAATCTTGAAAAGGAACCATCACATCTGCTGTAATGACAAGCTTTAATTTGATGGATTCATCAAATTTTGAAAGGAGACAATGAATGGAACCCGCTGGTAAAGTTTTGATGATCGATCATGAAAAATGCACCGGATGTCGGCTCTGCGAACTGGTATGTGCAGTGAAGCACGATGGTGTATCCAACCCGATGCGCAGTCGAATCCGCGTGATGAAATGGGAACAAGAGGGGCTTTATATACCGATGTCATGCCAGCAATGTCAAGATGCGCCGTGTATGAACGGCTGTCCAGTCAATGCTATCTCACATAATGAAACGTTGAACCGGATTGAAGTCGATTATGACATCTGTATCGGGTGCCGCACCTGTGTGTCGGTGTGTCCATTTGGCGCCATGAACTTCAACACCATCGATCGAAAAGTGATCAAGTGTGATTTGTGTGACGGGGACCCCCAATGTGTACGCTTTTGTGATATCAAAGCCGTTGATTATGTGGATGCGGGTGATGTCAGCATTATGAAAAAGAAAGAAGCTGCCCATCGCTTATCCGCAGCGAATAAGAAAGCGGCAGCGCTGCAAACAACGATGTGAGTGGAATCGGCTTTCGAAACATATCATACCATATATGGGCTAACCCCCCCCAACCAGAAGGAGGAATTTCACCTTGTCTCCTTCTTTAAGGGATCGGGTTGCAATCTCTTTTCTGGACAAAAACGCCTCATCGTTGATCATAATCTGAATGACGATGTCCAGTTCCCCTTTTTGATCCAGTAAAACCTGACCGGCTTTTTTACCATACGTCCGGATCAGGTGATCGATTAGATGTTTAACCGTCCCGCCGTCTATCACGATTTCTGTTTTTCGACCGATAAGGCGGGACAAACTAGGAAGGCTGAGTGTTTCAACGCTGATTTTCAATGTGAACCTCCGACGAACAATCGAACCGATAGCTGATACGGACTGGAGACGATTTAAAAACCCATATTTTTCGCCTTTGGTTTCCCATTTTGTTATTTAAATATCTCAAAAAGCAGAGACAGGAAACCAAACAATGATTCTGTAGCACGGGCGGTATGAAGAATCAATATGGGATTTTGGTATGCCAGCCAAAAATAAAAACGCGATGATGATAAATCACAGAGAAGCGTTTGGAATAAAATGAGTGATGCTGATGAGAAAAGGAGGTTGAGCACGTCATGGACAAGTTAAATTCACCGGCCCCCGAAAACGTTCGGGATTCAAAATTGCTAACACAGGTCGCCCTTGGTCAGAAAAAAGCTGATCTGGCTATCGTAAACACAACACTTCTTAATGTATATACGGGCGAATTACTGAAACAGTATTCCGTTAGTATCAAAGATAAATGGATCGCATACGTGGGGGAAGCCCCGAATGATACCATTGGCCCGCATACAACAGTTATAGATGCCAAGGGAAAAACCCTTATTCCAGGTTTGATTGACGGCCACATGCATTTGGGTGGGCTTTTTCTTATCAGTGAATTTTTGAAAGTTGCCATGATCGGCGGGACAACGACAATCATCACCGAAACGATGGAGCCTTTTCCCGTGGCAGGTCAAAAAGGTGTAAAAGACTTTTTAAATTCGCTGAAAGATCAGCCGGTGAAGATATTTGCAACTGCCCCGGCAATGGTTTCCATCAGCCGGACGGCGCGGGGGATTTCGAAAGAGACGCTTCGGGAGTTTCTGGCCCTGGAAGAAATCGTGGGGCTGGGAGAATCTTACTGGCAGGCGGTTCTTCAGGAACCCGGCCAAATGTTGCCGATTTTTCAAGAAACACTTTTATCCAGGAAAACCTTGGAAGGCCATTCCGCCGGTGCCAGTGGTAAAAAACTCAACGCGTATATTGCAACCGGTATTTCCTCTTGTCATGAACCGATAAGCGCCCCGGAGGTATTGGAAAGGGTAAGGTTGGGACTCAGGGTGATGGTACGAGAGGGGAGCATCAGAAGGGATCTGGAGGCGATCTCCGAGATAAAAGATACAAATATAGATTTTAGAAGGCTCATTTTGGTTACAGACGGGATTGAACCGGGCGATTTGATGGCGAAAGGTTATATGGAATACGTTGTTCAGAAAGCGATTGAATATGGGTTTGATCCGATTCGCGCAATCCAAATGGCGACGTTGAATGTTGCCGAGCATTTCTCTTTGGACGGTTTGATCGGTGGTATTGCTCCCGGCCGGTATGCCGATATGTTAGTGATCCCTGACCCGGAAAACATAAAAGCAGAATTTGTGATCAGCAATGGCCAAATTATCTCACGGCAGGGGAAACTGATAAAGGCACCTCGCCAACACAAATTTTCTCAAAGGAGCCGGAACACCGTCAATCTTTCAAGAAGGCTGGAACCTTCGGATTTTTCTATTCGGGTTATGAAGGAAGGACAACGTATTGGTGTTCGTGTTATCGATATGGTAACCGATCTGGTCTCCAAACAGCTAAATACTTGGGTTCCGGTGAAGAATGGCGAAGTTAAAATCGATACGAAACGGGATGTCGTAAAGGTTGCAGCCATCGACAGGACCCAGACCCCGGGCAAAATCTTCGTCGGTTTGGTCAAAGGTTTTCGCATGAAGTCGGGTGCCATTGCTTCCAGTACGGCTTGGGATACATCAGACATCATTGTTGTGGGCGCAAATGAGATGGATATGGCCCTGGCCGTTAACAGAATTTTTAATATGCAGGGTGGGGTCGTGGTCTGCGCCGAGAAAAAGATAATGGCCGAAATCCCCCTTCCGGTCTTCGGCCACATTTCAGAGTTGCCAATGGAGATGCTTGTGGAAAGGATAGCAGTTGTCAAAAAAGCCGTATCGGATCTCGGTGTCCCCTTTGCCGATCCGATTTTAACGCTGAGTACATTGACTGGTGCATCAGTTCCATTTTTTCGGATCTGTGAAGAAGGGCTAGTCAACTTGAAAGACGGTGTGACCAAATCGCTTTTTCTGGATTAGCGATCACTGTTGTTTATCGGTTTTCACGGCTTTTGATTTTATTTCAACGATCAGTTGATAGTTCAATATATAAACATCTTAAATATTCATCTTTAACATTATCTGTATTTTCCCGATCCTTGTGACGAATGATTTCAATCTTTGAATTTCGATCGGATATTCCCTATCATCGGTGAGAGTTTCCATAAGGCGTGAGAGCACCACATCTTTATCTGCTCTACTGGTGATTTTGGATTTTAGATAAAGAATTTGTTTTTCTTTATCGTACCTGATCATTGTATCAAAATCGAAGAATAAATCGATGTTGTCAAAAGCGATGCTCGTTGAAATATTACCGATCTTATCCGTATATTTTACATCCTTTCCAAAAAGGTGTGCTGAAAAAATATCTTATTTTTTCCGAGACTCACCTTATCGATCGATTGGACCCAGATCGTTCCGGACAGTTTTTTGACCACAGTTATTTCAACCGGCAGGGTGTCGCTGATAAGCCTTTCAATGACTTTTTCAGGAATAACGATGGTGATCTCATTTTTTTTCGATTTCAGCCAGCGCCCAGGAGCTCAATAGGAACAAACAAAGGACAAATGGAAGAACTGTATGGCCAATTTTTTTCATGGTTAAGTCCTTTCCACGGGCCTCTTCGATATCAGCCGCTGTGTAACTTGGAGTTATTTTTATGTGGTGTCAAGAGTTAATTACCTGTATTGTCAATGTGTTACAATGTAGTGTATAACTCCTTTAATTATGGAGCGCGTCAATTAAATGTATAATGCATATCTTATTTTTGGATGATTTGGGAAAATGTGGAGGTGCCTTGGGGGTTTCTTGTCAGAAAACCAAAATATTCATAGCCATACCGTTATCAATCGCATTAACAGCAATATCGGCACTAGCAGACTGTAGAGGTTGCTGTTCCCGACATGGCGGAGTCGATTGTATCGATGGTGTCACCCAATGTCGTGATGGAAGTTCGCTTTCTTCAAAATATAGAGCTAAAGGTTGCGACAAATGCGGTTCAGCATCCGTATCAAATACGCAGGAAGCTACGGATTCAACTGCAACGGTAAATTCTTCGAGCACAGATTCAGATCCAGCACACGGTCTTAGTGAATCCCAACCAACTTTCAAATGTAACGGCCATGTTGCATTCGGAATTCCAGGTTCTGAAGATCAGCTCCTATGTCGTGAGGCGTATGCGGTCGGTTATGACTATGACAAAAAAAT
>Ga0187833_10003495_pt1 | contig 15915 bp, 15 predicted proteins | sample ETNtaG_37_FD_167968 | JGI IMG/M metagenome (GOLD analysis project Ga0187833, IMG submission 167968) | Marine microbial and viral communities from oxygen minimum zone, Eastern Pacific Ocean - ETNP2014_SV_400_PacBio MetaG (Illumina Assembly) | ecosystem: Environmental > Aquatic > Marine > Hypoxic...
TATTAATACCTGCAGGGCCATTCATTATGGGAATTGATGGCATAAAGGAAGAGCAGCGTCCGAGTCATAAGGTTTATATTGATACATTCTACATTGATAGATACGAAGTAACAAATGCCCAATATTATGAGTTCTTGAATTACATCAAAGAAACAAATGACCATAGTAAATGCCAAAATAACGAACCGACCAATAAAGATCATACCCCGTTTAAATGGGAGGAAGATTATTATAATCACCCGGAATATCCTGTTGTCAGGGTAGACTGGTTTGACGCTTGTGCTTATGCGGCCTGGGCAGGTAAGAGGCTGCCAACAGAGGCTGAGTGGGAAAAGGCTGCAAGAGGAACAGATGAAAGAAAATGGCCCTGGGGTAATGAGTGGAATCCTGAAAAATGTAATACAGAAGATCCCGAACCAATCGGGAGTTATGAGGAGGGCAAAAGTCCATATGGATGCTACGACATGGCCGGAAGCGCTGCAGAATGGTGTTCTGACTGGGGAGCTACGAGTTATTACAGCAGGAGTCCAAAGAAAAATCCAAAAGGACCGGAAAAAGGTAATAAGAAAATCATTAGGGGTGGTTCCAGGTTTGCCAATGTAGGCATTCTACTGCGAAGTACCGGAAGAAAAACAATGGAACCAATTCTTGGGAATATGGGCGTAGGGTTTCGTTGCGCAAAATAAATTTGAGAATCAGCATATTTAAGATAACACCTCAGGAACCGGTTAAACGAATGGCACTTAATAATGTTACTTTTTATAAGCAAAAACAGCCATATTTAAAGAGACTTTCAAATTACACCAGGGAATTACCTGCCTAACCATTATAATACCAACGAGATACGCCCTTTGATTATATTTCCCGGAAATTCCTATAAACTATTTTATAGATTTATATTATCAATATGTTATCATTCGAAATTTGAGGAAAACGATATGGATCTCAAAGAGAAAAATTCTGACAAAAGGAATAACGAAAGAATAGATCTCTCATTCACAATATCGTTGCCAGGTCAAGATGGTGAGACGAAGAATATCAGCGCTAGTGGTGTTTATTTCGAAATAATAACAGATGACATAGAAGCGTTTGCCCCGGGCACAATAATACCAATTCAAATAACAGCAACCACTACCACTTCTGGCTTTGAAGAGAGAGAAATTAAACTTAAGGGGGAAGGATGCATTGTCAGGAATAATGTAGATGAAGTTACCGCTCATGGTAATAGATTGGGTGTAGCTTTGGAATTCAAGAATAAACTTAATATTCTACCTGGACTAATTTAATGAATTACCTCTTGAATTCTGCTATTTAATATGTATAATTTGCATCCACATTCTTTTAAAATCTGAAAATTTAAGCAGGAGATATTCTAATGGGAGACCTTTTAGGAAAACTAGATGAAATAATGACAAGTGATCGGGTGCGTAAACTTGGTGGATTATTCTGCCTGGTTACGATCATCATAACAGCAATAGCATTCATCATAGGCGCAGGAAGTTTGTTAAAGTCAGCGAAAGGCCCAGTCGCAGATGTAGAAGTCACTGAAGGCGAAGGAGCAGAAGAAGAGGATGCAACTGATGAAGACAATGAAGAAGAAGCTGAGGATGAGGCTGAAGAAGAAGCCGAAGAATAAATCCTGATTATAAATCGTCTCGTAATGATAATGGAAGTTCTTCCTCCTCCTTGTATATTTCATGACAATCATCACAGGTCGTCAGCAGCCGGTTAAATTCAGCATCTATAGTCTCCGCATTATGTTCTTTACATAACAAGATCAAATTCCTTACGGCATCAAAAAATCTGCTGCCCATTACAACAAATTCACTTGAAACACCACGATGCTCCTTCATATATAATTCCACACAACTATAACCAATGCCTTCCTTCAGTTCCTTTGTCCACATCTCTATTTCAACCCAGTCCCTGTTTTCTATTGACCTTGACAACCTCCTCAAATCTCTGGATGCATTTTTCATTGCCTGTCCTAAAGTCTCATCTTTTTCCCCGGATGTATACAGTACTTCAACTGCTATATCCTCCGGCTTCTTGCAGGAAATAAGTCCGGTAAACATCACACACACGATTATTAATATTATCAATAAACTCTTCATCTGCTGTTGCCTTGATCTTCAGATAATCTCAAGTTCTTTAGGAAATTTGGTCAGGTTTACGCAGCCATTGTCCGTTATAAGTATCATGTCTTCAAGCCTCACTCCACCCACACCCGGATAATAGAGTCCCGGTTCAACCGTAACTATATTCCCGGTCTTTAACGTACACTTTGCCTTTGATATTCGCGGCAGCTCGTGAACGTCCAGGCCGACACCATGACCTGTCCCGTGAAAGAAGCCTTTCATCTTGCCCTTAGTCTTTCCTGTCTTGAATCCCAGAGACGTCAGGTGCTTCATAACATTCCTGTGTATAAGATCTCCCCTTGCGCCATTCCTGGCAGATTCAAAGACCAGCTTTTGCGCAGACGCCACCGCCCTGTACATTTTCCTTAATGACCTTCCAGCCTTACCTTTGACAATAGTCCTGCTTATGTCTGCGTAATAGCCTGTCTGTTCATCCCTTGGGAAGACATCAAAAATAATCGGCTCATTTGCCTTCAACGGACCACTTCCCACATTGTGTGGTTCGCAGGATTGTTCGCCACAAGATACTATGGTGTGTTTAGCCGTACATCCAACCTTCATCAACTCCACATTAATTATTTGCCTTATCGATTCAGACGTGATCTGACTATTACGCTTTGAGACTAAAAACCCATTTTTTACCTTCGACTTCTTTATGCAGTCAATCGCCTTTTGAATAGCCCTTTCAGTTTCACGCAAGGTTCTTACAATGTGCCCTGTCTCCTCTTCATCCTTTATCTCTCTGGAAGCAAAGAACGGCCCTTTCTTAACTTCAAGCTTAAAGCTTTTTTTTCTCAGGAAATCAGCATATTTCACATTGAAATCTGCAGGGACCAGAAGTTTCTTGATCTTCATTTCTCTAAGGGCTGCAGCAACTACACCGATAAGTCCTGAGGGTGTTTCTCCTCTCTTCTTGATAATCCTCTCGTATTTAGAAAGAGAGAGTACTTTATCCGCCTTGGATTGAGACCTTGCCCGATCCAGCTCCAGGTCACTTGTAATCATAACCTTCCTGTTACCATGCTGGATATAGACAAAAGGATCAGGCGCCATGAAACCGGTGGCATAATACATATTGGAATCTCTTTCGCTGTCTGCAATGATCAGTATTACTTTGTTAACACTCATGATGCCGATTCTATTAAAATAGTTTTAAATGTCAATGAGCTTCCATGATTTTATGCAGCAGTATGAAAATTATTGTTTTGAGTGGTTACGGATGAAGGAAAGATAAATTAGATTGATCTGGCGTGAGATAGATTATGGTGAACTTGTGTATAGCTTCCCGTACTGATTAAGAAACATCTTTTCATATTGTAGTTCTTCTTTCTTGTGGGGAGGTTTTGTTTCGGCAGGATATCCTACGGCAATCATTGATTCTACCTTAAGCTTTGGAGGGATATTCAGAACATCCGAGACATAAGCCTCAGACGTTAACGTTTCACTGTGCATCCTCTCCCTGATCTGTATCCAGCAGCTCCCAAGTCCCAGGGATTCTGATGCCAGAAATATAAACGTGGAAGCAATAGAACAGTCCTCAACCCACACGTCACATTTATCCTCGTCTGCACAAACGACTATTCCAAGAGGTGCATTTTTCAGAAACGCTGAACCGTGCGTCTTTGCACTTGATAATTTTTCCAATAAATCCGGTTCTGTAACAACGATAAACTCCCACGGATTATGCCCCCTTGAAGAAGGAGAGCGAAGGGCAGCTTCTATTAATATTTCAATCTTCTCATTTTCAACCGGTTTCTCCTGGAATTTTCTTATACTTCGTCTTTTCTGAATAAGAGAACTGAACATATGGAATACTCCCTGTTTAAGAAAAGTGAAACCGGATTACTTCCTTATTATCCCTTTGCTTTTCAACAAGCCCAGCATAGCCTTAAGATTATCCTCAATAGATATATGTTCCGTATCCAGGACAATATCGGGATTAAGAGGTTCTTCATACGGTGCGTTTATTCCGGTAAATTGAGGTATTTTTCCGTCGATAGCTTTTTTATAAAGCCCTCTGGGATCTCTTTGTATACAAGTTTGAAGACTGCAACGGACAAAAACCTCAAAGAACCTCCCTTCCGGTATTAAGGCTTTTACCTGGTCTCTCTGACATCTCAGAGGAGAAATGAAGGTACATAACACAACAGAACCGTGTTCATAAAAAACACTGGCAACCTCTCCGACCCTCCGGATATTCTCTATCCTGTCTTCATCTTCTGAAAAACTGAGATCTTTACACAGGCCATGACGGAGTTTATCCCAGTCCAATAACGCTGTATGAATTCCCGTGGCGAAGAGAAGACGTTCAAGGCTTCTAGCAATAGTTGACTTACCAGACCCGGATAAGCCCGTAAACCAGATAACTGCAGTCTTATGTTTATATCTTTCTTCTCTCTCAGGACGAGCTATCGCAGCTCTTTCCATCTCGACTTTGATGGGCAGTTCTTCTTCGGCCTTCATCGTTTCTTCGGCATGGATAGTTTCTTCTATGCTTCTCACAGCGCCTCGAATCATTCCCGCTCCGACAGTGAAATTAGTATCAGGGTCTATGATTATAAAACTGCCTGTCTCGCGGTTCTTATTATACTGATCAAACATTATTGGTTGAGTAAGTTTAAACTGAGCACGTCCAATCTCATTCAGCATCAAAGTGTTTACATCTGTGTGGTGAGGGGTTGTTAATAACTCACAGAAAAGATTATGCTCTGTAGCATCGGTACGATGCAGGGTGTTTACGTCAAACATGTAAACCAACTCACTGATATAGGCATTAATCATTCTTGTGGTATGTTTTATGAAATAATTTTTGCCAACTTTAAGTGGATCATTACCCATCCAGCATACAATAGCATCGACATTGCTTTCGACTAAAGGAAGATTATGCCTCCGAACAATCATATCCCCCCGGCTGACATCTATTTCATCTTCCAGCGTCAGGACAACAGATTGCGGAGCACGTCCTTCCTCAAGCTCACCATCCATTGTTGTAATAGTCTTAACCTTGGAAATTATACCCGAGGGTAAAACCACGATTTCTTCTCCGGGACTAATTGTACCCGCAACAATCCTTCCGGCGTAGCCCCGGAAATTGAGATCAGGCCTTATAACATATTGCACCGGAAATCTAAAGTCGCGGATATTAAGATCAGAACCGATGTGAACATTTTCAAGAACATGCAATACCGTGGGTCCGTCATACCAGGGAGTATTTATACTCTTAGTAACTACATTGTCTCCTTTAAGGGCCGAAACCGGAATGTAAGTGATATCTTTAATATCAAGCTTCCGGGAATATTCATCATACTCATCAACAATTGATTCAAAAACTTCCGGGGAATAATTTACAAGATCAATCTTATTAACTGCAACTATCATATGGGAAACCTGCAAAAGACTTGCTATGAAACCGTGTCTCCTGGACTGTTCGAGAATACCCTTACGCGCATCGATTAAAATAATGGCGAGGTTGGCAGTGGAAGCTCCCGTAACCATATTGCGTGTGTACTGAACATGACCCGGCGTATCGGCAATGATAAATTTCCGTTTAGGAGTCTGGAAATAACGATAAGCTACATCAATAGTTATACCCTGTTCCCTTTCAGCAGCCAGTCCATCTGTTAACAGAGATAGATCTATTTCCTTTTCGCCTCTGCGTTCCGCAACCTTTTTGACTGCTTCAATCTGGTCATCGAATATATTCTTGGTATCCATAAGAAGCCTGCCAATAAGGGTAGACTTTCCGTCATCTACACTGCCAACGGTAGTAAACCTGAGTAAATTAGCATGACTTGTGGATGTGTATGGACTCATGATCTAGAAATACCCCTCCTTCTTCTTATCCTCCATCGAACTGTCAGTGGTAAGATCGATAATCCTGTTCTCCCTCTCAGACTTACAGGCTTCTTCAACTTCTAAGATTATATCATCTATTGTCCTGGCTTCTGACCGAACTGCTCCGGTACATGGACTACAACCCAGACTTCTAAACCTGCACATAACTTTTTCCACTTTTTCACCGGACCTCAGCTTAACCATATCATCGTACGGAACTAATATACCGTCCCTGTCAACTACTTCCCTCTCCTGTGCATAATATATAGGCACAATGGGTATATCTTCCTCTTTCAAGTAGTACCAGACGTCCATCTCTGTCCAGTTACTCAATGGAAACACCCTGATTGATTCTCCCTCATTAATACGGCAATTATATAAGTTCCAGAGCTCCGGCCTTTGATACTTGGGATCCCACTGCCCGAATTCATCTCTGAAAGAGAAAATACGCTCCTTTGCTCTCGATTTTTCCTCATCCCGACGCGCCCCTCCAAATGCAGCATCAAACTTGTGTTTCTTTATCGCATCAAGCAGCCCTTGAGTCTTTAATTTAGCACAACATTTATCCACCCCGATAGCTTGAGGGTGTGTACCCTCACTAATCCCCTCCTCATTGCGCTCAACAATAAGCCTGCACTCGATTTCCTTAACATACCTGTCGCGAAATTCAATCATCTCCGGAAATTTAAATCCGGTATCAATGTGCATGAGCGGAAATGGGATTTTGCCGGGATAAAAGGCTTTTTGAGCCAAACGCACCATTACACTCGAATCCTTACCTATGGAATAGAGCATAACAGGGTTTTCAAACTCAGCAGCCACTTCACGAATAACGTGGATGGACTCTGATTCGAGTTGTTTTAAGTAGAAAAGATTGATATTACTCAAGAAAGTTTCTCCTAATCTATATGTCAGCTTCAGCTACTTTGAATCAACTCACCATAAATTAAGCACTTATAGATTAAGGAGTCAAATTTCACTGAAAACAGGAAATACGAAATTCAAGCATAATTATTTAATACATAATACTTATTATATATGTTTAACAGTTTGAATCAAGAGCTATAATACTATTGATTTATATTTGATTTCCAAAAAATTGCCTTATGGCAGTTTTCCCTCAATTCAGGTTACACAAATTGTCCGGCACAAAATCCCGATGACCAGGCCCATTGTAAATTATAACCACCCAGCCAACCGGTCACATCTACAACTTCTCCGATAAAGTAAAGGCCCTTCACATTCCTCGCCTCGAAGGTTTTGGAAGATAGATCCTCCGTATCAACCCCCCCTCTTGTTACCTCCGCTACCTTATAACCTTCAGTACCGGAAAACATGATATGCCATTTATGAAAAATCGCCGCAATCTCATTGATCTCTTTTTCACTATATTGGTTTACCGGCTTATTATGATACCATAACTCCATCAATCTATGGGCAAGACGCCTGGTTAATAATTCGCCCATCAGAGTCTTTAACTCTGCTTTTGGCCTTTCAGTCTGCCATTGCTTTATGGTTTGAACGAGATCAAGATCAGGCAGCAGATCAATAACAACCTCATCCCCCGGTTGCCAGTAATTTGAAATCTGTAATATGGCCGGACCGCTAAGGCCTCTGTGTGTAAAAAGAATGGATTCCCTGAAGGATTTTCCATTACAGGAAACTACCGCATCTACGGAAATACCCGACAAATCACCAAAATTATTCAGGTCGGTTCTGCTCAAGGTAAGCGGTACTAGACCCGGCTGACTGGATACTAGATTAAGTCCAAATTGTTCAGCCACCTTATAACCAAAACCGGTAGCTCCTATTTCCGGCATCGACAAACCACCTGTCGCGACAACGAGTGATTCTGTTACATATTCTCCTGAATTGGTCTTTACTGTGAAACAGTGTTCCTTTTCGATTTTCCTGATTTTACATTTCGTCTGGATCCTGACTCCGGCAATGCGGCACTCTTCCAGTAAAAAGCTTAATATCTCTCTGGATTCCCCATCACAGAAAAGCTGTCCAGATTTCCTTTCATGATAAGAGACACCATGCTTCTCAACTAACGAAATAAAATCATGCTGGCTAAACCGGCTCAATGCTGATTTGCAGAAATGGGGATTACCTGATATATAATGCTCCGAGTCCAGATAAAGATTGGTAAAATTACTGCTCCCCCCACCTGAGATCAGTATCTTCTCACCCACACGGCCGGCATGATCCAGAACCAGAACCTTCCGCCCTCTCTGCCCGGCCGTCAATGCACACATCAGTCCAGCCGCCCCGGCGCCAATGATAACAACACTCTCTTTTGCCATGTTTGTCATGATTTGGGATTTTAATGAATTTTGTATTATAAATAAACAAATAATTGAAATGTGAATATCAATTGTGTAAGATTATTAAGTTATTTAGAAATCATTAATCAGAGGAGAAGTTTCATCATGATAGAATTCTGGAAGTCAAATGTAATAACTAAAAACCTTAGTAACCCTTTTAAATCAGTATTACTGTTACATAAACAGTCGTCCATATCCATTAACGTTATAATCATGGCGTCTATGATACTTTTTATTCTTTCATGCGGAAAGACTGAAATACCTGTTTCTGAGGGAGAAGAGATTGTTACGGTATTAGAGTTTGAGAGTATGTCAAGTTTTAGGTTGGACATGAAAGAACTTGAATATTATTGTGATGATTTAACGGCAGCAATCAAAAAGCAGAATTGGGAGAAAATAAGAAAACATGCCAGGAAGTTGGGGAAAATACAACCTGTAGCCTTAACAGGATTAAAAAAAGAAGAACTGCCGGAAGATTTTGTTACGTTTGATTCCGAATACAACCTCGGCACGGTTAAACTGGTGGAAGCTGCCGAGGCAGAAGAAATGGATCAATTAAACATCGAATACGAAAAAGTGAAACAGGCCTGTGACAATTGCCATAAAAGATACAAAGAGGAAGAATAGTGGAGACGTGTTAACAGGATTTTAATATGGCTACTCAATAACATATGTGTATAATTGTTCAAGCAGACCAAGGCACAATCTTATATTATTAAAGACCGATAAAATTTATTATTTAGAAAGCAGGAAGATGAAATACAAAGACATAGTTGAAAAGCTGAATCATCTCCATAACGATGGATATTTTAACAGCCATCACTCGCCTGAAACTCACGGTACCGGCGATTATAACCAATTTGCGTATACCACGATTGGAACCTGTGATTGCCCCAAATGCATTGCCCATGCACTCGCATTTGGAATAAGTGATCATTATCAAGACCATGAAATAACGAAAGAAATAGTAGAAGAATTGAAAGTTCTTTATGGAGAGGATAATTTAAAAAATGCTGTAAAAGATGGCGTAAAGGACTTTGACCTCACAACATAGTCACTCTTTCACTTTTTATACTTCTGCCAGACGGCTTGTCTGGCGGGCCTGCCGGGCGGAGTGACTATTCCACTATCACGATCAAATGATCATCATTCTGGAAAACTAATGGTGCAAGGCGTTCAAGGTCCTGTGGAGTGACCGCTTTCAGTTTCTCACCGTATTGGTCGTCAGCTTCGGGTAACTTACCGTCGAGTATCTCCATACTTATGTAATATGCCTGACCCACACGATCCATGCGGCGCATACCACGGCGTCCTAAAGCTGCGTTAATAGTTCTCTGAACTTCCTCTGCATCGAAAGATGTTTCACGCACTGACCGGATCTCCTCTTGAATACCGGAAACAGCCTTCTCAATATTTTCGGGTCTCGTACCCATTGTGATACTATACCAATGCGCATCCTTGTATTTGGGGAAATACGCACCGATTGAATATGCAAGCCCCTGCTGTTCTCGAAGGTTGAAGGCAAGCCTATCGGAAAATATGCTACTGAGTATATGTAAAGCCGCTTGATCTTTCTCCTCAACTTCACAACTGCCTGCAACGATAATATACGATTGAGACTTGCCGACTTTATGACGTACTGTCTTGCCGGGTTCCTTAAGTTTTAGCTTAAACTCAGGCGCCTGCCATCCGGCATCTCCCCATGCCCCGCCAAAATCGGTTTTTACAAACTCCATTACCTTCTCAATCGGAAGATTGCCTGAAATAGTCAAGACTATATTTGAGGGATTGTACAGTTTATCATGAAAGGCCTTTACCTCTTCAAAGTTAAATTGTTCTATTGCCTTCGCATTACCAAGTGTCCATCCAAATCCCGGGTTCGTAACAAACAGATTGTCATACAACATTCTGCCGGCAACCTTAGGTGTACTTGACGCTGCTGTGGTAGATAATGAGATGACCATTTTTCTGGCCTGTTCAAAAGCGTCCTTTGTAAGCTGAGGCTGTGATACCATCTCTGCAAGTAATCTGAGGCCCTCTTCAAAAAAGAAATCTACAACCTTCAATCTCATGAAAGCAAAGCGTGGTGAATTGTAATAATCGTCATAAGGGATATTCGGATTATCGTGAAGTTTTAATTCGGCACCGATGGATTCAAGTGCATGATACAATTTTTCATCAGGATGGTTTACCGTTCCTCCTTCAAGCAGCATTCGCTGTAAAACCTCTGTCATCCCCCACTTTTCTTCACCTTCACACAGGCTTCTGCCTTTTGCCGCCAGGTGCACTCCTATAACACGGCTGTCATGGTTCTCCTTTACAACAACCGTCATACCGTTCTCAAGCATTTCCATATGGTATCGGTTTGGTGTTTGACCGGTGGCGGCTCCGGACGACTTTGCAGGTGGTGACATTAATGTAACGACCGGTAACTGTGATTTCAGATATTGTAATGCAGCATCCTGAATCGATTTGGGAGTAACCTGCATTATGCTGTCCATGTATCCACGGAGAAAGGTATAACCACCGGCGGCAAGATAGCTCGACTTCATCATGGCATAGTAGTGCAGTTTTTCCTGCAGGTAAATTTCACCCGTAGCCCTCGATATTAATATCGGTTGAATTTCATCCATTGGAACAGGTTTTACTGCCATATCTCGTACCGCATTTAAGATTAAATCTACAACCCGATCAACATCGATATTTAGTGGAAGTTCTGCGGAGATCTGCAGGGTTGAAAAATCACTGTTAAATGACACACTCGCACTGATTGAATTAATCAGGTTTTTATTGGAATCCTGTTCAAACAAAACGTCCAGAACTGAGTCTTTCTTACCGCCAAGAAACTCGGCCAGCATCTGTAACGAAAAGAAATCCTCTGACACAGGCGCCGGCAGTATGAAACCCATATTAAGATACTGTCGATCGTTAGGAAATTTTCCCATACCATTCGCACTGGCAATCCGCACTGTCTTCGGAGGTGTCAGCAGGACAGGCTTATGTTCCGGAAGATGGCCGGCAGAATACGGGCCGTACTTCTCCCTGACCAGTTCTATCATTTCTGAGACGGCAAAATCTCCGATCACCATCAACGTCATATTGTTAGGTACATACCAGGTATGATAATACGCCTGCACATCATCACGCTTAAGATAAGATATTGTGGAGACGGTTCCGAGCACGGGCCGTTCATAAGGCGAAGCTGAATATAAATTCCGTATGAAGTGGTTGTGAACCTGAGTTGTCGGGCGGTCTGCGCCTTTACCAATCTCTTCGATCACGATGCCGCGTTCTTTTTCGAATTTTTCAGGAGGCAGAGTAGAGTTGAAAAGCATGTCTGCCTGGATGTCCATCCCCTGCTCAATATACTCCTTCGGCATCAGTATCATGAAGTCGGTATAATCAGGACCTGTACTGGCATTATTATAACCGCCATAATAATCCATTTCGCTATAGAGTTCCTGCTGGGTACGGTTCTTCGTACCGTTGAAAAGCAGATGTTCAAGGAAATGTGCGGTTCCGTTTGTTGCCGCATTCTCGTTGCGGCTTCCGGTCTTGACGATCGTAAATGCCGTAATCATGGGATTGGCATGATTCTCTATGAGAATTACCTCCATCCCGTTATCAAGATAGAAGACTGAAGCTTTTTGAGTCTCACCAAACAGAGACAGAGCCTGATCTTCTAACTCATCAGCACTGCACGCAAAGCAGGTTATTCCAATAAGCAAAATGTGTATTACAAAAATGTTTAATATGTTTCTTTTCACTATTTTAAGTTTTCTTTCTTTGCGCTCATTGAGCCTCAAGGCTGTAAAGCAGTTTGATCTCTTCCGCCCAGATCGTTGAATCAATTGTCTCCAGCACCATGGGAATCTCATCAAAGCGGCTGTCATTCATAATAAACCGGAACGGTTCCACTCCCAGCTTTCCCTTTCCAATGCTCTGGTGTCTATCCACGCGGGCGCCCAGATCAGGCTTGGAATCATTCAGGTGCATTGCGCATAAATATTTAAACCCGACAACACTATCAAACTCATCCATTGTCGCCTTAAAAGTTTTCTTTGTTCGAAGATCGTACCCTGCGGTAAAGGTATGGCATGTATCGAGGCAGACTCCTACTCTCTTTTTATCATCAACGTCATTTATAATAGAAGCCAGTTGCTCAAACCGGAAACCCATGTTGGTGCCCTGCCCGGCAGTATTTTCTATAACTGCCGTAACACCTCTGGTCTTGTCCAATGCGATATTAATCGACTCTGCGATTCTCTTCAGACAGGCATCTTCTGGGATTTTTTTGAGATGGCTGCCCGGATGAAAGTTCAGCATTACCAGCCCCAGTTGTTCACAGCGCTGCATCTCGTCCAGAAAGGCATCTCTTGATTTCTCTAACCCCTCCTTTTCCGGATGTCCGAGATTTATCAGATAACCGTCATGAGGGAGTATATGTTCCGGCAGATATCCGGCTTCCTCACAATTCTGCTTAAATTTCTCAATATTATCACTGGTATAAGGTTTTGCCTTCCACTGTCTCTGGTTCTTCATAAAAAGAGCAAAAGCCCTGGCGCCAATCTCCTTTGCGTTCAACGGCGCATTCTCCACGCCGCCGTTGGCACTTACATGAGCCCCGACTCTCTTCATATTTTACACTTTAATTCTTTAGAACTACTTTATTACTCATTCGGCAAATCTTTACAAGTCAACAGGATTTGTTCTGCGTGCTTCTGTAAATGATATCCTACTATCGCCATTTCAAAGGCATTTGTTAACATCCTGGGATATTGGAAAATCGTTCTTAAAATGAACTTCAAATATGCATATCCCTGCCTTGATAATATTTGCCGTTTGAAAGATATCATAATTGCGAGCACTTCAGTTCTTCCTATACGTACCTTATTGTGCTTGACAGATTTCATATTTCTAAACTGTGACAAACAGCGTTTAAAATAGTTAGTAAGTGTTGGATCATAAAGCTCATTAAGGACGTGCCTGTATCCATTGATAAGCTTTTGTTTGTCCAGCTCCGGAATAAAGTTTATATTAACATCCGTACTGTCACAAATGGATTCCCTGATGAGCCGCCCTTCTCGTTCAAGCCGATCATACAAGTTTGTTCCTCGTACTACTGTCAATAACCCAACTATGGCAATTGCAATGCCGGTGTCCTTGATAAAGTTGATTTGTGTGTCAAAGATCTCCGGCCCGTCTCCGTCTAATCCTACAATAAATCCACCTGAAACCATAATACCCTTGCTCTGAATGGTTTTGACTGCATGGTGCATATAATTGTCCACATTCTTCTTGGTATTTTGATTCTTCTTCATTTTCTTAAGAGTATCCGGATTGGGACTCTCAATTCCCAGGAATACGGTAGTAAGCCTGGCTTCTACCATAGAATCCATTAATGGTTCCAGCTCTGCGAGTGTCATGCTGGCCTCAGTGTAAAAGGAGAATGGATAACTTTTCTCTTTCTGCCATTCCGCAATTGCGTTTAAGAGGCGTAACGCATTACGTCTGTTTCCGATTAAATTGTCATCAGCGAGAAATACCGGTCCACGCCATCCGATGTCATAAAAAATTTCAAGCTCAGCCAACATTTGCTCATTCGTTTTGGTCCGGGGTATTTTGCCAAAGAGATTTGTAATTTCACAGAATTCACAATCAAACGGACACCCTCTGGAAAACTGTAAAGCCATAGACCTGTATGCACCTAAATCCAGAAGATCAAAACGTGGCGGCACCGTCTTCGACATATCCGGCAGTCCCGGGGCACGATATATTTTTCCTGCCCTGCCATTCTCAAAGTCCACAAGAAATTCTGGAAAGATTTCTTCACCTTCACCTAAAATGAAATGATCCACACCTTCAATATCAACATGGTACGATGTGGCATGTGGCCCACCAACCACTATCGGTACGCCCAAAAGATTACATTGGGCAATTACTAATCTTAGTGATTGTTCCTGGGCAATCATGGATGAAGTCAAAACAAGATCTGCCCATGTGATATGTTCAGCCTTGAGAGAAGTAACATTCATATCGATAAGCTTTATCTCGTAGCTGTCTTCAGGAAGCATGCCGGCTATAGTAAGTAGTCCGAGCGGCGGGACGTTAGACTTTTTCCCGATGAATTCTATTGCATATTGAAATCCCCAGAATGATACAGGAAATTCAGGGTACACCAACAATACTTTCTTCATGGGTTTTTCCATGTTCTTCCTATAAACAAGATTTGTTTATATTATTGGGAATATTGTACATTTAGCAGTATTGATTACAAGGTTTTATTGGAGTCATTATAGTCTTGGCGAGAGAATGAAGAGAGATTAGGCTGAATTAAGGATTATACCAATCTTGATACCAAGCCCGATATGGCACTTACATGTGCCCCGACTCTCTTCATATTCTTTACGTTTCCAAAAAGTCTATCATCATCTTAGTATCCACAACATAGGCAAATCCATAGGCCAGAGTCTTAAGGGTGGCAATGTGTAGTTCTTCGGCAACAGTAGCGCATGCGTCTCCAACTACAAACACCCCATAGTCGTGGTCGAAAGCTGACCTTGCCGTTGTCTCTACACAGCAATTGGTCAGCACTCCGGAAATGATTATGTCCTTCACACCGGCGTTTTGAAGTCTCAGATCAAGATCAGTTCTATGAAATGCACTATACCTGCTCTTGTCAATTATGTCTTCAGGAGGCACCTCTATTCCATCAATAATCTCCCACTCTTCTGATCCATACTTAATCAGGTCTCCCCACCATTTTGACATCATACTTCCATCAATTTTACTTTTGTGGCCATGCCGGGTGAAAAGAACCTTGATTCCATTTTCCCTGCAGCCCCTAATTAATGAAGTGACGTTCTCAAGTATGGGTTCGGCAATCTCGCCAAAGTATTTCTGCATATCGACTACGAGCAGGACAGTCTTAAAAGGAGTTGGGCTTGCCTGTCTGATGTTGTACTCAGCTATTTGTGAAAATATATCTTTTACCATTTCTTATAATCTATTCGATTTCATTCTGATAGTCTACATCAATCTTGATACCAGGCCCGATATGGCACTTTCAACATGCAGGGTTCTTTCTCCCATGTGAACGGCAGTAAAACCGCACTCAATTAATTTCTTGATTTCATACGGGATGAAACCCCCTTCAGGACCAACCGCAAGTGTTACCGGTTGTCCTATATTGTAAGGACACTGTTCCGAAGCATACGGATGGGCAACAAATGGAAGGGTTCCTTTTATAATATCAGGTAATGACCTGCCCCCGTTCCTTGTACCACCTTTAAAGTTAGAGTTTGTACTCACACAGACTGTTGGAGCGTAGCGGAAACTGTCTGTATCGCTTGATATGTGAATGGTGCTTAAGAGGAATGATAACAAACTTGACTTTTGCTCTATTAGGATATGATTTTCAGACGTCCGCAATGTGTAGAGAAGATTAATTGTGAGGCTAGTACTTCCTATCCGACCTTAGCAGTAATTTCCTCAACCATTTGTTCTTTTGTAAAAGGTTTCTCAAGAAATACAAGCTCAGGGTCCATTTCCTTCAGATTCTTATATGCTTTTTCTGAGAAACTACTACATACAATAACCGGAATATCAGCATATTC
>Ga0187833_10003496_pt1 | contig 15913 bp, 16 predicted proteins | sample ETNtaG_37_FD_167968 | JGI IMG/M metagenome (GOLD analysis project Ga0187833, IMG submission 167968) | Marine microbial and viral communities from oxygen minimum zone, Eastern Pacific Ocean - ETNP2014_SV_400_PacBio MetaG (Illumina Assembly) | ecosystem: Environmental > Aquatic > Marine > Hypoxic...
TAAAGGAAATAAGAGATTTATTGCCTAAAAAAGTACAAATATTAACTCCTAAAAACTTTAATTTAAAGAGTCCAAATGAAAATGGCAAAACTTTTGAGAAAAATTCGTTTCTTAAAGCAAAATTTTATTCAAAAAAAACTAAAATGATTTGTCTTGCAGACGATTCAGGACTTGAAATCGACAGCTTAAATCGACTTCCAGGAATTTATTCTGCAAGATGGGGAGGTAAAAATAATAATTTTAATTTGGCAATAAAAAAAGTCTATAAAGAACTAATAAAAAATGATGCAAATTGGTATAAAAAAAAACAGACTGCCAGATTTGTTTGTGCACTCACAATTTATTGGCCAAATAATAAATTTATAAATGTTTGTGGAAAGGTTGAAGGAGCTATTTCAAAATTTAAAAAAGGTAATAATGGTTTTGGGTATGATCCTATATTTATACCTATAAATAAAAAGCTTACTTTTGGCCAAATGAATCCAAAGGAAAAATATAAAATTGATCATAGAACAAAAGCTTTTAAAAAGATTAAAAAATTTTTTTAAAATTATTATCTTCAGCAACATAAAAATTTAATATGTGGTTTATTTTGTTTTTATTAATTTCAAAAATTCCTATTTTTCCCTTAAATTTATTTTTTTTATAAAAAATTTTATTATTAATAATAAAATCATTTTTATAAATTAAAAAATATACTAACCCTACTAAGTCAAAGCTCAGAAAAGATATTTGATTAGGATATTCGTTATAGATGCTAAAATATTCTGAAACAAAATTATCATAATTTTCTTTATTTATTGATGGAAAATAAATTGGCTGTAGATTTTCTTCTTTAAGAATTGATTTATCAAACCATTGATTGAGAGTTATATAGATGACTCTATTAGAGGATACATCGGTATATAAAAGTGAAGTAGTAACACTTTTTAAACTTTCATCAAAATCAGCTATAATCACAGAATCAAAATTAATTCCTCCTAATGTGTCTTTTTTTTCTAAATTAGAAATTTTTTTTTTATATTGGATTCGTTGGAATTTTTTAATCTTATTATTTCATCCTTCAAATTTTGTTTTCTTTCAGGATATCTTGTTAATTTTTCTATTTGAGATGTTAAAATGGTTGGATCTGAGTCATAAATAAATTTATCTTTTAATTTTATTTTTGTTTTTTTAACCGCATCTTCAATTTCATTTTTAAATTCTGAGTTTGGAACTAATAGAATACTTCTTTCTAATTTAGCAAATTCTTGAAATTTTTTTATCGCATTTATTTGAGAAATTGCATTTATACCACCACTAATAACATTCTTAGGATTATTTATATTTGTATTTGATAAAGATAAAAATGTTACTTTATTTAATTCATCTAAATAAATTAAATTTTTATTAAAAACTGGTCCAATGATTATTTTTATACCTTGTTCGTAGAGTTCTTTGGAAACTCTTAAAGTAGTTTCTGGATTAGATTTAGTATCTCTTGGAACAATTTCTATCCTCAAGTCATCTATTTTGTTAATTGCTAATCTTGCAGATTTTAGTATTGAATTACCAACTTCTTTATACTCTCCCGATAAAGGAACAACTAAGCCTATTTTAATTTTTTCATCAGCTAAACTATGAAAAATATTAAGTATTAAACCTATAAATGTAAAAATAATAAATTGAATAAATTTTTTCATTTTAATGTTAATATTATAATCAATTAAAATAATGAATCTACAGACCGACTCACAAAATGATAATTTAAAATATGGTTTATATATTGTTTCTACACCTATTGGAAATTTAGAAGACATTACCCTTAGAGCACTGGAAGTACTGAGAAAATCAGACTATATTTTGTGTGAAGATACGAGAGTTTCAAAGAAATTATTAGCAAAATATAAAATTAAATCAAAATTAATCTCCAATCATAAATTTAATGAGAAAAAAAATCTTCAAAAAATTATTGATATTTTAAAATCGAATAAAATTGTGTCTTTAATATCTGATGCTGGAACTCCTACTATTTCAGACCCAGGAAATATAGTTATTAAAGAGTGTATAAGTAAAAAAATAAATTTAATTCCCATTCCAGGGCCATCGGCACCTATTGTAGCTCTCTCGATAAGCGGTTTTTCAAATAAATATTATTTTTATGGTTTTTTTCCTGAAAATAATTCAGAAATAAATGAAAATTTTGAAATTTTATCTAAAATAAATGGTTCAATTGTATTTTTTATATCTGCAAAAAAATTTAATAGATCAATAAGTGTAATTAAAAAATATTTTTCAGACAGAAAAATTTTAATTTGTAAGGAAATAACTAAATATTTTGAAGAATATTTTAGATTTAATGTAAGTGAGTTAGATCAAAAAAATATAGGTTTAAAGGGAGAGATTACACTAGTACTTTCAGAAAAAAAACTTGTAAATAAAATTACGAATAATTTAACCGAATCTGATAAAACAAAAATAAGAAAGTTAATTAAAAAACTAAGTATCAAGGAAATTGTAGATTTAATTAAAGATGGAAAAAATATACAAAAAAAAGTAATTTATAATTATTGCTTAAAAATAAAAAATGAAAAGTGAAAAATAAATTAATTAATATAATTTTAATTCTATTTCTATTAAATGGTTGCGTAGGAGCATCATCCAAAGGAATATTTGGAACTGGTGTTAGTGTTGCTTTAGATCCAAGAACAGTAGGTACTCAAATTGATGATGGAATCATAGATAAAAATTTGGACGCAAAATTATTATTAATGAATAAAAATTATTTGCTAAGTATAAGCACACAAGTATTAGATGGCAGAATATTTATTACTGGAAAAGTGGAAGATACAGAGGAAAAATTAAAGATTACCAAATTAGCTTGGGAGATAGAAGGAGCAAGGTCAGTCAAAAATGATTTAAAAATTAAAGAAAAATTTAGTTTTAAACAATCTGCGAAGGATATTTTAATAACTTCACAATTAAGAACAGCATTAATTTTTAATAAAAAAATAAAATCTGCTAACTACAGTATAGATACATACAAAAAAAAAATTTATATTTATGGAATAGCAGAATCAAAAGAAGAACAATTATTAGTTATAGAAGAAGCAAAACAAATACTAGATGTCGAAGATGTAATCTCAAGTATTCTTTTGGTTGAAGATTTAAGAATTCAGAAAAATTAATTTTTTTTATTATAATCAATTACACCTGCCGAGTAAGCAGCGACTGAAGCAAGATTTATAATATCCGAAGTTGATGATCTTAAAGGAGCAATTTCTATTGCTTCTCCAAGGCCAATTAATAACGGTCCAATAACTTTTGCACCGCCTAAAGTTTTCATAATTTTATAAGAAATTGCAGCACTATGCTGTCCAGGCATAATTAGTATGTTAGCGTTTCCAACTATTTCAGAAAATGGATAAAGTTCTTTATATTCTTCATTTAGCGCTACATCAGGCTGCATATCTCCATCAAATTTAAAGTCTACCTTTTTTTGTTTTAGTATATCTACAGCATCTCTTATATGTTTTGTTCTACTAGTTATTGGTTGTCCAAACGTGGAATGAGATAAAAAAGCTACTTTAGGATCAAATCCAAAAAGCCTAACTACTCTTGCAGCAGATATAGCAATTTCTGCCATTTGAGCTGAAGTTGGATATTCATGAACTGTGGTATCTCCAATAAATACTGTCCTTCCTTTATTTACTATCATATTGAGACCAAACATAATTTCCCCAGGCCTTGAATCGACAACTTTTAAAACTTTATCTAAAGATTGGCCATATCTTCTTGTATTACCAGTAACCATAGCATCTGCATCACCACACGAAACCATACATGAGCCCCATACCACTCTATCATTCCTTATTAATCTATCACAATCTCTTTCTAGCAAGCCTTTTTCTCTATGTAATTTTCTAAAAATATATTTTGAGTACTTTTCTCTCCTATCTTTTAAAGTTGAGTTTACAATTTCAATATCGAAATTTTCTCCATATCCAATATCTTTAAGTCTTTCTTTTACTACTTTTTCTTTTGCAACTAAAATTGGAATACCTAAGCCACTTTTTTTAAATGATATAGCAGCTTTTAAAGTATTTTCATCTTCTCCATCAGTAAAAACAACTCTTTTTTGTGTTTTTTTAATTTGTGAATTTATTCCTTGCATAATTGTTACTGAAGGATCTAATCTTTGTTTTAATTGATCAGCGTATATATCAAAGTTTTCAATTTTTTTTCTTGCAACTCCACTTTTTATTGCTGCTTTTGCTACGGCAACTGGAATGACACTAATTAATCTTGGGTCAAATGTTGATGGGATAATATAATCTCTACCATAAGTTGGCCTTTCACCGCCCATTGCTGCAGCTACTTCATCCGGCACTCTTTCTCTTGCTAGCGATGCTATTGCATTAGCAGCTGCAACTTTCATTTCTTCATTAATTGTTTTAGCTCTTACGTCCAAAGCACCTCTAAATATATATGGAAAACCAATGAGATTATTAACTTGATTTGGATAGTCAGATCTGCCAGTAGCTATAATTGCATCATTTCTAACTTGTTCTATTTCTTCAGGCTTTATTTCAGGATCTGGGTTTGCGCAAGCGAATATAATTGGATTTTTTGCCATTTTCTTTACCATTTCTTTTTTTAATGCACCTGCCGAAGATAGCCCTAAAAATACATCAGCATTTTTAATCGCATCAACAAGAGTTCTATTCTTTGTTTCTATTGCATGTGCTGATTTCCATTGATTTAAATTATCTCTACCTATGTAAATAACTCCTTTTCTATCCAACATAGTTATATTTTTTTGAGGAATCCCTGTGTGTTTAAAAAGATTTGCACAAGCCATTGCAGAAGCTCCTGCTCCGTTAATAACTATCTTAATTTTTTTTATATCTTTTTTTGCTATATCTGCTGCATTTTTTAAAGCTGCGCATGTAATTATTGCAGTCCCATGTTGATCATCATGAAATACCGGAATATCTAATATCTCTTTTAATTTTTCTTCAATTATAAAACAATTTGGAGCAGCAATATCTTCTAAATTTATACCACCAAAACTTTTTGAAAAGTTTCTTATAGATGAAATAATTTCATCTGAATTATTTGAATCTATCTCAAGATCAATCGAGTCTATATCTGCAAATCTTTTGAACAATACAGCTTTTCCTTCCATAACTGGTTTTGATGCTAATGCTCCCAGGTTTCCTAGCCCCAAAATAGCCGATCCGTTACTTATAACTGCAACTAGATTTCCCTTAGTTGTATAGTCATATGCAAGATCAGGATCTTTTGATATAGCTTTAACTGGAGCTGCTACACCCGGAGAATAAGCCAAAGCCAAATCTCTTTTTGTTGTCATAGGCTTTGAAGAAATTATCTCAATCTTGCCAGATTTATTACTATTATGAAACTCTAAAGCTTCTTTATCTGAATAATGTTCAATTTTATTTTTTTTCATTTTATGTAATTAGATATACAAATGGAGCAAATTTAAGACTAATATGGTTTATGAACCTAATTAAGTCAACTGGTACATTTAGCTTTTTTACTTTAATTAGTAGATTAACAGGATATCTAAGAGATATACTAATTGCAATTTTCCTTGGAGCAGGTCCAATTGCTGATGCTTTTTTTGTAGCTTTTAGACTTCCCAACACTTTTAGAAGATTGTTTTCAGAAGGTACATTTAATGCAGCTTTTGTTCCTAGTTATTCTTCAGAACTAAACAAAAGTAAGAAAAGTGCAGAATTATTTGCAAATAATATTTTCAATATTCTTTTATTATCTTTGCTTGCAATTGTTTTTATAATTGAAATTTTTATGCCATTATTTGTGGCATTAATTGCACCAGGATTTACAGAAAATTCAGAAAAATTAGAAATTGCGATTAATCTTACCAGGATAACATTTCCATTTTTGCTATTTGTAAGTTTGTCATCATTTTTTTCAGCAATATTAAATTCTCATAACAAATTTGCAGTCGCATCAGCAACACCAATTATTTTAAACATTATTTTGATTTTGGTTTTGTTATTTGGAAAATTTTTATCAGACAAACTCGTGTACTACGTTTCTTATGCAGTAACTTTTGCTGGATTAATTCAATTAATTTTTTTAATTTTTTTTGTTAGAAAACATTTTATTCCAAAAATTTCTTTTAAATTTAAAAATAATAAAAAAATAAAATTGTTTTTTAAAAAATTATTTCCAAGTATTTTTTCTTCAGGCGTTACACAAATAAATATTTTAGTTGGAACAATAATTGCTTCTTTTCAAGCAAATGCTGTATCTTATCTTTATTATGCTGATAGAATTTACCAGATAAATTTAGCTATTGCTGGAATAGCAATTGGTACAGTTTTACTTCCAAGTTTGTCAAAATATATAAATAGCAAAAATAATGCTAAAATTGATTTTATACAAAATAAATCATTAGAGTTAAGTTTATTTTTAAGTTTACCTGCATCCGCAGCACTATTAATAGCATCTGATGAAATTACCTCCGCATTATTTGGATATGGATCATTTGATCTAAATAGCGTGAACAAATCAGCACATGCATTATTTTATTTTGCTCTAGGCTTGCCTGCATTTGCATTAATTAAAATATTTTCAAGTTTTTTATTTGCAAGGCATAATACAAAAACACCTTTTCATTTTTCAATATTTTCTGTTTTATTAAATATTTTTATAAGTATTTATTTTTTCAATGAAATTGGCTTTATTATAATACCAATTGCAACAACCATATCTTCTTGGTTTAATACCTTTTTACTTTTATTTTATTTGCTTTCAAAAAATTATTTTTCTTTTTATAAAAGCTTTCCAATTAAGTTTTTGAATATATTGTTTGTATGTTTTTTTTCTTCTTTTATTTTTTACAAACTAATTCAAAATTTTAAAGAATATTTAATTTACGAAAGTGAGTACAAACTATTAACTATAATTTTGCTTGTGATTATTACTTTTTTAATTTATATAACAACCTCAATAGTCACTAAAGCTTTCAAAATTTCGGATATTAAATTAAAGTATTAATAATGAAAAAAAAAATTTTTTCTGGAGTTCAACCAACTGGAAATTTACATTTAGGAAATTATTTAGGTGCAATCAAAAATTTTGTTGAACTGCAAAATGAAAAAGATAATGAATGTGTTTACTGTGTTGTAGATTTACACGCAATAACTGTTAAACAAGATCCAAATATTTTAAAGAATAACATAAGAGAAACAACAGCCGCCTTTCTTGCAAGTGGCCTGGATTATAAAAAAAGTATAATTTTTAATCAGTCCTTAGTACCCTCACATTCTGAAGGTTCATGGATTTTAGGGTGTATTGCAAGAATGGGATGGTTAAATCGTATGACACAATTCAAAGAGAAAGCTGGTAAAGATAAAGAAAAAGCAAGTGTTGGTTTATATATATATCCAATACTTATGGCTGCTGATATTTTATTGTACGACTCAACACATGTTCCTGTTGGAGAGGATCAAAAACAACATTTAGAATTATCCAGAGATATTGCTCAAAAATTTAATTTAGATTTTAAAGCTCCTGATTTTCTTAAAGCACCAGAACCATTAATCCAAAAAAATTTTGCAAGAATTATGAGTTTAAAAGATGGAAAGAAAAAAATGAGTAAATCTGATCCTTCAGATTTAAGCAGAATTAATTTAACAGATAAAAAAGACGAAATAGTAAACAAAATAAAAAAAGCCAAAACTGATAATTCAGCTTTACCTTCTGATGATAAAAAATTAAATGAAAGACCTGAAGTTGAGAATCTTTTAGGAATTTATGCAAGTTTAAGCAATCAAACCTTATCTAATACAATAAATGAATTTGCTGGAAAAAATTTTTCTGAATTTAAACAAAAGCTCTCACATCTTGTAGTTGAAAAAATTTTTCCAATATCTGATGAAATAAATAAATTAAAAAAAGATAATAATTTTATAGATAAAATTTTAGAAAATGGTGCTGAAAAAGCTGATAAAATAGCTTCAAAAAAAGTTAAAGAAATAAAAAAAATTATAGGTTTTTAATTTTTTACCCTTTAACTTTACATTATAACAATTATATAAGAATTATGTTTGTACAAACCGAAATCACACCTAATCCAAATTCGTTAAAGTTTTTGCCAGGAAAAAAAGTATCTAATGATGCGCCAATTGAATTAACTGACAAAAATGAAAGCAATAATGAGTTGGTAAGAAATATTTTATCTATCAATGGTGTAACTGGTATTTTTTTATCAGATGATTTTTTGTCAGTTAATAAAGATGAAAAAATAGAATGGGAAGATTTAAAACATATAATAATTTCATTTATTAATGATTATTATTCAAACGGCAATGAGATTATAATTGATAAAAAAAGCAAAAGTTCTTCAAGCTTAAATTTATCAGATGTTGAAAAAAAAATTATTAATATTTTGGAAACAAAGGTAAGACCCGCCGTTGCAAGAGATGGAGGAGATATAAAATTTAAAGAATTTAAAGATGGTGTTGTAATTGTTAATCTTCAGGGTAGTTGTTCAGGCTGTCCAAGTTCAGCTATGACTTTAAAACAAGGAGTACAAAATCTTTTATGCCATTATATTCCCGAAATTAAAGAAGTAATCGCCATCTGAAAATAATTAAAGAATCAAGTATAATAAACTTATGAATAAGTTAAAAAAAATAAATATACAGGGAATTAAAAAAATTCTTCAAAGAAGAGGATATAAAGTTTCAAAAAAAAATGAAGGTTTTTTTGGTCTTTATTATACAGCATTTGCGAGTATATTTTTAATTTTAATTTTTTATGCAATACCTTTTTTTATAAACATTTCTTCAAAAGTTTTTAAAAAAAATGAAGTCGTTATAAATACTTCTAATAAAAATTTTAATAGAGCTTTGGAAGGAAAAAAAATTGAATCAGAAAAAAATAATGAAAATGGCGAAGCAAATTATAATGAATTATTCTTCGACATTTTAAATTTTGATATAAATGAAAAAGATACAATTAGATTAAGTGCATCAACTTTAAAACAATTATTTAAAGATGAAGATTATAATTTAAAAGATATTAGAAAAAATAAATTAGTTAAGCCTATAAGCATAGATATTCTTCCAAGTGAAATTAAACTCATAGAAAATACTAAGAAAAGAAAAGAATTATTTATTCAAATAGTCTTGCCTTTAATTTTAGAAGAAAATAAGAAGATAAAAATAGAAAGAAAAACCTTATTTTCAATTTTAAATAAAAATAATAATTCTGAGGAAGAAAGAAATTGGCTACGAAGTAAATTTAAACAATATGGAGTTGCAAATAAAGATTTAACCACTTTAAAAATAAGAATGGATGAAATACCAGTTTCATTAGCAATTGCTCAGGCAGCAAAAGAAACTGGTTGGGGTACTTCAAGATTTGCCCAAGAAGGTAATGCTTTGTTTGGACAATGGACTTATGATGGGAAAGGAATTAAGCCAGCAGGATCTGATGCAGGAGATACTCACAAGGTGATGAAATTTAAAATTCTTAAAGCTTCAGTTAGAGCCTACCAAAGAAATTTAAATACTCATAAAAGTTATAAAAAATTTAGAAAGGTAAGAGCAATCCAGAGAGATGTTTACGGATCATTGAATAGTTTAGAGTTAGCTAACTACCTAGATAAATATGCAGAAACTGGATCAACATATATTAAAATATTAAAACAAATTATTGAACAAAATAAGTTAACCGATTTTGATGATGCAAAAATTTTACCTAGTAGTGAAAGAGAAAAAAATTTAATTTAATTTTGTTCTATAGAAAATTGAATTCCAAGCCATCTCCAACCAATATCATCATTTAAAGAACAGTTAATTCTACCTCTTCTAAAAGAAAATTTATCCCGAAATTCAATGTGAAGTTTATTTTTAATTAGTTTAAGTTTAGATTTATTCCACTTATTTCCTTCATTAGAAAAACAATTAATTTTATCTAAATTTTTTTGCTCTTCAAAAAATTCAATAATAGTCTTGGGTGGATTATTACTTTGCAAAATATGTTTATCTTTAGGTATTATATTTTTATACTCCAAAGGAGACAATTTTATTAAAAAGCTAAATCTTTCTAAATCACCATATTTTTCATTAATTGGAAACCTTGGTAGCTCATACTTGTCTTTATTTATATCAATTAATCCAGAATGCTGTCCAAATGCAAAAGCAAACTTACTAGAAATATATTTTTCTTGTTCTAAGCTGTATTCACCAAATGGGTATGAAAAAAATAAGGGATTGTAGCCAATATTTTCAATAAATATTTTTATTGATGAGTCAATATCTTTCTTAAATTTAGTGAAACTGTATTCAACAAGGTATTTATGAGAGTGAGAATGATTACCAATAAAGACAAATTCTTCTTTTTCAATCTCCTTTATTTGGTTCCAATCCATATAGCCATATTTACCAACTGGTTCAGTTGAGACAAATAATATAAATGGAATTTTTTTTTCTTTTAAATATGGCCAGGCATTTTCGTAAAAAGAGGTAAAAGCATCATCTATAGTAAGTAAAATTTCTTTTTTTGATTTTGGTATATTAAAATTTAATTTAAAATCATTCAGGTTAATAAAATTAATTTTTTGTTTTTCAATTAGTTCAATTTGTTTTTTAAAGATTTCCATATTAATATTTGTAGATGGGTATTTATCCTCATTAAATCTATGATACATTATTGAAAGTATACCCTTATCATTCGCATAATATTTGTTATTATTTGCAAATACATTAGAATTTAAAATAAAATTAACTAGTATGAATAATTTAATTATAGATGCAGCAAACGATAAAATTTTTTTTATAATCATAGCTGATAGTAAATCATATACTAGTGAGTTTAGTAACAATAGAGAAAATTTTGATAAACTAGCAATTTTAGTTGTAAAATTTTTAGAAAATCATCATTTAAATATTAAAAATTTAAACAATATATTTGTTAATCAAGGTCCAGGTAGATTTTCTGGAATAAGAGCATCACTAGCCATAGCGAAGGCTCTAAGCTTTGCAAATAAAATAGATTTATATGGTTTTAGCTCAGATCAAGTAATTGATCAAAATTATATGGAAATTATTAAGTTATTTAATAAGGGTTTGTTAAATAAAAATTTGATAAAACTGCAATATTAGAGTTATTATCAAATAATGTCAGAAACAATTGAACAAAAATGTATAAAGAATGGTGTAAAGCTAACTGACCAAAGAAAAATTATTGCCAAAGTAATGTCCGATTCTCAAGATCATCCAGATGTTAATGAACTATATTTGAGAGTCTCGAAACTTGACAGCAGAATCAGCATAGCGACAGTATATAGAACTGTAAAACTATTTGAAGAAGCAGACATAATTACCAAGCACGACTTTAAAGGTGGAAAAGCAAGATACGAAGAAATAAGCGAAGGACACCACGATCATCTTATTGATGTTAATACTGGAGATATAATTGAATTTGTTGACGAAGATATAGAAAATTTACAAAAAAAAGTTGCTGAAAAATATGGTTATGATTTAGTTGATCACAAATTGGAACTTTACGGAATAAAAAAAAAATCCTAGTTAATGCAAAAAAAAATATTTATTAAAACATTTGGTTGTCAAATGAATGAGTATGATTCTAATAGAATTTATGACTCAGTTAAAAGATTGGGATTTATAAAAAGTCAAGACCAAAAGAATTTAGATTGTTATGTGATAAATACTTGTCACATTAGAGATAAGGCAAAAGAAAAAGTTTATCATGAGATAGGTAGAGTTAAAAAAATATATAAAGAAAAAAATAAACCAATAGTCGTTGTAGCAGGATGTGTGGCTCAGGCAGAAAACCAAGAAATGTTAAATAGAGAACCTTATATAGATATAGTTATAGGCCCTCAATCATATCATAAGATAAACGATAGGTTAAAAAATTTTATTAAAGACAAAAAAATAGAAGAAACAGAATTTGATACAGTTTCAAAGTTCAATTACTTTGACAATATTGAAAACAAAAATAGTAAAGTCTCATCGTATTTAACAATTCAAGAAGGATGTGATAAGTTTTGCAGTTTTTGTGTTGTGCCTTATACAAGAGGACCAGAGTATTCTAGACCATTTAATAAAATTATATCAGAAGCAGAAAGTTTAATAAAAAATGGAGCAAAAGAAATAATTTTATTAGGTCAAAATGTTAATGCATATTTTTTTAAGGAAAAAATAAAAGAGTATCGAATTTCTGATTTAATTAATAAGTTAGAAAGTTATAGTGAATTAAAAAGAATAAGATACACAACATCCCATCCAAGAGATATGACGGACGATTTAATTGAATGTTATTCAAAAAATAAAAAATTAATGCCACTTGTTCATCTACCGATTCAAAGCGGCTCAAATAAAATTCTTAAACTAATGAACAGAAAACATACAGTTGAACAATATATTGAAATTTTTGAAAAATTAAAAAAAATTAATCCAAAAATTGAATTTTCAAGTGATTTTATAATTTCATATCCTGGTGAAACAAATGATGATTTTAAAGATACTGTAAATTTAGTAAGAAAGATTAAATTTATTAACTCTTTTTCTTTTATTTTTAGTCCAAGACCAGGAACAAAGGCAGCAAATTTAAAACAAATTGATAAAGAAATTGCAAAAGAAAGATTATTGAAAATTCAAGAATATTTATTTAAATTTCAGTTAAATATGAATAAATTTTTTATTAATAAGTCAGTAGATGTTCTTGTTGAAAATAAAATGGATGGGCAAAAAAAATTGTTTGGTAGAAATCAATTTATGAATTCTGTAATTTTTGAAGGAAATGCAAATTTTATTGGAAAAAATATAAATATTAAAATAGAACAAGCTAATCAAAATAGTTTATTTGGCAAAATTGAAAAAAATAATATGAGAGCAGCATAATTGAAAAATATAGCTGAAAAAAATTTTAAATCTGAACTAAAATTTGTTTATTCCGATAATGATACTTTAAGCATTATATTTCAAAATAATGAAATTCTTTTAGGTGTTGTAGGTGAATTTAATAATAATATTAAACAATTAGAGGAAATTACAAAAACAAATATATATACAAGAGGAAACTCAATATTGGTAAAAAGTAGTATAAAAAAAAATGAATTGGTTAAAAATGCAATAAAATTTTTATCTGAACAGTTTATTATAAATGGCACAATAGAAAAAAAAGATATAATTTCATCAGTAAATAAATTTATGATAGATGAAGAAAATAATTCTGTAAAAAATATCGAGTATATAATTAAAACACCAAAAAAATCTGTAATTCCAAGATCTGAAAAACAAAAAAAATACGTAAAAGCATTAAAAGAAAGTGAAATTATAATTTCTACTGGACCTGCGGGCACGGGTAAAACTTTTTTAGCCGTAGCTGTTGCTTTAACAATGCTTCTAGAAAAAAAAATTGAAAGAATAATATTATCTAGACCAGCAGTAGAAGCTGGAGAAAGATTGGGTTTCTTGCCCGGTGATATGAGAGAAAAAGTAGATCCATATCTTAGACCATTGTATGACTCACTATATGATCTGTTAGATTTTGAAAAAATTCAAAAAAAAATAGAAGTAGGAGATATAGAAATAGCACCATTAGCGTTTATGAGAGGGAGAACATTGAAAAATTCTTTTGCTATTTTAGATGAGGCTCAGAACGCAACTGACACACAAATTAAAATGTTTTTAACAAGAATAGGTGAAAATTCGAAAATTGTAATCAATGGTGACCCTTCTCAAATTGATTTACCAAGTAAAAGTTTATCAGGTTTAAATAGATCTAAGAAATTATTAGGACATTTAAAAGAAATTTCAGTTGTAGATTTTGACCACACTGATGTAGTTAGACATCCATTAGTTTCAAAAATTGTTAAAGTTTATTCAGATCAAAAAACAACTGAATGATGATTAAAGCGAATGTAATATTAGACTATTATAAATGGAAAAATAAGATTAAAGATCCAGATAGTTATTTCAAAAAAAAACTTCACAAATTATCAAAAATTCCTTACTTTCAAAAAAAAAAACAAGAATTCTCAATACTCTTAACAAATAATAAAAAAATGAAAAACTTAAATTTTAAATTTAGAAAAAAAAATAAAACAACAGATGTATTATCATTTCCATTAAAAAATTATATAAATAGAAATCTGTACATTGGTGATATAGCTATTAGTTATGAAATAATTAACAAAAGATCAAAACTATCAAATTTTTTTCTAGAATTTGATAAAATTTGGGTACACGGATATTTTCATTTAAACGGATATGATCACAAAAAATTAAAAGATTTTAAAAAAATGAATAAAAAAGAAAATTTAGTTTTAAATTATTTTCATAAAATAAATTGACATTATTCTTACAAAATAAAATATTAATTTACATTATACCTTTTATTTTAGGTTTAATTACTTCCTTTAGTCTTCCACCGTTTAGTTTTTTTTTTATAAATTTCATAACTTTTCCATTATTACTAATTTGTCTGATTTCAAATTATAAAAAAGGAAAATGGGTATCTTTTAAAATAGGTTGGATGTTTGGATTTGGATATTTTATTTCAAATTTATATTGGATAACAAATGCACTAACTTTTGAAGAAAATTTTAAACCTTTAATACCGATTGCTCTAATTTTAATTCCTTTATTTTTAGGTGTTTTTTATGGTGCCACAACATACGCATGCTCTTTCTTATCTTTAAATAAAAAATTTTCCTCTATATTAATTTTTTCAATTTTTTTTTCCTTATTTGAATTTGTTAGAAGTTTTATTTTAGGAGGCTTTCCTTGGAACCTTATTGTATTTTCTTGGACAGATTATTTACCTTTTTTACAAGTTCTTTCACTTATTGGTACTTATTCATTTAATTTATTAAGCGTGACTATTTTTTTAATACCCACTATTATTTTATTTAATTATAGAAAAATTACAAAATTATTTTTTTTAGTTTTTGCGTCAGTAATAGTTATAATAAATTTTTTATATGGATCATTAATTCTTAAAAAGAATAAAGAAATAAATGAAACTAATTTGAATTTTGTAATTAAAATTATTTCACCAAAAATTGATATTAATAGATTTTTTGGAGACGAAAGCCCAGAAAAAATTATTTTAGAATTAATTAAATTAAGTGACCCAAATAATTTAGAAAAAACTATTTTTATTTTTCCAGAAGGGGTTCTTTCAAATATTTATTTAGAAGATTTAAAAAATTATAGTTACATATTTTCAGAGAATTATTCAGATCAACATAAAATTATTATGGGCATAAATAGTAGTGAAAAAGCAAAAGTATTTAATTCTATGATAGTTTTAGATAAAGACGTAAATATATTAACAAAATACAATAAGAATAAACTAGTACCCTTTGGTGAATTTTTACCTTTTGAAAATTTTTTTAGTAAATTTGGTTTAAAAAAAATTACTCAAGGGTATCAATCTTTTTCAAGTGATAATAAAAGAAAAATAATAAATATAAATAATGTTAATTTTGTTCCTTTGATTTGTTATGAAATAATATATTCAGGAAAAATTAATAAAACTAAAGATGATTTTGATTTAATATTAAATATATCTGAAGATGGCTGGTTTGGGAATTCTGTAGGACCATACCAACACTTTTCACACTCAATATTTAGATCTATAGAAGAAGGAAAGAGTTTAATTCGTTCAGCTAATAATGGTATTTCAGCATTTATCAATTCAAAAGGACAAATAATAAATCAGATTAAATCAACTGAGAGTGGAGTTATTGAGGTAAAAAGTTTCACTCAAAAAAAAAAAACTCTTTTTAGTTCATTTGGCAACAAGATCTTCTTTTATTTTTTATTTTTTTATATTATTTTGTTTTTTTTTTTTCAAAAAAGGGAGAATAAATGAAGAAAAATTTTTTATTTACTAG
>Ga0187833_10003497_pt1 | contig 15913 bp, 19 predicted proteins | sample ETNtaG_37_FD_167968 | JGI IMG/M metagenome (GOLD analysis project Ga0187833, IMG submission 167968) | Marine microbial and viral communities from oxygen minimum zone, Eastern Pacific Ocean - ETNP2014_SV_400_PacBio MetaG (Illumina Assembly) | ecosystem: Environmental > Aquatic > Marine > Hypoxic...
ATTCCTAATCCATGGATATCATTGACAAAATCAGTTACTTTATCTTCCTTTAATATTACTGTTGCATGATATACTTTTGCTGGTTTAAACATTTTAACTAAGTGTTGTAGAAAAGATTTTATCAACTGCTTTTTCGAAGTTCTTTGATGATTTTTTTTCCAGTTGGCCTATCTTTTTCTTATATTCCCTGACAATTCCATTAGCTTCCTCCTTTGCCTTTTCTTTTGCAATGATTATTTCTTCTTCCCGTATTTTTTCAAGTTTTACTTTCTCATCATTTATTTTTTTGATTATGTCTTTTCTGGAATTTTCAACTTCTTGAATAGAACTATCTTCTGTTTGTTTTAATTTTTCCTCTTGTTGTTTTTCAAAGTCCCTTAACGACTTTATAGTACTAATCTCAGTCAATTTTACCACCAAGAAAACGGTTAAAATCCCATTCTTATAAATTTATCGGTTAAAAAAGAGATTTTAAATATTAATCTCATCCTAAGACACCCATACCTAATATAAGGAGGATTAATGCAATTATAAACCCAAAAATAGCCGGAGTTTCACACTGGCCAGTAAACACTAAACTAGGCGCAAAAGCATTTTGATTTTTAGCGCAGCTTATAATCCCTGCAGAAGCTACCTTTCCCTGCATTATTGCAGTAGTTCCTGTTAATGCCACTATCAAGCCAGCACCTAACATTATTAATCCCTGATATATTGATAACTCCTTTACACCACCACCTAGCAATCCTGCACCCATTAAAATAAGCAATGATATGATAAACGCATAGACTGTCTGTGTCTGAGGCAAAGCCTGCAAGACAAGAGCGTTCTTAAAGTTCTCTTTCTTTTCTGCTACCGCACCTGCTCCTGTAACTCCTGCTGACTTTACAGCATAAGCAGTACTTAATCCAGCAACACCCAAAGATATTGCTGCTCCGCTTACAGCTAAAACTGTTCCCATTGTTATCATTTTTATAAAACTATAGAATTAAAGTTTTTATTTAAAGATACGGTAAGTTTTACATATGTTATACTTACAAGTATAATATGGATTATACTTATTAGTCTTCTATCTTCTTAGTGATAGACCAGTCTATAAGGACATCAGATATATTTACCAGGGCTTTTTTTACCCTTTTTCTGTTATAGCTCTCAATGTCCTTTACTTTAATTTCTCCTAGCCTAAGAACCATCTTGGCAAAATCAATAGCAGTCTCATGCTCAAGCTTCTTCAGTTTACTATCACTTAAATCCTCAATAATCTTCTGAAGAGAACCAACTATTTCCAGTATCTTATTCAAAAAAGCAGTCTCTGATTTGTTTAATAATATTATGTGGTCTGCTAATCCTTCTAAATTTTGCGAAATTATCCCAATATAGAACAGGTCTACATGCTTAATGTTAATATTCGGATCCGCAAATGTTAAAGAAGATATAACGCTCTTGTCAATAAGAAAATGGCTTTTATCTATTTCATCCTCGTATTTATTGATAAGTTCTTCATATCCGCCTTCCTTCTTAATAGAAATCAAATTCTTTATTTTCCTTATCATTATCTTCAGTAATGAATCAGGATTAATCACACTAAGTGGTGATTCATAGCTTATGTGGTTGCCATCTACTTCAATCAGGTCTAAACCGCCAGTTAGTTCTTTTTGGTTAAGTAATCTGGTGAAATCTGCTTCTTTTTCTAAAGTTATCTTAAAAGAAGTAGTTGGATTTATATAGCAGGCAACAATCAGTTTTATCAGTATATTCATGTCCTTCTCTGCAACATTCAGTTTGATGTGCCTCTCTTTTTTCTCTGTTAATTGAGGTATGATGGATAATTTGCCATCTGTTTCTATATTTAAGCTAACCTTTGAACTTGAGGTTATGTTATGCTTCTTACACCAGCTTGTAGGCAGGTAGACATAGTGCATATTCCCTGTTTTTTGAACATTTCTTATATCCATTTTGAGTCCATACTTAAACTATTTAGTATATATAGTAGTATATACTTCATTTATAAATCTTTCGTTTTATGCTAAATCTAAACCGTCATCATAAACTATTAAAAGACAGCCTATGAATATAGTTTAGGATGGCAACAATAACCATAAAAGTAATCCCAAACGCAAATAAAAACCAGATTTCTGTAGAAAACAATAAGCTAAAGGTAAGAGTAACAGCTCCTGCAGTTAACAATAAAGCAAACAAGGCAGCTATTAAGCTCTTGGCAGAATTCTTTAAAGTGAAGAAAAGCAGTATAAAGATAATCAGGGGAGAGAAATCAAGGGAAAAAGTTATAATGATTAAAAGCAAAGTTTAAATAGTAGTATTCTCAGAATAAGCGTAAAAATGAAAGAACCAATAATAACAATACCCACATACTGGACAAGAAAAAAAGGGGAAAAAAGAGTTGGAGATACCTATTTTGACCATCCTACGCCATTAGATGGGGAACAGACACTCACCAGAACACTTGACACTCTTAAAAAGGTGTGGGGAAAGTTCAAAGTTGTCATTCTTATAGCAACTGTTGATTATGGGGATGAAGCTCTATACAAGCAGGTAGAGAAGAAGGTAAATTCCCTGATTAAGCCCTATAAAAAACATTTTCCAATAATGAACTTTACAAAATCAGATGTAAAGTTCCTGAAAAAAAGGGTTAAAAAGAACGGAATGGCAGAAATCATGCCACAGATCAATCTTTCTTGTTATCCGGCTATAAGAAACTGCCAGCTCATTGTTCCAAACGCATTGGGCACTAATGTTATGATTGGCTTAGATGATGATGAGCTTGCCATGCCTGACCATATTAAGAAAGCAACAGAGTTCATAGGAAAGAAACACAAAGGAGAGACCATCTACGGCATCGGAGGTTATTATAAAGATAAGAAAGGAGATCATATTATGAAGAATCTTAAGAAACCAGAAGTTGACGATATATTCTATAAAAAAAGATTCGTAAAGAATGAAGGCTTTATTGTTCAGGATAATAAGAAAGGCAGAGTTAATAAGTCAAATTTCGTATTTGGCGGAAATATGGTCATGCACAGAAAGATGTTCATGAATGTCTCTTATGATATGGGAATAACAAGAGGAGAAAACATGGATTATCTTATCAATGCAAGGATGTATGGCTTTGATTTTTACTTTGATAAGAAACTCTACATCATACATATGCCTCCTGAGAAATGGTATAAGAATATAAAAGCATTCCTGCATACAGGTGCTTTCAGTAAGGCAAACTACTATAAGCTTGAGCAGGATGTGCTAAGGTTTATCTATGAAAGAGAAAAGATAAGGGAGTGCAATGATCACCATCCTGAGCTTAAATATATAAATGTAGAGCATCTAAAGCCCTACCCTGGAGACTTTTTTAGCGACAGGCTCATTAGGGATGCAATCTATGCGCTGAAAACCATGTATCCCGGAGAGGCAAAAAAGCTTAAGATCAATGCTGAGATGGAAATCAGCCGTGCCCTTGAAAGAGCCAGGAAATTAGCCCCAAACTATTTCGTCTTTAACTGCAAATGGAAGAAACTGATGAAATTCATAGAGAAAGACAAAGGGTTTAGGAAATATTTAAATGGGAAGTGGTTGTAAACATACTATAGCTTCTCTGTAAATCCTTTTGCTCTTTCTTTTCTTTTTAACACCTCTTCAGCTATAGCAAGATCTTCAGGAGCTTCTTGTTTAACAAGCCGATATAAATTAAATTCATATAATGGTGTAACTAAATATCGATTCATGAACCTCAATTCTTTCCTACATCCATGTTTTTTAAAAAATCTTAAGATTTCTTGCTCAAACCTATCCTTTAAGGCAATCTTTAACGCAACAGATTGCTCTAACAATTCAACAAAAACACCTCTGCTATCAGCTCTTTTAAATCTCCACCAAATCCAATCTTTTCGTGTCCAACCATCTTTAACGGACCTTATATCCCTACTTACTCCTTCCAATTGTTCCTTAACGGGTAAATCTGTTCTTACAATGAAATCCTTTCCAACAGGATCTTCAACTGGATACATGTGAAGTGTTTCTATATCTACAAATGTCACCTTCTTCCCATCCCAGCAAAAATTTTGAGGCTTAAAGTCCAGCATCCAATGTGGGTTAGCTCTTACTGCTTTGTAAGTTTCCATAACAGTTATATTAAACAATCTGATGATAAAAGAATCACTGTTAGTTTCCCTAAATATTGACCCCATATTCTTACCAACATGTTCTTGGTTCAAAACAGCCTGGTAATAACCGGTTGGTTTTGGTCCAGTAGGTGTTTTTTTCCATTGTTCCATAATATAGAGTGAATTATGGTCTGGAACACTCACGTCAGCTTCCTTCAGGAAAGCATAAAATTCTCTATTACTAGCTAGTCTTTTCTTAGCTTGCTCATAACTCCATCTTCTCCCCATTTCAAAAGAACCAAATTGTTTAACTACTCTAATCCTTCCATCCATCCATGTCCAAGTATATGCAGTGGTTGCTCTTCCACCACCTATTTTTTCTCTTTTAATCCTATCCCTCAAAGGCATAACTTGATTATAGATCCCTATTAACACCTCTCTTTCTCCTTCAGAACCACTTAATCCATTCTCAAACAACAAGTCTCCTTCCCTCTTCACCAACCTAGCCAATGGTTGTATATCCTCTCTCTTAAACCCCATCCTGAATGAAGGATTTTCTTTAAACCACCCCAGCTCTCTTCTTACCAGTTCACTAACCATTCTCCTTATTTGCAATAATTTAGCCACTCCTTGTTTTAATGATTCAATTGTGTAACCTTCAGCCCTATCCTCTTCTTCAATCTTATCAAGCCTGCTAACTAATCTTTTGTCTCCCTTCTGATCCCTCTTGTTAATAACTGATTCCAGTCCACCTACACTTAAAAAACACCCTTTCATTCTATCAAATCTTTTTTCAGTAGCAGAAAAATTCCGTTGACGGTCAATCCTCTCCGCAAAGTTATTTAACGACTTTAATTTGACATTATAGACTTTAACAACTTCCCTAAAATCAGAAATCTCTTTACGCAGCTCTCTATCAACCCATGCTAAATACTTGGATTCATCTCCAAATAATAATCCAAAAAACATCTTATTCTATTCCTTTCAATTACTATTATTTAATTCTTTCCTTAAGAAAAAGCTACAAACTCCCAACCACAGCCTCATTAAACCCTGCAGGTCCAACCTTCTTCACCTGCTTGATTCCTTTCTTCGTAAAGTTAAACTTTCCCTTATAGTTCTGCACCTGAAATCCAACATCAACGTTCTTAAGCATAGGCATGTCATTAAGACCATCACCTAAGCCAATTGTCCTAATCTTTCCAAACTCCTTTTTGAACATCTTTTTCAAAACATTAACAGCCCTTCCTTTGTCATTATCTCCCATGATGTAATGATACCTACCGCCCTTAGTATAATTCAGTTTATTTTTCTTAATTAGTTTTTTTATTTTTTCAATATTTCCATCAATCAAAATAAATGGCTCAGTAAATTCCCTTTGTTTAGCAATCTTAGCCTTCCCACTAGATATTCCTGCATTCTTAGCAAGCTCTTTCAGCGTAAAATCACCAAATCCCTTTATAGAATAGCCAGTCTCCTTCTTTACCTTATTAAGAACAGTCCGTAACCTACTATACTTAGTTCCAAACTGAATGACTTTATACCCAGATTTAATATAAGTATACCGAAACTTATGCTTAAAATATTTAGCAGGAATAAATATTGCAGCACCATTCTCAGAAATAAACGGATGTTTCAGCCTTAACCCCTTATTATAAACTTCAATCTCTTTCCTAACCCTACTTGAACAAAACACTAAAGGAACCCCATTTTTCTTTATCCTATTAACAGCAGGCATTGCTTTCTTATAAGAATAAGTATGGTGATCAAGAAAAGTTCCATCCATATCCGAAAAAATAACAGTTTCACTCATAAATCTCTTCTCTATATGGTTTTAGCACCTCATTCTGATACCTTAAAAACTCCCTAAACCCTTTTGGAGTCATCTGCTGGAATGGCGCTAGATTAAACGGCGCAGTCTCATACTGTATCTTCCTTCTCAATAGGCTCTCTTTAATCTCCTTAACAGAATAGACCTCATCAAGAACCTTCCTGATTAATCCCTTTCTTGCTCTTTCAAACCGTGCATTAGACATGTTCTTTGTTCCAAACAGATACTCTTGGGTAGAATACCTTAGTTGCAATAATTTAGTGAATTCCTGTATACTTCCCTTCAAAAACCTAAAGTCAGAATTCAAAAGGTCAATAAACTGGTTAAGAAACTCTTCCTTAGGTATATCCAAAGAAATCATATTTGACTCAATAGTCAGATAAATATATGATTTCAGCATATTCTCATTTCTCTTGCTCATTGTTCTTGTAGGGCTTTCAACTGAAACAGCTTCATTATGAAAAACAAGCCCCCATGATTGTGCTTTGTACAGATGCTCCATCTTACTTGGAGATCTAAAGATAAAGCCACCTATAAATCCATACCGTTGTAAATGATAATTCAACTCTGTAAACTCACCATACCATTCCCTTGTTGGGCTGAACACTCCACCATATTCTTTAAAGCATTTCTCAAGCACATCAGTAAAGTGCAGCTGAAGATTACCATGAACATGGCCATATAGCAAGTACCCGTTCTCATACTGCTGGCCTTTAAACGGAGTATATCTTCTTGGCTTTTCAATCTCCAGGAAATTCAGAGACCCGGATATCTCCTTTTTGTCAAGTATGTCGCTTACAAGGGCGCTTGCCTCAGCAGCTCTCTTTTTTGAAGTTAACGAACCCAATATCTCAAATGTAGGATAACCTACAAATGCAGCATATTGCAATCCTTGCTCAAGAAAATCAAATAGTGCCTTTGGCTTGTGAATAACAATATCATCATCTACAATATATGTAAGTCTTGTTCCTTTACTCAAATTTTGAACTGAGCGCGCAATGCCCTTATTTCTTCCAGTAGGCAAAGTTCTCTCAGAATTATAAACAACCTGATAGGGCAGATTTCCAGTATTATATTTTTTAAAAATTCTTTTTACAAAAGCCCTTGACTCCTCGTTCTTTTTAGTATTGCATACAAGGATAATCTTGTACTTTTTAGGGTCTAACTCGCCTAAACATCTAAGAAACGTGCCTATTTGTTTCTCTCTGCTGGGGATGGTAAGAACAACAATATCCCTCTTTACACTGCTCTTTATTTTTTGTTTAAGCATACAATTTCCCCCTAATTGATGACTGCCCTATTAGTATTTAAAAGTTGCTGTTTTTATTCCTAAAATTGCAATATAGAAGGAAAGCTTTTTAAATACACCTAATCTCCAATTTCTAAACAACAACATTCCACCAATATATTGATTGGTGGTCAAGGTGGAATTTGTGTGCTCAAGAACCGCCAGATTGGTGGAATCTTGAGTATCAAGAACCACTTCAATAAGCTAATAAATTGGAGGATATGCCATCAGTCTTTGACTGGTGGTTCTTGACATGGTTGAAGCAAAAGAAGAGAAGAAAACTTCAAAGATAAAGAAGAAAAGATGGTATCAGATATTTGCACCTAGCCTGCTTAAAGATACCCTATTAGGAGAAACTCTTTTAACAGATTCTTCAGCATTAGTAGGAAAAACAGTAACTGTCAATCTAATGGGCCTGATCAATGATGTAAGAAAGCAGAACATAAATGTAAAATTCCTGATAAACCAGGTTCAGGGGGATAGGGCTTTAACTGAAATAACCGGTTATGAGATTATACCTGCTTCTTTAAAGAGGCTTATAAGAAAAGGAAAGAAAAGAGTGGATATCTCGTTTGTTTGCAAAACTTCTGATAACAAGAAAATTAGGGTTAAGCCTTTGTTACTGATCAAAACATCAACAAAAGGTTCAACAGAATATGCTTTAAGAAAAGAATCAATTGAATTTTTGACAGGCGCTATAGCCAAAACCTCTTATGATAACCTGGTGATGGGCCTTATCTCTTACAAGATACAGGGCGCATTAAGAGGTCACCTTAAGAAAGTTTATCCTTTGAGAGTGTGTGAAATAAGATACATGGCTATTGAGAGAGAAAAGAAGCCAATAGAAGGTAAAGAAGCAGAAGCAACAGAAGAGCCAGAAGATAAGAAAGAAATAAAAGTTGAGAAAAAGGAAGAAACAAAAGCAGAGAAGAAGGAAGAGAAAACAGAGGAAGTTAAAGAAAAACCAGCAGAACTAAAAGAAGAGAAAAAAGAAGTAAAAGTAGAAGCAAAAAAGCCAGAAGCAGAAGCTAGTTCTTAGAAACTAAAACACTACGTATCTCATCAATAGACCTTACTTTACTAAGCCTAAGCCTTAACTTTTTTGAGCCATAAATCCCTTTAGTGAACCACATAGCCTGCTGCCTTAACTCAGGAAAGCGTATCCTTTTCTCATATTTCTCACAATAACCAAGAAACTTCATAAAACAGTCTATCCTTTCTTTTTCAGTCAGTTCAGGAACACCTTTCCCGGTCTTTATAAACACATTGGTTCTTTTGAAAATAGATGGATTTCCTATACTACCTCTGCCAATCATCACAAAATCGCATTTTGTCTGCTCAAGCATTGCTTTGGCATCCTCAGGCTTGAAAACATCACCATTGCCAATTATCACTAAATTTGATTTCTCCTTAGCCTTCTTTATCTCATCCCAGTTTGCTTTCCCGCTGTAGCCCTGCTCTTTTGTTCTTCCGTGTATGGCTATTGCAGTAACCCCAAGATCTTCAAGAATCTTTACTGTTTTCAACGTATTTATGCTTTTATCATCCCATCCTATCCTTATCTTTGCAGTTACTGGTTTATTGGTATTACTAATCACAGGAGATACTATTTCTTTAATTTTTTCAGGATGCTTTACAAAGAAAGAGCCTGAATTTGACGCAAGAATAGCCTTCTCAGGACACCCTAAGTTAATGTCAATAATATCAGCATAAGGCTCTATGATTTTTGTAGCCTCAGCAGCAATCTTTGAATCAGAGCCAACCACCTGGACGCTTATTGGCTTTTCCTTCTTCAGAAAACACACTCTTTCAATAATCTTCTCCGGAGCACCCACAATCTGGTTTACAGGAAGCATCGGAGTGCTCACAAGACCTGCTCCATACTCCTTGCACAAAAGCCTAAAACCTGCGCAGTTTACATCAGCCATTGGCGCAAGTATTAGTTTTGATGAAAGTTTTACATTGCCGATTTTCATGTTATAAAAAAATACCTCAAACTCGTTAGAGTTTGATGGATTAAAAATCTTTGATTTTTAATAGCCCCAGGCAGATTCGAACTGCCGTCCACCGGACCAGAACCAGTGATGATTGACCGCTACACTATGGGGCTGTATAACCCGAAAGTATTAAAAAGCACTTTAAATAGTTTATTATTCTATGAAACAGCTAATTGCACAGGGAGCAGAAGCAAAGCTATTTTTAGACAGCAAAAAAATAACCAAAGACCGCTTCAAAAAGACCTACAGGATAAAAGAGATAGACGAAAGGCTAAGAAAATCAAGAACACGAAGAGAAGCAAAGATACTAGACAAGCTAAAAACAATCAACTTCCCATGTCCAAAACTAATCCATTCTGATGACAAGGAAGTCTTAGAAATGGAATACATAAAAGGCCAAAAAGTAAGGGATATCTTAGAAAAAAGCAACTACATCAGATTATCAGAAGAAATAGGAAAAAAAGTAGCCATACTCCACAACAACACCATCATACATGGAGATTTGACAACCTCTAACATGCTCCTAAACAAAGAAATAAACTTCATTGACTTTGGCTTAAGCTTTTTTTCCCACAAAATAGAGGATATGGCAGTTGATCTGCATCTTTTAAAACAGGCCTTAGAGTCAAAACACCACAAAATATGGGAAAAATGCTTCAATGCAGTACTAAAAGCATATGAAAAAGAAAGCACAAAAGGAAAGGAAGTTTTAAATAGATTAAAGGTTGTAGAAACCAGGGGAAGGTATAAACAGAAAGCTAAAAGGAAAAAATGAGAATAATTGACATCAACAATAAGGAAGAGCTCAAAAGAATAAAACAGCGCTCAAAACAGGACTTTGAATTAGCTGTAGCCAGAGTAAATCCTGTAATCAAAGACATAAAAACATCTGGAGATAAAGCGCTAATCAAATACACAAAAAACTATGATTCAGTAGATTTAACCAAAAACACACTCCAGATATCCAAGTCTGATATAGAAAGAGCATATAAGAAAGTAGACAAAGAAACAATAAGTGCAATAAAAAAAGCAAAAGTTACAATAGAAAAATGCGCTAAACTTCAATTACCAAAAGAATGGAAAAAACAGCTTAAAGCAGGCATTACAGTTGGCCAATTAGTAAGGCCTTTAGACAGCGTTGGCTGCTATGTTCCTGGTGGTAATTTTCCACTGCCTTCAACTGCTTTAATGACAATCATACCGGCAAAAGTAGCTGGTGTAAAGGAGATCATTGTTTGCACACCACCAAAAAAGAACAGCGATGCTATCATTGTAGCAGCTGACATTGCAGGAGCAGACAAGATATTCAGGGTTGGTGGCTCTCAGGCAATAGCAGCAATGGCTTACGGCACAGAAACAATACCTAAAGTTAACAAAATAGTAGGTCCTGGCAACATATTCGTTACAGCAGCTAAAAAGCTTGTTTATGGTGATGTTGGATTAGACTTCTTAGCAGGACCATCTGAAATCATGATATTTGCAGAAAAAGGGAATGTTAAGATTATTGCAGCAGACCTATTATCACAAGCAGAGCACGATGTCTTATCATCCAGTATATTCATAACCACAAATAAGAACTTAGCAAAACAGGTACAAGCAGAAGTAGAAAGACAACTAATCGCTCTTTCAGCAACCAATGCTTCAGAATCAATAAGAAAGAATGGAGCAATCATAATAGCTGATAACATAAACAACGCTTTTGACTTAATCAATGATTTTGCGCCAGAACACCTGGAAATACTTAGCGATAACAACTCTTTATTGAAAAAAGTAAGAAATGCAGGAGCAGTATTTCTTGGCAGCTACAGCCCTGAAATAGCTGGAGACTATGCAATAGGAAACCACGTTCTTCCAACAGCAGGATTTGCAAAAATAAGGGCAGGTTTAAATACTTCGGACTTCATCAAAACACCATTCGTACAACAGCTAACAAAGCAAGGTTTAAAAAGCATAAAAGATACAGTAATAAAATTAGCTGATATTGAAGGATTAAAAGCTCACAGAAAGTCAGTTGAGGAAAGATTCAAATGATACCACCAAAAAAAGCAGTGCAGGAAATGGAGCCTTATGACCCTCCGCTAGAAGAAAGAAGGGGTTTGCTTAGGTTAGATTTCAATGAAAACACAGTAGGCCCTTCTCCAAAAGTGCTTGAATCCTTGAGCAAGATGAATGATGAGGACTTAGCAGCTTACCCAGAATATACAAAGTTCAGTGCTAAACTGGCAAGATACCTTAGAACATCTCCTTCAAAACTGATGTTAACTAACGCAAGTGATGAAGCAATAAAGACAATATTTGACACATACATAGAGAAAGGCGAAGAGATAATACTGCCAACACCCACATTCCCTATGTTCAGGATATATGCAGAGGTTGCTGAAGCAAAGATTAAGCAGATCCTTTACAGCAAAAACCTCTCTTTCCCAACAAAAAAAGTCCTTGATGCAATAAGCAAGAAGACAAAGATTGTTGTTTTAGTTAACCCTAATAACCCAACAGGAACACCTATTGATAAGAAAGATATCATAAAAATAATTGAAAAAGCAAAAAACTCCCTTGTTATATTGGATGAAGCATATTTTCAATACAGCGAAGAAACATGCATTAGCTTAATAGACAAATATGACAATCTTGTAATAGTCCAGACTTTCTCCAAAGCCTTTGGCTTAGGAGGATTGCGTTTAGGATACATCATCTCTAACGAAGAAAACATAAAAAACCTGAAAAAAGTCAATTCTCCTTATTCTGTCAACACAGCAGCACTTGTTGCAGCATCTACAGCTTTGAACGATGATGAATACATGAAATGGTATCTTAGCGAAGTAAAAAAAGGAAGAAAGCTTATCTATGAAGAGCTTAAGAAATTAAGGATAAAAACCTTTCCAACAACAGGCAACTTCCTTATAGCCTACTTTGGCAAAAAAAGCAAAGAGATCCAGGATGCACTAAAAGAAAAAGGCATCTTAGTTAGGGACAGAAGTTCTTATCCATTACTTGACGGCTGCTTAAGAATCGGCATAGGAACAAAAAACCAGGTAAAACAGTTGATAGATGCTTTAAAAGAGATTCTAGGAAAATGAATGATGCATTACTCACAATTCTTTCAGTCGTAGGCTTATTGGCATTATACTGGGCTTTAATTGGCCAGTGGAAGCACAATAAGATGATTAGAGAAAGCGAAAAGAAGGTAAAATGACAAAAGAATATACTCTTATTTTTGACGATATAATCCTTAAACAAATGAAAAAGCTTGGAAAGAATCCTGTTCTAAAAGAGCTTCTCTCAAAAATGTTTGACAAAATAGAACTTCTTGGCCCACTTGCTGGAAAACTTTTGGATTCAAGGTTGCATATTTATGAAATAAAATCCCACCATCCACCAATAAGATTATACTATAAAGTTGTAGAACCCAATAAAGAAGCATATCTGTTTGAATATGAACTAAAGACCAGTGAAGAAAAACAGCAAAAAACCATAACTAAACTTAAGAAAAAATTGGAATCAGAATCCTAGATCCTTTCTAGTAAATCTCTTGCCTTCAGCTATATTTTTCTCAAATTCCAATAGTCTTTTATATATCTTGGAGTTCTTTAATGTTTCTATCTGTTGTTTCATCAATTCAAATTCCTGTTTAGGTATTGTTACTGTTTCCATGGTATATGGCTAGTATACACTTATTTATAAAGATTTTTATTTTTATCTAAAAAAACAATAAGTTTATTAACCTTTATTATTCTAAAATTATAATGAAAAAAACAATAATCTTCGACATAGACGGAGTTTTAATAGATGTAAGTAAATCATATAGATTAGCCATCAAAAAAACAGTTGAATTCTTCCTGAATAAAAAAATAAACAAGAAGGAAGTTGAGGAAATAAAGCTAAAGCCAGGTTTCAATGATGACTATGATGCAGTTAATGGCATCCTAAAAAAACACAATAATAAAGTTCCATTAAAAAATATAATCAATATATTCCAAAAATATTACCTTGGAAAAAACCTTAAAGGCCTCATAAAAAATGAAAAACTATTGTTAAGAAAATCAATAATTAAAAAATTGTCAAAAAAATACACCTTAACAATCTTCACAGGAAGGTCAAGAAAAGAAGCAAGCTACCCATTAAAAAAATACAACATAAAGAAATATTTCAAAATAATCATGGCTGTAGAAGACGTTAAAAAGAAAAAGCCAGCTCCAGAAGGTATCCTAAAGACACTAAAAAGATTAAAAACAAAAAATGCCTACTATGTTGGTGACTCAATAGATGATTTATTGGCAGCAAAAAAAGCAAAGGTAAACTTTATTGGAGTAATTCCCCCTTATGGAAGCAGGAATTTAAGAAAAGTATTAAAAGGCAAAGGAGCATCGGTTATAATAAACAACATAAATCAGATAACCAAAGTTATAAAATGAGAAAAGCAGCTGTTCAGAGAAAAACAAAAGAGACACAAATCAAAGTAGAGCTTAACTTAGATGGTAAAGGCGTCTCAAAGACCAAAACCTCAATAGGTTTTCTTGACCACATGCTTGAATTATTTGCAAAACATGGTTTGTTTGATCTGAAAATAGAAGCAAAAGGCGACCTAAAGGTTGACCAGCACCACACAGTGGAAGACATAGGCATAGTCATAGGCCAGGCCTTTGCAAAAGCCTTAGGCAATAAAAAAGGCATTAACAGAACTGGCTTTTTCGCTTTTCCAATGGATGAGTCATTGGCTGTATTCGCTGTTGACATAGCTGGAAGACCTTATTTAAAGTTTGAATCAGAATTCACCAGAGAAAAGATAAATGATTTATCATCTGACTGCATACCAGAGTTCTTCCAGGGCTTTGCAAACGAGCTAAGGGCCAATATCCACGTTAGAGCATTCGAAGCAAGAACAGACCACCACAAAGCAGAAGCCATATTCAAAGCATTCGGCAAAGCAATGAAAATGGCATGCTCTAAAGACAAAAGAGCTTTAGATGACATTCCTTCTACAAAAGGTAAGATTTAGTTAGAAATTCTTTTTAATACTAAAGATACCCTGGTTTATCAGTATAATCATTAAACGTACTTCTATAGAAAATATTTGCTATACCCATCGCATAAGCTATGCTTGGGTCGCTAAAAGTTTCAACCTCCTGCAAAGTTAATGCGGTTGTTATGTTGCGATAATTGTTTTCAAACAGATATGGATAATCTAATCTTTCAAGATATGTTATTATCTTCCTGCACCCTTGAAAATTAACTATCTCAATAGCTCGTTCCCCGTCATCATCGAAAAATTCAAGCATTTTTTGCAACAATCCCACATCTGTTCTTGAGACTATTTTGACTCGAATCTTTTGATCATGGTCACTTTGAATACCGAGAACATCTTCCAGAGTTTTGGATATAATCCTTCTTTGTTCCGGCCCATTTGATTCTTGTGGCATCAATTTAGCAAATTCCCTATATTTTATAAACCTTTTGGTAGTAACAATATACAACAAAAAACCTTATATACCTTTAATAAACCCTAAATATTATGTTAATCCAATCATTTTCAGGAATAAGGGGCATATACAACAAAAACCTAAATGAAGATATTGCCAGAAGGTATGCTTATGCTTATCTGCAATACTTAAACAAGAAAGCCCCAAAAATAGTAATAGGCACGGACACAAGGCCTTCTTCTGAATCACTAAAAAAAGCCATTTTCGACGTTTTTGAAGACATAATAGACTTAGGCATAGCAACAACACCAATGACAGAGTTAGCAGTTAGAGAATACAAGGCAGATGGCGGAATAATCATAACAGCTTCTCACAATGAGCCGGAATGGAATGGCTTTAAGTTCTTAGACAAAGATGGAGCTGTTCTAAGGCCAAAACAAATCAACAAAGTTATAGCCAATTTCAGCAAAATAAAAAACCTACCAGAGCAGGACTTCATGAATAAACTGCATAAAAAAGATCCTGAAATCCACAAAATAGAAAAGCATCATGAAGACATTAAAAGAAGATATTATGAGTTCATAATAAGCACAATAAACAAGAAAAACATTGACTTAATAAAAAAACATAACTTCAATCTCGTTTTAGACCCTAATGGTGGAGCTGGTATAGTAACATTAGACATATTAAAAAAATTAGGTATCAACGTTATAGCAATAAACAAAGAACCAACCATATTCAAAAGAAAAATAGAGCCAAATAAAGACTCACTAACCTATCTTAAAGAAACAATAAATAAGAATAACGCTGATTTGGCAGCTGGCTTTGACTGCGATGCTGACAGGGTTGAACTCTTATTGCCAGATGGAAGCATTGTTTCAGGCCAATACCTTATAACCTTAATCATTGATGACATACTTTCTGGATTAAAATCACCGGAAAAAGAGACAATCGTAGTGAATGACGCAACTTCTTACTTAGTAAAAGAAATAACATCAAAACACAAAGCAAAACTGATAGAGATAGAAGTTGGAGAAGTTAATGTCCTTGATGCCATGCTGCTGAATAATAGCAAGATAGGTGGTGAAGGAAGCTCTGCAGGAGCTATTATCCCTCCATCAAGATGCAGAGACGGTATATTAACATTACTGTCCATATTAAAAATAATAGCAAAAAGAAAAAAACCACTAAAAGACATAATCAGCAATTACCCTGCATATTTCACCTTAAAAGATAAAGTAAAATTCAATCCAAAAGGGCTTAAA
>Ga0187833_10003498_pt1 | contig 15908 bp, 10 predicted proteins | sample ETNtaG_37_FD_167968 | JGI IMG/M metagenome (GOLD analysis project Ga0187833, IMG submission 167968) | Marine microbial and viral communities from oxygen minimum zone, Eastern Pacific Ocean - ETNP2014_SV_400_PacBio MetaG (Illumina Assembly) | ecosystem: Environmental > Aquatic > Marine > Hypoxic...
CAAAGCTTAATCCTGTTGCATCTGTTACGTTTGCTGTTATGTTTATGATGTCGTTAACAGTTATGTTTGTTAAAGATTTGTTTAATGTTGCGTTTATTATTGGATTTACTGTGTCTATGGTAAAGTTAATTGTTTGATTTGTATGATGGTCAACACTATCAGTTATGCTTATGTTTAGCAGGTAATAGCCATCTGATGCGTTGAATGTTGTGTTTGTTGTCGTTGAATCATTTAACTTCCCATCTATGTAATAATTAATTGTGGTTGTGTCGCCATCTGGGTCTGTTGTATAGGTTATATTTAGGTCTAGAGGTTGTAATGGAGTATATTTGTTGTTAGTTGGGAATACTATACTCAATCCAGTAGGCACAGTATTAGCTATTGTTATTATTGTATCATTTGTCTTGAAGTTGTTTGATGTATCATTAACTCTAGCAGTAAAGTTGATTACTGTCCCTCTAATTTCATTTATTGTAATATTTTGACTAAAGGAAGCTGTTGTCACATCATTCAACGAGAAATTAAAGATCCTTACAAAGCCTGTATTATTGACTATTATCTGTCCAAAGCTTAATCCTGTTGCATCTGTTACGTTTGCTGTTATGTTTATGATGTCGTTAACAGTTATGTTTGTTAAAGATTTGTTTAATGTTGCGTTTATTATTGGATTTACTGTGTCTATGGTAAAGTTGATAGTTACATTTGCACTTGGAGCTGCACCAGAAATATTATCAAATAAACTAACATTTAGGATGTAGGTTCCATCTGAAGCGTTAAATGTTGTGTTTGTTAAAGATGTTTGATTTAATATTCCATCAATATAATAAGAAATATTGATTACATCATTATCAGGATCTGCTGGGAATGTAACATTCAGATCAAGAGGCTGTTTATTTGTAAATGAATTATTTAATGGGAAAACAATAGTTGCATTTGGGGGTGGAGTATTTGATACATTTATAGCATCCAGAACTTGCATTAAAATATATCCTAGGATTGTAGCATCACATGTAATATTATATCTATTAACAGAACTTCTATTGTTAAAGCTTTGATTTATTTCATATACTCCTCTTGTTGCATCAAAGCTCATATTCACTGGCACAGACCAATCTGTAAAATTATGGCTAAAGCTGCAATTAATACCTGTTCCATTAATTGAATTTAAAGTATCAGTAAAGTTAGCAGTAAAGGTAATATTCTGATTCACATACTTAACTAAAGTATCACTATCATCCCATATTGTCAAATTGCTCCTCGTAGTATAATTAATCGTTACATTATTCAAAATTGGAGTCCAAGCAGGATCTGATGTATTGAAAACAGTTTTATATTGCAGATATCTTGCAACAGCATTTGTTGTTATCGAGCTTAAGGTATTATTATTTACACCAGTCCACGCATTCCATGTCACATTATCATCAGAAGTCCTATAGCTTAAATTCAGCCTCAAAACTCCCCTTTTGTACATGTTTTGTATTTCTGTTTGGGATAAGCTTCTGTTGAAGATTGCTACTTCGTCTATTGTGCCGTTGAAAGGTCTGGTTGCACCCATTCTATTGCCTATTACAAGCGGTGTATTCCCATTTACTTGTGAAACTGTTATTGCAGCAGAACCCTCCTCATTTCCATCAACATAAATTCTAACTGTACTTCCATCAGCTGTTCCAACAAGATGATGCCAGTTACCATCAGTGACGACAGTCGTTGTTGATGCTAAACTTTCACTACCTGCAGTAGAGGACCACAAACCCATATCTGCTACATCAGGACCAGCGGCATTTCTAACTCTTAAATAGTATTCATAATTACTTACATCTCCCTTCACAACCACAACTTGAGTGCCTGACGCTAGGCTATCTGAAGTTCTAATCCAAGCTCCAATTGAGAATATTTCATTTGTAAAAGATAATGAGTCATCATCACTAATATTAACATAATCATCCACCCCATCAAACTCCAAAGCATAACCAAACTTACCGCTGGCAGTAAAGTTTGTTCCATTTCCTAAACCACCCCTATTTCTTCTAGTCCCATTATTACCAAAACCACTATAATCCAAAACCTTAGCGCCCGCAAGCTCGACTCTTTCATCATTCGACAGACTTCTGTTCCAGATTTGTACTTCATCTATTGTGCCGTTCCATCCCTGATTTGGACTGCTTGCGGGTAAAGCGCCAATTCTTACTTTTGAAGTCCCCTCACGCACATTATTAGTATAACTCGCACTATCAATAGCTCCGCCATCAATCTGAATATTAATAGTACTTGCTGTTTCATCATGCCATGCTGCTACAAAATGCCATTCATTAAGTGGCACAGGACCGAAACTAAGTGCATTTAAAGATGTCCGGGTGTTGTCAGGGTCATATACACCAAAATGAAATACTGTTTCCCCACCTATAGGTGTGAGCATTAAATCCCATTCTCTATCTGTTGAATCAGTATCCCCTTTATTTAGGATATTTAGATCAGCAGCATCATCTTTTGTATACGCATTCACCCAAGCTGCAAGCGTAAAATCTTGGTCACCCATACTTAAGCTATCACTATCATCAATAATAATAGAAGTTTGTTTAATTTGATCAAACTGCATGGATTCTCCAAATTTAGAGTTGGTAAAATTAACGCTTGCATTCATAAACGTTGCATTATTGCCATAAATGCTTTTATCAATTCCATAACCAGACATTCTTGCTATGTCTGCAGGGCCTAGGCTTATGTTGTAGAGTGCAAATTCGTCCATAGTACCTTTGAAATTATCTGAACCTCCATCTAGAGATCCAATAAGACGATTATTTGTTTGTGTTGCTAGCGCTTGAGTGCTATCAGTTACAAGTGATTGCTCAATTCCGTTTAAATATATTTTTTGAATATCTGTTGCTCTTGTGAAAACAACATGCGACCATTCATCTGCAGAAATTGTATTATCAGCTGTGCTAGCTGAGAAGAATCCAGTTGAAGAAACGAAAATTCTCCCACCACTACCTTGCCCATTGCCAATGGCTAGCCTTATCACACCACTATCCACACCGCCACGTTCAGAGTATATCACATAATTAGCTCCACTAACAATATTCGGTTTTACCCATGCGCTAATTGTGACATTACCCTGTGTATCAAAACTTGTATCATAAGAAATATTGATAAAATCATTGCTTCCGTCAAACTCCACTCCAGCATTTCCTAATCTTGCATTACTTTCATTAAATATTGGACAGAAACCAGAGGCAAGATTACAAGTTCCATTATTCATGCCACCAACCGTAGCATTATTAAAGAACAAACTAGCATTCTCCCCATTCCCAGTATCATTATTGAAGTGCATCAATAAAACAGTTGAGCCATTAGGAGTTATCTCTTCTGCATTAGCACTATCAAACGGCATGTAAAGAACTAATTCTTCTTCATTGCTAATATCATATATATCCTCTATCTTCCTTTCAAACTCTCCGGTTTCATTATTCATATGCATCAATAGAACTAAGCCAGTAGTATTAACAAAAGTATCTTCATCTGTTGCGCTAGTGCCATCACCTGAAGCACGACCAATCTCTTTTTGATAAGGAACTTCCTGCTCCCATGAAATAGATGTCCAGTTAACAAGAGGACCACCAAATACCTGAGAAGTAAAGTTAGAAGTATTAAAGTAACCCCATCCTTTTTGATAGTTTTCCAGGATTGTCGCATTATCTAAAGACATATTCCAGATTGTCACACTATCTATTACACCCTCAAAGAAACTGCCTCCACTAAAATTATAATCAACACCCACCCAAACATCTCCCTGTAGCTCAGGTAAATCCCCTGAATAATCAGTAGATTCACCTTTCAATTCACCATCAACATATAAACTCATAGTTGAGCCATTATAAGTTCCAACAACATAATGCCACTGCCCGTCATTTATATCCCCATCATTATCAGCCACACCATATGTAGTTCCATTACCGGTTCCATTCCTAATTTCAAAACCACCGCCATTGGTTGTGTTAAGAGCAAAAGGGAATATAGGTATTGTGTAGTTTATAGCAATCTTCGGTCTATTGGCAGCAGTGGTTGAATCTGAAGTGTCGAAATAGGTATTCTGCTCGCCAGCTTCATTTTCGCTCTGGTTAGACCAAACAAGCCACCCATAGTTGGGGAGTGAACCATCGATGAACCCCTGAACATCGCTGGTTAGCGTGGCATTGCTCCAGTTCACCCAGTGCCACGATGCAGTCACATGCGTGTCCGACGCACTGGCTGTGGCAACTCTGTCACTAGCATTGTTCGCTCCGGGAGAATACCAGTTATTGGCAAACTCAATCTGGTCGAAAGTCGCTCCGATTGTGTTTGCCATGTGCCAGCAGGCACGCACCGGTCCTGTGTCGGCTTCATCGGCTTCAGAGGTGTTCCATTTCAGTACCCCATCATATCTGAGTTCAACCACAGTATCCTTACGGATAAACGACATGAGGGTTGTTGTGGCGGGAGTGCTAATATTGGCGTATACGACGTTTTGATAAACAACCTTCGTTGGCCACCTGTCATCGTCGTTAAAAGAAATCATGTTCGGGTCTTGCCACATCTGACAGTATCCACTATCAAATAAGGCTGTATCGGCTGGGACAATTGCCTCGGGTACTAAGCCCATTGTAGACCGCCTACCCGAGGGAGTCACAAAACGTCTAAATTCGACGTAGAAGTCCCCAACAAATGAGTGAGAAGAATCGATGAACACATTATTGTCTGCTTGGGTAAAATCATTGCACTTGAAGCTGACGTTTCCTGTTTCTAAGCACCACTCCGGGCTAGCCGGCGCCCAGTGGCTTGCGTTTGGGATTATTACCCCACTAGCGGTGGCCCAGTTAGCTCCTTCTTTCCAGTTTACCAATAGCCGATTGAGAGTGTGAGTTTTTGTTGTGGCCCCGTTGTCCCATCCGTACATCGACACCGTTACTGATTCAACAGTTGAGGTGAAGGGGATACTGCTCAGGTTAAACTTGATGACCCCCCTCTTCAGATCACCTGAAGGGGTTCGTCCGGAGACTATAGTTACAAGATCTCCGGTGCCGCTTTGGCTTCCATCTTCTGAAACGATGGAGTCCAATCCTTCACTTCCAGGCTGGAAAGTTATGTTCTTTTTTGCTGCACCATGTGATGACACTATATACCCTCCATCTTTATCTGATTTAACCCATGCTGCTACCGTTACCTGCGAAGTAACATTAAAGCTATTAGTGTTTGAAACATTAATGAAATCATTGCCATTAAAACTCATTCCAAAATTATCAAACTTTGTAGAAGAATTCCATTGAGGGTCATCTGAAGCAGAAGCAGTAGTGCCTCCAAAACTTCCGTTATGGCCATACTGAGAGCTGTCATTAGCATACTGCCCGGTTCCTTCCTCAAAGCTTAGATGCAAAACAACAGAAGCATTTACATCAATATCCCTTCCAAACAAGTTTTCTGTTCCGTTTAGTGAGCTGCTGATATTAATAGTAACATTTGCACTAACTCCAGTTCCAATAACTCTTGAAGTGCTTACATCAGTCGTTAAATTCCCTTTCAGGAAATCAGTATCTGAATCATCAATAAACTGGTTAATGCTCCCATTAGTCGATATGTTTGCAACAGATGCCCAGTTATTTGCAATCTTTACCTGTCCGGAAAAGTTAAATTCCTGTGTATGTATTCCAGCAGTTAAAACCTTAACAGTCCAGTAACCTACATTATTACAATTATAATTCTCAACAAACAATGAATTTATTCTTATAGTATTATTTAATGTTTCATTTAATTTTATTTTTTCATTATTATTGTTTATTAAATAAACATTTTCACTATTAGCATTATCATAATAATCGAACAAAATATTATTTTCACATTTTAATTCTAATGCTGTTAAGTCATTAGTTGTTGATTCGTTGTCTAAATATAATTCAGAATATGTTGTTCCATCACTAACGCTTATTGTTAAATTTTCAGTTCCTGTTGTGTTGAACCTTACTGTCCATTCACCGCCAACAGTTGGGAAGCTTTGAACATTCAAGATAGTAATCGAAACTTCAAAAGTCTGGTTAGAAAGATGAGGAATAACCCATTCTAATCTGTCTATTAAGCCGTTTAGGTTAGTATCAACATAATCAACATCTGTAAATAACTCCTTGCCAGTATCCTTAACCCAATATAATTTTATATTTTCTTCCTTGCTTTCAGTTATATCAGTAAAAGACAAGACATCTTCATAGCTTGTTTCAGAAATTATCCTTATCTGCTTAACTCCAAAGCTAATTTCTTTCTCAATTGCATATGGAGCTTCTGTAACATACTCAATTGTAACTTCATCAACTATTTCATCAATTACAATTGCAGTTTCATTAGAAGCAACTTCATCAACTTCTACAATCACTGCGCCGCTTATTAAGCTTAAACTTTGTTCTGATTCTATTTGTTCTAGATCATTAATTAATTCATTCTCTTTATCTTCCAAATCTTTTAATTTATCATCAAATTCTTTTTCATCAATTTCCTCATCAATAACAACCTTTTCTGCATTTTCCAGCCTGGCTTCTTCTAAAATTCTTGTTTTCCTTTCTATTCTCTCCAATTCCTTATCCTTTTCAAATTCATCTAAACTTTTTTCCTTGCCTTTGTCTATAATCTTTATTTTTTCTATTGTTTTTATTGTGTTATTTATTGATGCCCTTATTGTTAAGTTTGATGCTGTTGTTGGTATTGTAATATTTACAGATTCTTTTGTTTCATTAACAGTAATCGTCTCAGACCATTTAACTGGTTTACCCAACTGTACTTGAGGTTTACCGGACTTATTGACCTCAATCTTAAACACATTAGAAACTGCTTGACCATAACTGTCATTTGCAGCTATGAAACTATATCTATTTCCAGTAAATCCTTCATTAGGTATAATATAAGCTAAGTCATCCTCAAACCTTATGGTCATATTATCAATATCATAATAACTATAAGTTAAAACATCGTTATCTTCATCAAAGAAGTACTCATTTAAGTTCAAAGTATAATTTTTATTTTCTATAATGCTTATATTTTCTATATTTTTAGTTAGTGTGGGCAATTCATCGGTTATTATTTCTTCTGTTGTATATTTAATCTCATCAATCCTTAATACTGAATTATCTATCTCTATTATTAATTTGTAGCTTGTCTTGTTTAATGATAATGCGCATGTTTCTATGCAGATATTTTCAAATAATGTAAAGGACTTATAGAATTTAACTGGAAGTTCTTTCCATTCAGAATAATAAATCTCAGAGTATGGTGTTTCTGAACTTAGATTGTAGTCTACATGTATTACCTGTGCACTGACTTTGTTATTGAAAGAAGCATCATATAAACCGTATGTTAGGTATAATGTTTCATTCCAATTGGAACTTGTTGGGGAAAGATCAACAAATGCACAGCAATTACTGTTTCCATTGCAGAAAACTGTTGAAGTTTCTTCATCAAGAGATTCTATATTCCAGCGTGTGCATAGCTTACTTTCGTCAGCTTCCCAGTTAAACAATGTATTTTCAACAGTGAGGTCTACAACTCCATAAATATCTTCTATTCCGTCATTGTTGGTATCATAGAATTCATTATTGCCGTATTCTAAATTTGCAGTAATTGTTTTGCTGATGGTTATATTTTCTGTTGTTTCGTTTATTATTGGTGCATTGGTTTCATTTATAATTGTTGCATTTGTTTCTATTGTTTCATTGATTGAGTCATTATTATTTGAGTCATTGTTTTCATTATCATTATTTATTGTTTCATTGATTAAATTATTAGTTTCATTTATTATTGAATTATTATTTAATTGATTGTTGTTGTCTTGATTATTATCGTTGTTATCGTTTTCATTGGAATCATTATTATTGTTTTTTTCGTTATTGGAATTATTAGAAATTGCTAAACCAGTAATACTTTCAATTCCGCTTATATTTGATTTAGTGCTGTCAAATATCAAATACCTATTTGCTTCGTCTTCCAGGTAAACCTTAATACTTCCTTCTGTTTTATAGCTTCCACTTAACTTTAAGGATTTTAACAAACCTTGATTTTCCGGAACCCAGATATATTCAGAGCTTTGATTGAATTCAATATCAATTGTATCTGAATAATTAAATTGCTTTTCAGCAATGAAAAATCCAGTTAAAGTAGGATTAAAGGTGATGAAACTAAACATTAATACAAACATTACTAAAATAGGAATTGTTAATTTAAGGCTCTTTTCTATCTTATAATTCCTAATAAGCCCATCAGCATATTCTCCATGACCATATATATTCAAAGCTTTATGGATAGATCTAAGAGAGTAACCTATACTTGAACAATCTTTAACATATTTATACAGATGTTTTTTTATATTTTTATTCATCTTTTTTTCTTCACCCTATTGTACACAGTCCAGATTGTCCTATCGTTCCTATTAAGCAATAAAGCAATTTTATGGTAAGTAAGACCAAAAGTGTCCTTCAGATAAGAAACGATATTTTCCAAAACGCTTAGTTTTCTGTTTTTTAAAATTAAAACTGGGATGGAATAAGAAGAAACTCCCTCAACAAATTTTTCTTCTAATTTTTTCTTTGCATTTCTGTAGGTAACGGCTAAAGCTATGTTATTCCTGTTAGTTAAAGAAGCAATTTGCTTAAAGCTAAGAAGCAGGTTTTCTCTTAGGTATTTTACAATGGTTTCTAAGGAACTTAAATGATCATTCCTAAAAACAGAAATAGGAACAGTTACTTCTTCTTTGGATGGAGCTTTTAATGATTTATTTACTAAATCAATTATTTCCTGAGAAGTAAACCCTTGTTCTTTTAGATAACCTAATGTGGCTAAAAGTCTTTTTTCTGTTTCTGGGGTTTTTTTTGGCTTTGGATTCACTTTCTTGGCCTTATATTGTGTTGAAGGCACTAAATCCCCAGAGATTTGCAGCCAAGAAGTAGAAGGGGGTGGACTGCAAACCCAAATTTAGTGCTAAATTGATAATATATATTATGTAAGTATTGTTTATTATATTCTAATCTATTAAATGTAAAATTTATATAGTATGTAAGTAAAGAATATTTAAAGTTTTCTGTTTTTTAGAGGTTAGTGCGAAACTCTAATTCGTGCTTGTGCGAAGCCTTAAGATGCCTCTCAACTTCGCTTCGCTCAGGTCGTAGTGCATAATCCTATGGAATGCCGCCCGCGACGAGCGAAGCAAGTTCGCTCGCAATTCACGATTTGGCAATTTACGCACAAGCACCGACTTTCGCACCAACCTCTGTTTTTTATGATAAATTCCAAAATCTTAAAATCAATTATGCCTTTTTGAACTGTTATTAACCAAATAAAAGGTAATAAGGCTTTTATGAACGGTAATACTGCTTTTTAAGGCTGATTTCGAACAAAAAAGGTATTTTTTTCTTGGGTATTGACGCTATAAATTATATATAAATCTGATTTATTAGTAAAAATACAAAGAGAATATAGAAACGATTATAAATAAAAGTGCAATAACTTGCAGTAAAATGAAATATAAAACAATTTTATTTGCAGTATTGTTGATAGGGATTGTATTGTTAGCTGGGTGTACAAAAAGCAGCACTACGGGGTACGCAGCTTATAACCCCCAACAAGGGCAGCAACAGCCTTATGTTGGTGGCGGTTGTGGAGTAGCACCAGTAGATAATTTAGGAGATGGAGCTAGCATAAGTCCAGTCTCAACTGACAATTTATAGCTTTAAAATGGCTTTAAGCAAGGAAGACCAGAAAGAACTTAGGCAAGACACTGCAGATATCAAAAAGACAGAAGAAGTTAGTGTACCTAATAAAAAGTCAAAAAAATGGGTGTTTGTAGGAATAGTTTTGGTTATTATTGTTTTGATAGGCAGCTTTTCCATAGTCAATGCAAATAAACCCGGACCTTTGGATGATTTTGCAAAATGCTTAAGTGAAAAAGATGCGGTGATGTATGGTGCTTTAAGCTGGTGCAAATACACCCAGGCGCAAAAGGCAATGTTCGGCAAATCATTCAATCATTTGAATTATATTGATTATACTGAGTATCCGGAAGAGCAGTTTGGGAAAATTAAGAAAACACCTACCTGGATAATAAATGGCAAGGCTTATGAGAATGTAATTTCAATTGATAAGTTGTCCCAATTATCCGGATGTGAAATTTAATACAACAAAATGGAAAAAGAGCATCATAATTCTCATGAACATAGGGATGAGGAGAAAAAACATCATGATATTCATAAGCACCATCATATTCATGAGAAAACTCACCATGATAAAAAAATAAAAATTGATATTCTTAAGAATTTTAAAAGCGTTAAATTAATCAACTTTTTGGTAATAATTTTAGGAGTAGTAGTGGTAATAAATTTATTTTTAACTTTCAGCGTTAATGGTGGTGCTGAGGTAAAAGTTGGTGAAGCTAAGGAATCAGCAAGACCTGCAGAAATACAGCTTACAATAATAGAAAATTCTGCATGCAATGATTGTTTTGATTTGGATGAAGTGATAAGTGGAATAAAAAAGAATAATGTTGAGGTAACTAGTGAGGAAACTTTGAATTTTAACTCAGCAAAGGCCAGAGAGCTGATAAAAAAATATGATGTACAAAAAATTCCTATAGTTTTGGTTTTTGGAGAAGTAGAAAAATCCGGAAATATGGGGTTGGATAAAGCAGATGATGCATTGATATTTACAGAAGTCAAAGCTCCTTATTTTGATACAACTTCAAATAAAATTGCAGGAAGGGTTTCTGTAACCTATATAAATGATAAAACCTGCGAAAAATGCAGTGACTTAACTTCATTTGTAGAGCAATTAAAGCTATTTGGTGTAGCAATAGTAAATGAAAAAATAATTGATATAAAAGATGCGGCTGTGCTTATTTCCAAATATAGTTTAGATAAAGTGCCTGCTTTGATTATTTCCGAGGAGTTGTCTGCTTATGAAGATATAACACAAAACTGGCAGGCAGCAGGAACTGTTGAAAAGGATGGAAGCTATATTTTCAGAGAAATAAATCCACCTTATTTTGACTTAAATAAAAATAAGGTAGTTGGATTAGTGAATATAATATACTTATTAGATGAAAAATGTGAGGATTGTTACGATGTAGAGGTTCACAAGCAAATATTGACAAATCCAGGAGGATTTAACCTGGAGTTTGAGAGTGAAAAAACAATTGATATTTCAGATGATAAAGGCAAAGAATTAGTTGAAAAGTATAAGATTAAGGGGGTTCCTACAGTGATATTATCAGATGATGTTTCTGTTTATTCTTTTGCTGAAAGTTTAGAGCAGTTTTTTACAGTGGAAGATGATGGAAGCTATGTTTTTACTGATTTCCAGGCAATGGGAGATATTGTTTATACTGATTTAACAGAATAAGATGATTAAGGAGTTTAAAATGGAAGCACAACATCATGAAAAGAAAGAAGAAGTAAGCCACAAACATTATGAGATTTTACACCAACATGTCCATAAAATAAGAGAACATGGAGGAGAAGTCAATAAAATAGGCTTATTTTTAATAGGGTTAGTCGCTATTCTAATTGTATTTAATCAGATTCAAATTAAATCTGTTGCAGCATCAATTAATGGAGTTGGTCCTACTGGAAGTTTCATGTACAAAGGCTCTTCTGGCAGTGTAGACTTGAAAAATGTTGATGTTACGCAGATACAATCAACAGCCCAAGGAATTGCAACATTATTTCCTGTTGATGAGATAAAAACTGCTGATGATGCAATAGCTGTTATGATCCAGACCGGGACTCCGGAGTATGGGGAAGCGATGGGGGTCTCTTTTGATGATCCTGTTGCTTCTATGGAATCTATGGCAGCTGCGTATGGAGCATTAAAAAACCAGGCTCAAGAAGATCCAGGAGTGTGGCAACGTTACTTAAGCTTGGCTGCTGCCCCTACAGGAATTTCCTGCGAGTTCTGTTGTGGTATTGGAGCACAAGGTATAGACTCAAAAGGCAATTCGAGATGCGGCTGTAAGCATAATCCGGCACTCCAAACTGTTACTTTATGGCTAATGATGAATACAGATTATAGTGATGCTGAGATATTAAAAGAAGCTTACGAGTGGAAGGCTATATGGTTCCCTAAAAACATGGTTGGTCTCGCAAGCCAGATTGCAGGCGGGGATACATCAGTTTTAGAACATTTACCAGGGATGGTAGGAGGTTGTTGAAATGTGCTTAAAAATGCAAAACATTTTTTGCACATTTAAAACATGGAGGTGTTTTAAATGCATAAAAATTTTGTAATAACAATTGTGCTTGCTGTTTTAGTGGTTATATCTGTGGTACAGGCAATACAATTGAATGGATTAAAGACCACCTTGGCAGAAAGTGATTTAAGTGTTGGAACTAAAAATGTCAAGGTATCTACTGGAAGTTCAGGCAGTAGTGGTTCATTACCTACTAATATCCAGAGTCTGCCTACAATGGTAGGAGGATGTTAGATCAATTTTTAATAGATAAAGAATTTTAATAGATGGGGAATGCAATATGAATAAAGTATTGGTTGTTATTGGACTTGTACTTAGCATAGGAGGAATTATTTTTTCTTTGTTGCCACCGGAAGTACACACAGCGCTTATTGGCAACGAACATACTGGGATGGAAGGTATGGATAGTATGAAAGAAGAACAGATGGATATGAATGATGAATCTATGCAGCAAAAAGAACATTCAATGCCTAACCACCATAATCATGGAGTATTTGTTACATGGGGATTGGTAGTAGCAATTATTGGGCTTGGTCTTGCACTTGCAGGATGGAAAATTTTTGATTAAGTTGTTCAGATGAAGAAACTAAAAGATAAAAAACATTATTTATGGGCGGGAATTGTTGGAGGCTTTACTGCAACAACTTGCTGTATTGCTCCTATAGTTCTTATATTGCTTGGTTTTGGAACAGCATTTGGCATGGCAGTAATGCACCAATTTCATATTGTCAGCATTGTTTCTGGGATAATTCTTATGCTTCTATTGAGTTTATATTTAATCAAGCGTAAATCCGGAGTTTGCAACATAAAAACAATGAAACAGAATTGGATTAGTATTACAATCGCTATAATAATTATGGTTGTTAGTTGGATTGCTATTAATTATCTTGTTGTGGAGTCAGTTGCAACAAAAGTATATGGGGATCTTTCTATAAAACAAAAACCTTTGGGCAATCTTAAGGAAATGGCTGAATCCCATGGTATGCCAGAGATGGCCAATGTGGAGATATTACCGGAAGGAGAAGGTAAGAAGTTAATTGTTTTAGAGATTGAGGGTATTTTCTGCGGAGCTTGCGGACCTGCACTGGAATATGATGTAAAAAGTATTTTAGGAGTATCTGAAGTAGAACGTTCAGGAAGCACTTTGTCAGTAACATATGATTCTGATATTACAAGCAAGAATGTAATTGTTGCAAGTATTCATGAGCCTTATTCTGCAAAGATAATTTCAGAAGAAAAATTATCTTACTCCTAATATGGACAATGGAACAAAAAAGTGCTATTGGTTTAAAAAAACTGCAAAGCTTAAAATTTACAGTGATTATACTCTTGTTACTCGCTTCTATAATTATTTTTACTGTATCCGTAACAGCCCAATCAGAGCTGCCTGCGGGTCTGCAAAAAATCATTGATTATAACAAAAAAGCTACAGAAAGCTTTGCCTTGAAGATAACTTTTTTCATAGCTTTTACTGCTGGAATTTTAGGGATATTGTCTCCGTGTATATTGCCGTTTTTGCCTGCATATTTTTCATATACATTTAAGGAAAAGAAAAATATAACTTTGATGACTTTGGTTTTCTTTTTCGGTTTTTCAATATCATTTGTTACTATGGGAGTTATTGCTGGTTTTTTAGGCTCTCAATTAATGTCAATTGTTCAGACCGGATTGTTGGTGACTATAGCAGGGATTTTCATTATTATTTTCGGTATTATGTCACTGCTTGGCAAAGGTTTTTCATCTTTCATAAAGCCAAGAATCAATGTAAAGAATGATGTTCTGGGAGTGTTTTTGTTGGGAATATTTTTTGCAATTGGATGGTCAGCATGTTTAGGTCCTGTACTTGCAGGAATTTTAGGCATGGGAGCGATACTTGGCAGTGCAGCAAAATCTGGAGTGCTACTGTTCTTTTACTCGCTTGGAAATTTTCTTCCTTTGTTTATATTATCCATTTTCTATGATAAATTCAATCTTGCGGATAGCAAGTTCATCAAAGGTAAGACATTTGAAATTTCTATTGGCAATAAAGCTTATGATATTCACTCCACTAATTTAATCTCAGGAGTTTTATTCATTATACTTGGGTCAATCATGGTTATTTACCAAGGAACATCTGTTTTTAATACATGGGACTTCTTAAGAACGAAGAATTATTTTTATTCTGTTCAGGATCAGCTTCTTAACTGGGGTTATGCTAATATTTTTGGCATTGTAATTTTTCTTATTTTTGTAATTGCTATTGGATTATTTTTGTGGAAAAGAAGGCCATCTTTAAGATAAGATTTTTAAACAGCAAGTAATGCTTATTCTTGTGCCAAGGTGGCAGAATCTGGCTATTGCGCTCGCCTCGAAAGCGTGTGTCCGCAAGGACTTCTCGGTTCAAATTGGAGAAAGGTTCATTGCCTTCGCCAATGAAAGTCCGGGCCTTGGCGTTAACATTTATAAAAGAAGCTTCATTACCTTCTATTATGAAAAATATAAGATTGAATACAATATTTATAATTTTATTAGCAATAACTTTAATCTTGTTTACAATAAATTATATTATTAGCCCTATTGGGATGGAAGTTAATGATTATAGTGGGTCAACGGAAAATACAGGCTCGATGCAGAGTTTTGAGGTGTTTCATGAATTTCCTGAGGTTTATTACCCCACTAAAAAGAACACAAAAAGATACAATGACAAATTATTTGGTTATTTAGAGCATATACAAGAATCAAGGGATAAGACTTTTATGAAAGGGAAAGTATTTCTAAAATAAAAATAGTGCCGCTGACGGGATACGAGCCCGTGACCTCTAGATAACCCGGTTTGAGGTATATCATCAGCTAAAAAGCTTCATAACTCAAATATATGAGTATCGCTAAAATTGTAGTTTCTAGCGCTCTAACCAGGCTGAGCTACAGCGGCATTAGTTCTAAGAAAAAGATTATGTTTTAAAAAGATTGCTGTTAAACTCTTCAGGCATTATAGCAATATATAAATACAACATAATCAATGGTTTGTTTATGATAATGATTGGTTGTTCTAAAGGAGTGCATTTGGCGCAGAAAGTAGCTAAGAAGCTGAAAAGCTCTTATTCTGCATTAGAGGTAAAGAAGTTCCCTGATGGTGAAATTAAAGTAAGGTTTATGAGTAATGTTAAAGGCAAAGATGTTGTGCTGGTGCAGTCGTTTTATGGGAATATAAATGATTTGATTGTGGAGGTAATATTTGCTGCTGATACTGCTAAAAGTTTGGGTGCTAAGAAAATCATTCTTGCTGCTCCTTATTTTCCTTATCTGAGGCAGGACAAGATGTTTAATCCTGGCGAGAGTGTAAGTATTGAAATAGTAGGCAGACTTATGAGCAGGTATTTCGATAAAGTGCTTATTATTGATCCACACCTGCACAGAGAGAAAAAACTTTCTAATTTGTTCTCTATTAAGGCTGAAAGATTAACTGCTAATCCTTATATTGCAGATTATATAAGGAGAAATATCAAAAATCCCCTGATTGTCGGTCCTGACTGGGAAAGCTACAAATGGGCAGGAAAGGTTGCTGAAAAAATAAAATGTGAGCATGTTATACTGAAAAAGAAAAGATACACTGGAAGGAAAGTTAAAGTAATTTTAAACAAGAAAATCAATATCACTAACAAAAATATTGTATTTGTTGATGATA
>Ga0187833_10003499_pt1 | contig 15904 bp, 24 predicted proteins | sample ETNtaG_37_FD_167968 | JGI IMG/M metagenome (GOLD analysis project Ga0187833, IMG submission 167968) | Marine microbial and viral communities from oxygen minimum zone, Eastern Pacific Ocean - ETNP2014_SV_400_PacBio MetaG (Illumina Assembly) | ecosystem: Environmental > Aquatic > Marine > Hypoxic...
ACTTTCAGTAGCAGTCCTGATTCATCTCCACACTAAAGTGTGGAAATGTATTCTCAAGACTTTTTAATAATCAATGCTCATCAAAAGCAAGGTAAGTTCTACCTTTTTTTATTTGAAGTAAAGTTATTTATATTCTTATTAGTACATGAACAATATGGTAGACAAGTATATCTTATCAGGAGGACCTTGTACTGGCAAGACTTCGTTATTGAATAAGTTAGCTGAAAAGGGTTATATCACACTGCCTGAGTCTGCGCGGCTTATTCTTGAAGAAGAACAAGCTAAAGAGGAAGGAATATTTCCATGGAATAATCAACCCGTGTTCCAGCTAAAAATGATAGAGAGACAGCTGGTTGCTGAAACAGAGATTCAATATAATGAAGGTATTGCATTTCTTGATCGCTCCATCATTGATGCAATTGGTTACTACAGATTCTATGGTTTAGATGTACCTGAACATGTTCCTGGGTTGATAGAACAGGCAGGGTACAAGAAAGTATTCTTCCTTGAACAGCTTGGAACTTATGCAAACGATGTACAACGCAAAGAAAGTGCAGAAGAGGCAAGAGTGGTTCATAATCATTTGCATAACGCATACAAAGAATCAATTTGTCCTGTGATTGACGTACCAGATATAGGATTAGATGCAAGAGTAGATTTTATTCTAAAGAATTTATTTCTTTAAATGCACAGTGCTTGTAGGGAATGGTATGCCAATCTTTGCTTTGTTAAGCGCATCATAGATCTTACAATTAGCTTCTTCTTTAGCTAAAAATGCTTCACCATAGTCAGCAACCCAGAACCGTGCTTTGAATAATAATGCAAAATCTGCCATCTCAGAAAACTTCACATCAGGCTCAGGGTCTTTCAATGCATTAGGCAATGTTTTCATGGCATCTGTAACAACCTTCTTGACCTTTTCTACCTCAGTGCCATACTCAACACCAAACTTAACAACAACCCTTACGCTTAGATCAGGAAATCTATAATTTTGTACCTTTGCATTAGCCATCTGGCCGTTAGGGATGATGATAATCTCATTATCAAATGTCTTTAACTTTGTGCTTCTTAACCCGATATTTTGGATAGTTCCAACTAAATTGTCATCAACAAGCTTGATCTTATCGCCAACCTTGAATGACTTATCAAGTATTAATGAGATACCTCCAAAGATGTTGGCAAGGCTGTCCTTGACAGCAAACCCGATTGCAATACCGGCAATACCAAGACTTGCTAGGAAAGGTGCAATCTCTATACCCCATTTGCCCAAGATAACAATTCCTACCACTATAACAGTAGATACTTTGGCAAATTTATGGAATAATGGCAACAAAGCATCATCCATATGAGACTTTGTCCTCTTTGAGAACTCAGTGCCCCAGTATTCAATAAAGATATTTATTAATTTAATTACTGAATATGTTATTAAGACGATGATTAAAGAGTCTATGAACTTAGAGATCAAATCAAACCGTGGAAGACCTAAAGGGTTTAATGCAATCTTTAGTCCTAACAGGCTTATGAAATAGATTATGACTTTACTGCTTGTATGTACCAATATGTCATCCAACGTTGTCTTTGTCTTTGCAGTCAGCTTAAGAATATATCTTGTTGAAATAACTTGGATGATTTTTGCAAGAATTATAAAACCTATGAAGATGATTAAAGACTGTACATATTGATTAGATAGATATGGCGAATAATCTGCTAAGCTTATCATAAGAATAATAAGTGATTAGAAGATATAAATAGTTTTCGATTAAGAACTTTTACTTGGTAATAATATTTATATATAATATAGGCGTTTTTATGTTTTTGAAACCATTGGAGGGATATATATGGATCTTGAAAGAATTATGATGTTACCAAAACATGAGCTAGCGCTTATATACATGGGTTTTGACCCTGACAAAGCAACAACTAAAGGAACAGATGATATTCCAGAGTTTGTAACAAGTGAGATATTCGGGAAGAAAAATAGCCCAATGTTAATGTTTAATTCTGGTGGAGATATAAAAATACGTGAGGGTGTTGATGAACCAGGTAAAAAGAGTCAATTTGGTTCATGGCCAGGTAGCTTATCTGCTTTTGGTATTTACACTGCTGGCGAATATTCTGATGAACTTAATTTTTACATAAGGACAATAGATACAGGAGAAGCACCAAAGATTGATTACTGGTTTTTTAGTGAAGGTTCCAATATTAGGATGTCAGAAGCAAAAGGTTTTACTACATTTGATTTTGCAATAAGAGGAGCTTGTAACTATGATGGCACAATATGGCCTTTTAGCAGCAAGGAATTACCTTCTGAAGTAATAGTTCCATACTTACCAATAGAAGAACGTGATGCAAAATACTGGGGCAAGATCGTTGATATGAACACACTTGATCTTAGCGAGCCTGAAGAAAATAAAGATGGCACTGTTTCCTATACTGCATTATGTACTAATCCTAATGTGGATACCTTACGGCTAAGCTCAGTTCCAAGATATAGCAGTAAGTTAGTAATTGAAGTAGAATTCAATGAACCTGTTAACTCAAAAGAATTTGCAGGATTCCAGAACATTTTTAATGGGAGTGTGATATTAGACGGAGAATACATAGGGAATAGAGATTTCACAGGCACACGAATCCATGCTGAAATAGATAAGTGCATGAATTATCTTGCCACAGGATTAATTGAATATATTTCTAAATAAAGAGTAGAATAAATTATTTTTTTTCTTTGTTATCAATCAGTTCAATAGAACATGAACAAGGAATCTTTGTATAGACTCTCCTCAATGCTGCTCTTGCAATTGGAATAGCGCCTTTATCAACAGATACAGTGAATATTGGCTGGTTTACCTTAAGTTGAGCAGCAATGCTTATAGGTTTACCAAAGCTTTTCTTCATACCAGTACTCATTCTATCAGCTCCTGCACCTGATGCAAGTGGATTCTCTCTTAGAATATGATGAGGATATACGTTTATTTTCATGAAAAAGCCTACTTTTCCCAGATCTTTTTCAAGTACTCTGTTTGAACTCTGGCGAGCAGCTTCAATCGCATTATGTCTTAACTGAATAGCTGTTTTGGTCCTTAAGATTAGAGTGTATTCAAACTTCTTCTTATGATTACCCATTTCGTATCGAACAACTAAATTATTAGGGCTGGATCTAACGAAGTTATGCTTCTTGAACTTAGATCTTCTAGTGTATGGACGCTCTATGCTCCTATACGCTACTGCCTTTCTTAATTTAGCCATATTAGCTATTTGATAAATATAGCTTGTTTTTAAAGGTTTTGGTAGGAGTGGTATTATATTTACTTTTGAAATCATACCTCATTAACACTCTTATAAATAGCTGTATAAGCATCGGCATATTCAGCATTAAACGTTGCGTAGTAAGAATTGAGTCTTACAAAATCAGACTTACCAATACTCATCTGCCCAAAGTTTACTAATGTATCTAGCAATTCTTCAATTCGTTGTACTGATTTATCATCTGATTCAATTATTGTAGTAATCTCTTTGGAAATATCAGGTAAAAGCGAATTCATTTGATTCTTAATGTTTTCAGATGCCTGTAGTATATTTTTTAAATCCATTACAGTATAAGATACATAGAAACATAATAAATTTATCTATTTTATTCGAGTATTACCATGACAAATATATTTGATCTGTCTGAAGTCGCAAAAAGGATTGACTTTGAGTTAGACAATTGGCCAGGTAATTGTTATGGTATCTCATGCAATATTGTTGAGGAGAACCTTGTTGAAGGCAGAGCCGTTTACGGACACTACTATGGTCCGGTAACCAAAAAGAATAAACACTTTAATCACACTAGACCATTTCAAAGGCATGGTTGGATATTAAGAGATACTGAAGTGCTTGATTTCACAAGATGGTGTTTCGAAGAGAAAGAACCATATCTTTATGTTACAACTGTAAATGATGAATATGATGAGGGAGGAAACAAGATAAAAAGAATTTACAGAAGACCTCCTCCATCTTTTAGCAGTGAAGAAAAGCAGGCAGAATTAGGTTTATCTGAAAATACAAAACAGTTTGTTCTAGACGACCTTTTAGGCGGCTCTCCTGAATTGACTCTTCAACAAGCTATATGGATTGCTAATCTGGACCCACAGAATTTAGGTAATCATGCATATGAGATCTATAATGGATTAAAGGATTCCAATCTCAAAGCAGCAGTCCCAATAGATAATTGGATGGCAGTTATGGAACATAGATAGTCAAATTCGAGGATTCATCATCGACATACCATAAGAAGTGATTTCTTTATCATCAACCTTTATCTTAATAGCAATTTTCAAAGAAGTAGAAGTCTTACTAACCTTAAGATTAATCTCCTTGATCCGACCAAAATCAAAGGACTTAGGAACTCTCTCTTTAAAAAAAGCCACACACATCTTACTTAATCCATCTTTTTGTTCAAGAATATTAGTATCAACTTTAGAATGTATGTCCTTGAAATATCCATACCAAACCTCATGATCAAGATGAGCGGCTAAACTATTCCCTATCCCTTTCAAAAGAGTAAGTTTCATGTAGAAAATAAATGTAATTTAGTTTAAATAGTTTGTTAAGTTTCACTTGGCTCAAAACATAATACCAACCAAATGTAGAAAACTATATATACTTCTTTTACCAGATATAAAGCATGAAGAGAGTGATAGTGTATGAGAACCGCAAAACTGACGGACCTATACTATGGGATATCTCAACTCCTGAACTAGAAAAAGGCGCATTCTTAGACCTGTTTAAATATTTAGATGAAAGCTGGCAAATCTATTATGGTTTAACTGATTTACAAGAACCAACCAAACCAAGCCTCACTCTAGAGCAGATTGAAGGATTGCCAGAAGGAAGAGTGAGAGAAGAAGCAATGGCAGAACAAAAAGATTACAAACATGAACTGTCATATCTTCAGGAATCACGATTACAACAGAAACTTTATGAGAGAAGCAAATCAGGTGATGCTAACGCAGCTAAACGTCTGCTAAGTATGCGGCAAGATCATGAGTATGAAAGCTGGACAATCTGTGATGTTGTCAGTAAAGAAATATAACTAGAAATTGTTTGTTCATCATTTTCTATCAAGTAACTTATCCAGAGCTTTCTGGGCATACATCTTAATATGATCACTAAGCTGATATTGTGGATCATCCAATTCCTCTTTCGTAAACCATCTACAACCATCACTTTTTTCTGTTTCCGATAGAATTAGTTTATCATCACTAGATCTGGCAAAATAAACTAAAGTTACATGTTCATGTGAATCGTTGATTCTGTGCCTGTTCATGAATTGAGGTGGTATTAATTCTTTGTATTTTTCATTTTCTGTTAATGGATAAAAATCATCATGATATAATTGAACTTTTAGACCCACCTCTTCTTTAACTTCACGAATCGCTGCCTGATTAGAATCCTCATCCAGTTCAATATGACCACCCACACTTAACCAGATCCCATATTTGTCATGTTTCCTTAACAAGACTCGGTTATCATAAACAACAAAGACTTCTATTGTAAAATCGATTTTATCATGGATATGAGACATAGAAATTAAAGAGTGCAACTTAGTAATAAATATTATTGTTTTATATTATCTAGCTTCTTTCAGCAATCTAGAATAAATTCTAATTAACTAGATAAATAGAATTTCTTAAACATTTTATTCATCCATGAAACAGGAAATGAGTAACAGTTAAATACAAGCTCACTTATTAATATTAAAATGAGCAATGAAGTGATGATTGGTATAGGAATAATTGTTGGTTATCTGTTATACAAAGTAATAAGTAAGAAGGAAAAGATAAATATTTATTCTGATATACTAATAAATAAAGAATACAGAGTTAAAGGTCAGTGGGATAAAGAATGACAAACTACACAGAGTTAACCATCTATTCACACAAATCAGATATTCTTAATAAGGTTGGTGCTATTGAATTAACAGACATAAGTTCAGAAGTTGAGTTTGTCAGACTATTACAAAAGGTAATGAGTAGTGCAGGTAATGGGACTTATTCTGTACATAATGATAAAGGTTTGTTCGCAAAATTCAATTTAAAAAATAATGAGATACAGCTCCATGAATTATCAGAATATACAGGTGCTCTTATGCCTTGTTGGAATCATTTCAAGTAGTCTTTTAATACTATCTTCTTAGATTTAGTTTGATTTAATATCAACATATTTGATTATTGATCAATAGAATCATCAGACAATAAGCATTCTTCAACAGAATGACCAGTTATAAAAATGGTATTTGATTTTCTTTCTTTACAGTTATCCAATACAATATTAATATGTAGATCAAATGATTTCAGATTTCCTTTATAGGTTAATCCATTCTTTAAAGTAACATTGACAAGCTTGCCAATCATTCCATTTAGATTATCTAATGGTCTAGGTTCTGCCATAGTAATAGGTATGATTTAATTATATTTAAATGTATTTATTAATTAGCTAAATATTACTATCAATCATTCACTTTTTCTAGTTTATTAATGAGTTTTTTCATAGCTTTTCTTGCAATCTCTATGCTTTTTGATCCTGCACAGATTATTCTTCCATTGCTAAATATAAGGAATGACACCCTTGGCTCTTGTACTTTATGAATCAATGCAGGGAATTGCTCTGGCTCAAACTCAACATTATCAAGTTTCATTGCAAGCTTTGCAAGGTCAAACTTTTTATTGATACTATCAGTAACAACCATGTTGCTTACTTTCATCTTAGGTTTGTCCTTTACCTTTACTCCAATCTTAGCCAATATCTTTCTTAATTTGTCAAAGGCATCGTTAATCTGCTCAAATTTCTTTGCACCAATACAGACAATCTTACCAGTGCTAAAAACAAGAAAGCTTACTCTAGGTTCTTTGATCTTGACAATAGCCGCAGGAAACCTATCAGGAGTATATTGTACTATATCAGAAGTGGCCATTAATTTACTAAGATTTATCTTAAGATTTATGTCAAATGTGACTACAAGGTTAACTATTTTCAATTTACAATTGAGAAACATAACTGATTTATATATGTTTTTAGGAAATTACCCAAAAACAGCCCATTCTCTTAAGAGCCAAAAAGATAAGAGACTGAAGGAGAGATAATAACAGGAATATCTTCACCCCTATAGTTTTTCTCCATTGGAATTATCTTTCTAAAAGCATCAACCATATCAGGAGAATAACCTGGCCTGATTGTAGCGATGATAGAAATTCCTTCAGGACCTTGTAACATAGAATCCTTACTAAGAGTATATCCTAGTTCTTCGATTCTTTCATGGCATTCATCCCATAATTCGATGCATGCTTCTTTCACTAATTCCCGATCAAGTGTCATTATAGATTCTCCATGATAAATGCTTTGTAAGCATATGTATCATTTAATCCTGTCTCTTCACCCCATCTTCCAGTTGGTTCTGGGCCACGGCGAAACTCTCTCCAGATCACCCACCTATTGACTGTAAGGAATGTGACATACTGTTCATCAGATAACTTATACATCTGAAAACCGCTTATTTGAGGGTGTTGGTATACTAAACTATCTTCTAAAGTTGGCATAGAATATCTATAATGAAATGATTTTCTTAAATGTTTTGTCAAATATCTCTTAGACAATTAGTTAGCAGATTAAAATGATATAATTCAAAAGTTGTCGCCATTCTTCCATTATTGATTAGAATAAAAAAAATTATAAATGTTTGACTCTTATTTGATCAAAGCTTATCTTCAATGCAAGGTAATCTATTTCCAAGATTAACATAAATTGAGCGAAGATCATCTCTTGAACCAACAACAGGTACGATACTACCTTTTGAAAATTGATCTGCAGAATAATCAAATATAATTTCGTTTACAACCCCATCCTTTCTTACTTTACTAACAACATACCAATGAGGCCTTGTTTTCTCAGGTTCATTAAAATCAACCAGATAATCAAAAGTAAACGATTCATCATATTGCCTATTTGGGTTGACACCACCAAATATCACTTCAGCAGATAATCCTTGCTGTTCCATTGCCAGTTTAACAGTCTTTGCGATTGCTAAGCAAGAATAAGGATAATTTGAATGAGACAGATAGTTTCTAATTAGTTCATCATCATCTTCCAGAAAATCATTAGTGTCAGAGATATCATTAATTGGAAAATTATCATCTAGTAAGAAAGGAAGTCTTTGCTTTTTAAAATCGAAATCTACCATATCCTTTCTTCTATATTGATGAGGAATATTTGTATGAACATTTGTCCTATTCTTCCAAGTAAGTGCTACTTCTTCAGATACTTCACTTTGTAACGAAGTGTAACTAAATATACCTCTGGCTAATAAAACGGGCCAAATATATCTCAATTTTTGTTTCATTTTATAATTAGAGAAATTAATCAACTAAAAGCGCTTTCTAATTCAGTAAGAATTATAATATACTTAACTTTTGAAGCGTTCAAGATCACTATATGGCTTAAGATATCCTCAGGGTCTTTGGCATACTGAGCAAAATATGCAAAAGCTTCATTTGCAAAGCCAGGACCTAATTTATCCACATTAGAGAAATCTAATACAATCCTGAGATCATTATCTTGCCAAGCCTCAGAATTATCAAGCGCACATAGATATTTACTCCTAAAATCCACTGCATTATACTCATTGCCAGTCTGAGATTCATAACGATCAGTCAATCGTCTGCAATACTCATTGCCAACATCTACTGTGTTTTCTATGCTCATTTTATACAATAATGATTGATTATATATAAAACTATTTTCAAAATCAAGATCACAACAAAAAGAAATACCTTTTTATACGCTCAGAACCTCCAAAATCATATGGGTTATTTCAGACATATGATGCCTAATCTTGAGCTTGTAAGTAGATTATTTAGAGAGCAGAATCCAAAAACAATATATTTCCATGCAATGAATAATCTAAGAAACAATCTATTTAACCCAGCATCAGAATCAGATGGTCTTATCATACCAAACTCAATCTATATCGAGCCAACTTTGATATGCAGTAGACGCTGTACTGATTGTTATCCTGCAAATTTAGGTGAAAAGTCAAGGATTGAAGAAAAAACAGCCCATCACGCTTTTGAGACAGCAGAAGAAATGGGAATTAATTATGTTGCCATGCTTGGTGGCGAGCCGTTATTGCCTTATGTAAGAGATCTGACTTTAGATGTCATTAAAGAACATAAGGATGTAGCTGTAGTTCTTTGCACTAACGGAGATTTCCTAGATGAGAAAGTAGCAGATAGGTTAGCGGACATGCATAACACTGCAACATTCCTAAGCATTGACGGGTTCAAAGAAAAAAATGACAGAAGAAGAGGCAACGGTTCATATGAGAATGCCACAAAATCAATGAGTTATCTAAGAGAAAGAAAAGCGTTAATTGGTCACTCAAGCACAATCACTTCACAAAATTATGAAGAGATAACAGAAGAACTATTCATGGATAGTATGATTGATAGAGGAAGTATGATGGGTTCTTATGTATTATTCATCTCAAACAAAGACCATGAACTCCAACCATCACCAGAACAGTTTGCGCAGGCAATTTCAAACTTAAATACATACGGGAAAACAAAAGGTTTATATTTTCTATCTGCTGAGTTTGGAAGGTTAAAAGGCAATAAAGTGATGAAAGGCAAAAGGCTTATCGCGCTAACAGTAGATCCATTTGGTAATGTAAGAACAGAGCGAGGAGGAGACCATATAGCACAAATCAACGGAAGAACAACATTAACTGACATAATCAAGAGCGAGAGAGTACAAAAAATATTCGCAAGAAAACTAGATGGTTCAACTAATGGCCCTGAAGACGGAAAAAGAAGAGAGATAAGAGATCAAGCACAACAAATCATAAACGATTCATTACAATGAAACAATTAAGCCAGGGAGCAGAAGCAAAGATATATCTTGATAAAGATATAGTCAAAGACAGATTCAAGAAATCATACAGATTAGAAGAGATTGACACAAAACTAAGAAAGTTCAGAACAAGAAGAGAAACAAAGATTCTAACTAAACTCCATGAAATCAATTTCCCAGTACCAAAACTGATAGAAAGCGATGACAAAAGCATGAAAATCAAGATGGAATATCTTGATGGAAAAAAAGTAAGAGACATGCTTGAAGAAAGTGATTACAAAAAGATATGTAAAGAGATAGGGAAACTTATAGCAGTCATGCATGATAATGGAATTATCCATGGCGATCTTACAACATCAAACATGGTCTTTACAGACAAAGTAAATTTCATTGATTTTGGATTAAGCTATTTCTCTGACAGGACAGAAGATAAAGCAGTTGATTTACATTTACTAAGGCAAGCGTTAGAAAGCAAACATTACCGAGTATGGGAAGATTGTTTCAAGGCAGCACTAAAAGGCTATGAAAAAAGCGAAGATTACAAAACAACAATGACAAGACTTGAGAAAGTAGAAGCACGTGGTAGAAATAAACAGAAGAGTTAGTTTATTGATTCTAGGTAGAGCCTTCTTATGAGAAAATGAGCATTGATTTATTTCATTTATTTACATATTTTAAAACTAAAAATTATCAATGCTCATCTCCTCTCTGAAGATATTAAATGCACATCCAAATCGACAGGTTTAAATAAGTCCACATCATCCTTTATCATAAGTAAAATGAAATCAAAACTATCAATCGAGGCAAAGGCACAGGCAAGTGCTGATTGTATTCATTGTCAGTAGTTTTAACTCTATTCTAAACAATCTAAAATCAAGTAATACTGTAAAGTCTATTCTTTCAATTCTCAATGGCGGTAGTGGTGTAATGGTAGTAATCCTTTCGCCGATTGGGAGCGAAATGGGTTTCACTTCGTTCAAGCCCACTAAAAAGTACAATGGCGGTAGTAGTATATCGGTAGTATACGAGATTGTGGTTCTCGTGGGTTGGGTTCGACTCCCAGCTACCGCCCTCTTTAATTCTTTTCATCATCATTGAACTAGTTCTCATTGTCTAAATTTTACACTATAAACTAAACTATAAGCCGTGAGGGCTCATCTTTGAAATGCAAAAGCATTTCTAAGAAATTAGAAATTGTGAGACAATTTTAATTAAACTCGGAGGAAAAAATGTCAGAAAAAAATGAACTTGAAGAAGGACTGGAATTAATGGTCCAGTTTGAGAAAAAGAACGGAATTATTCCAGCGATTGCACAGGATTACAAAACAAAAGAAATCCTGATGCTTGCGTACGTAAACAGACTTGCGCTAGATGAAACACTAGATTCAGGATACGCAACATTCTGGAGCACGTCACGAAACAAGCTCTGGAAGAAAGGAATGGAATCAGGCAATTACATGGTAATCAAAGACATTTTGGTTGACTGTGATCAGGACGCATTGATATACTTAGTCCAAAGGGCAAAAGGAGGCGCGTGCCACACACCAGAGGATTCAGAGGAGAAAAGAATTTCGTGTTTTTACAGAAGAATAAGAGACAATAATCTAGAATTTATTCAGCCATACGGGCTATAAACGTGGAGGAAAAGAAAATGTACAAAGAGAAAATAACTGAATTTATTCAGAAAGAAACATTATTCATACCAAAGAACGGCGGTTTGAATGACTGCATTGAGTCATTACTGCCAGAGATTGGTGTGGATGATAAATATGAGATAGTCAAAGCTAGAGGGGAAGACATCCCCGCAATCATTGCAGACTTTTATGAGAAAGGAAGAATTGCATACGGATTAACAGGAGATGATTTGTTTGATGAGTTTGTTTTGGCTACTGGTAACACAACTGTAAAAGTCTTGAACACTTATGACTGGTTTGATAGGTCAGCAGAATTTTTTAGACCTGCCCTGTGCTTCATGGGTAATGTTGGTGATATAGTGGAACTGCCAACCAATCTAACTGTTGCAATCAACAAAAAATATGAATTAACTTCAAGAAGATTCCTTGATGAAAAATTTTTAAGTTACAAGACAAAAGTGTATGCAGGTGATACAGAATCAAAAGTGCCAGAGATAGCTGACTGTTGCGTTGAGGTTGTTTATGGAGGTTCAACCAGAAAAGAAAATGACTTACAGATAATTGACATTGTAAGATTCAGTGACATCTCGTTAATTGGTCCAAGGATAGATAACCCATGGCAAAGAGAATATCAGAGAATACAGGGAAGAAAAGAGAATCCAACAGATTCCTACACTTCAAGAACACTCCAGGATCCAAACGAAGTGACCAAAAAAGTAGGAGATGAGACCGCTGAACTAGTGAGAGCTTATGCACTACAAGAAGGAATTGTTGGAGAGGCATTAGATGTATTCTACGCAACAATGCTTGTGTTAGCAAGTTCAGATAAATCATGGGAAGAAGTAGAAAACGCATTAAAAAAGAGGTGGTCTGAATGAATGTTTAGAAAATTATATAAACAATAACGAATAATATAGAGGTAAACAAAAATGAAGTTACAGACAGCTAAAGGCGTACGTGATTTTCTACCAAAAGAAAAGATCGCAAGAGAAAAGGTAGTTAGCACTATAAAAGAAGTGTTTGAATTATACGGATTCCCTCCATTAGAAACACCTATACTGGAAAGATTAGATGTTTTAGCATCCAAATACGCAGGCGGTGCAGAGATACTTAAGGAAACTTTCAAGCTGAAAGATCAAGGAGACCGAGATCTTGCTTTAAGATATGACCTCACAGTACCATTGTCAAGAGTGATTGGTATGAATCCGCAATTAAGGATGCCTTTCAAGCGTTATGCAATTGGCCGTGTTTTTAGAGATGGTCCAATCAAGCTAGGACGTTACAGGGAGTTCTGGCAATGTGATGTTGATATCATCGGTGTCAGACAAATGTCAGCTGAAGCAGAATTATTATCACTGACCTCAGAAGTTTTCAAGAACCTTAAGCTGGATGTAGTGATAAGAGTCAACAACAGAAAGATACTGAATGGAATCATTGCAGAAGCAGGGATTGAAAAAGCAAAAGAAGAGACAGTCATACTAACCCTAGACAAACTAGAAAAGTTTGGGCAAGATTATGTAGTTAAAGAACTAATAGACAAAGGCATCAGCAAAAAGACTGCCGATGAACTATTAACATTTGTAACAACAAGATCAATTGCAAAACTTGCAAAACTGATAAAGAACGAAGAAGGAAAGCAAGGATTAAAAGAACTAGAAGAACTTTTCACTTTATTAAAACAATTCAATGTCAAGAATGCAATATTTGATACTTCACTGGCAAGAGGTCTTAGCTATTACACTGGAACAGTTTACGAAGTTTTCATGAACAAGGGAGAGATCAAGTCAAGCATCGCAGCAGGTGGGCGCTATGACAAGATGATTGGTTCGTTCCTTGAATCAAAGCGAGAATATCCAGCAGTGGGAATATCATTTGGCCTAAACACTCTGATGGATGCAATAAAGACTGAATATAAAGAGACCGTCTCAAAGGTCTTTGTCATTCCGATAAACACGTTCAAGCAGTCAATAAAGATAGTCAAAGAACTAAGAGAGAATAATATCAAAGCAGACATTGACTTGATGGAGCGCGGTCCAAGCAAGAACCTGAAATATGCAAACGGTCTTGGTATTCCATTTGTTTTATTCATCGGTGAAGATGAGATAAAGAAGAAAAAGTTCAAGCTAAAAGACATGGAATCTGGGAAAGAAAGAACATTAATAATTTCCAGTATAATAAAAGAACTAAGCTAGTTATCTTGGCTCAAATCTTTCTGCAAGCGCATAAAACCAACCTAATACTTCATCAGATGGTTTATCTTTACGAGTAATCAGTTCAACACCATCTTTATTATTGAATCTGATAAGATTATTTGCATACATACCTGAATTATATCCTCTACGTTCTTCAGCGCTTAACCAGAGTTCACCAGCATGCGCTTGATAATCTCTATTAGATAAATTGCACATGAAGTATTCTTTTAAGTGTTGAAAAGAAGCTTCAGCTAAATCAAACCGTTTGGTGTCTAAATTGACCATGTGTATCTGGCCACCACTCAGTAACCCTTCTATTGACGCAATATTCCTTAAGGTGGAATATCCTTCAGAAAGATGAATTAGTTCACTTCTCCTTGATTGTGGTGTGAAAGTATTAACGTGTTCATTATATGACAGATTTATCTCAGAATAAGGAATGATATGTTTTTCAAAGCATTCTTTGATATATCTGCTTTCATCATCACAATCATTATCCTTAGGTAACATTACTCCTTTCGCAGAAAAAGTGAGCTCTGCATATTCAGGTGTTACAGGAACCTTCATGATAAGTTCACTAAAAAGCTCAGGTGAATTTGCTCTTATCACTATTTGATTTGTTTCTGCCATAAAGCAGTATAATTTTACAGAATTTATAAAATTTATGTGGAAAACAAGATTTATAAATAAAACACACTTACTATACAAAATGGAATACAGAACAATAATAACTGTTTACCCTGACTGGCATGTGAGTAATGCAGTCAACTTATGCAGCTCAAAAGTACCTTTCAAACCAGAAATGACAATATACAATTCAGTTGAATATTACGAAAAAAACATTCACTTAAAGACTACTCCAAGAAACGAGTTAGTAAAAAAGGAGAAAAAGATAGGAAACATCATAAACATGCATAACAGTGACGGCATCAAAGATATCAACCAAATAAAATCAATGATAGAACATATCAAGTCGGGCAAAGATGTGTTATCTGAATCAGGCATGCCAAACATCAAACTTGTCAAAACAAGAAACAACGAACTAGTTCTTTTCGACGGCCACCATACAATGCTTGCTTATATGGCGATTGGCAAAGAGCACTTACACGAGATGCCACATTTATTTGTATACAACGAAGATGATAAAGAGATGAGTGATCAAGAAATCCATGCATTCTTTTGTGAACATGCCAAAGAGATTGAAGGAAAAGAATGGAGAGATTATGTAATCAACTGGCAAAATGAAAAAGACAAACAAGTATGTAAGCGAATAGATAATAACATGCAGGAATTATTCCAATCCCTCAAAAATTCGAATAATTTATAAACCTATTTATCTTAAAAAACAGTTATGGTCAAGTTTGAGGTCAACGAAACCTCTGTGAAATTATTTTTTCAAAAGAGAGGTTATAATATAACAAAGATTTTTTCTACACGCAGAGCTATAGTTGCATTTGGGAAAAAAGACAATAAGAAATACTTTCTGAAGTTCCCAAAAAATGAAGAGATAAGCAGGACTTCAAAGAATGATTATGTATGGTGTAGTAAACTTCATCAAAAATCTATTAAGAATAAATGGCCAGTCTATATTCCAAAGATTCACGAGAAAGGAATCTACAATAACCTTTTCTGGTTTGCAATTGATTATTTTGAGACAAAGGACGCTTTATCAGATCCTGACAAAAAATATATTAAATCTGATTTCATAAAAAAAGATCTTAACAAAACAATAGATTTCCTTTTCATACTGCCAAAAGTAAGAGTAAAGTTATTGACTGACACTGACAAACAATTCTATTTCTACAAATGTAGATATAAAAAGAATATAAAACCATTCATCAAATGGTCAATCAGATATGCATCAAAACAGATAAAGTATAATAATAAAGATGTCATGAAGATAATAGATAACACTAAATTTGAAGGAGTTGAGCTTGCACATACTGACTATAAACCATGGCACATGTTCAGGTACAAAGGTAAGATTGCTTTAATCGACTCAGAGAACACCAATAACCTAACACCAAAATATTACGATATTGCATCATACTATGCAAGAATTGTTGACATACTTAATAGGGAAGATATTGCAAACGTAATAATAAAGAAGTTCTACAAACGAGTCCCTAATCAAGACAAAGATAGTTTCATGGAACAGTTCCGTGCATTGGTCTCATGGATCTCTGTTGGAGA
>Ga0187833_10003502_pt1 | contig 15892 bp, 16 predicted proteins | sample ETNtaG_37_FD_167968 | JGI IMG/M metagenome (GOLD analysis project Ga0187833, IMG submission 167968) | Marine microbial and viral communities from oxygen minimum zone, Eastern Pacific Ocean - ETNP2014_SV_400_PacBio MetaG (Illumina Assembly) | ecosystem: Environmental > Aquatic > Marine > Hypoxic...
AGTAAAAAAAGACTTAAGTACAACAAAGAAGCTGCAGAGAATGTAAAAAAAGCTGTGACAGATTTTTTTATTACTACTTTTGAAATTACTTCACCATTATAAATAACAATATACTAAGCACATGAAACAGTTTCTAGGGATCTTGGTTCTGGTTTTGTTGTTAATCTATTTCGTTGCCTTGGCGTTAGCTTCTAATCTTTTAATAACTGTAATACACTCAGCATCAAGAAAAACTCTCTCAGGCTTACGATTCTTTGTGTCCCTTAAATAAAGATATTTTGTTTGCTCCCAATTCTCCTCCAGCCATCCTGAGCACTTAAGTTCTTCTTTTGGAGAAAAAGGCTGCCTCCATCGTAAGCCCCAAAGTTCTATATTTCTTTTACCTGAGTTTAATAACAGAATAATTACAGTACAGAAAAACGGAGCAAAATCAAAAGCTTTGCTCTTGCAATGATTCATTATTTTTTCAACATGATCATCCAACAATTTTGCCTTTATCTTCTTTTCCGGAAACTTAACAATGGAGCTGCAGGGATTCGGTCCCTTGATACGACCATTTGTTTTTGCCCATGTGTAAATAATTGAGATTACTTTTATTACATCGTTAGCAACAGTTGGAGTATCTTTTAATCTATGGTGCACAACCTCAACATGCCACTCAGTAATTTCATTTAAAGTATAATCCTTCAGGGGTTTGCTACTAACAATGTCTTTATATTCAACAATTCCCGTAAGCCTTCCCGCAATATTATTAAATTTTCCTTTCTGTATTTTTGATTTACTAAATTTGCTGGGCTTTAATAAAATATAGGTGTTGATAAGCTTCTTATATTTATTGATTGTAGCTTCCTTGTATTCATGTTTTTCAGACTTGTCCGCTAGTCTATAGCCTGAAAATCCTGACTTTAAAAAATCAAGTGAAAGCGATTCAAATGTTTTCTGACTTCTTTGTACAGACTCCCTCCCATTTAATATTTCCTTCTTTTTATCGGCAACAAGCGCTCTAGCTGCTTTCAAAGTTTGATTCTCAGCATCAGGATTAAATAAAAACAATTTTTTATAAACAGCATTCTTTTCATGTCGCTGTTTCTTGCTGTTCCACATCTTACGGTTGGCAACTACATAAAAAGTCTTAATTAATGTCGGAGAAATAAATATAACCAATCCATTGCAGCCACTATCGAATCTCTTATCGGGATAGATTCCGTTTCCTTCATAAGTAAGCGGGCCTAAATTCGTCTTTGTAAATTTAAAACTTTTTGCATGCTCGGGCTTACTTTTGCGGCCCCTTTTTGCAGCTATCCTTTTCCCAACTTCTATTGCTTCCATAAATTTTTTCCTTTCTTATTCTGGAAGGTCTAATTGAAAAAAGGGCGCCTTACACTTTACCGAAAGGCTTCGGGAAATCTCGTACCATTAACTTTACCATTAAAAAACGAAACAGACGGGCTACAAGGGCTAACATTACAAATTAGGGTTGAATTTCCTAACTTGAAACGACTCTAAAACCATTGTAAACATTGACTCATTACAAGGGCCTGTAGCTCAGCTGGTTAGAGCAGTACACTCATAATGTATTGGTCCCAGGTTCGAATCCTGGCGGGCCCACCAGTTGTTTCGATACTCAACCTGGTTAGATGCATGGTGAAGTATTATGTGTTGGCAGGCACAAATATGTACTTTTCACTTTAGTACACTTATTAATTTTTATCTATTGTTCTTTGACGATTTTACAATTTCAGTAGTTTTTGCAACAGCGTTGATGACAACATATTTCCCGCACATACAAAACAATATAAATTAAACTAATGTTTTAACTGATTGATCTTATCTTTTAGTTTTAATTTTAACTTTTTTAATTCTCTTAAATTCATCCAAGAGGCAGAAGTACGATCGTTTAATCTACTTTTTGTGGCTTTTTTTGTTATATTTTCAAGTTTTTTATGCTTCTTTTTCAGTTCTTTCAGTTCTGTCATCAAGAAACATTATAAATCCACTTTGTGACAAAAACAAGAACTTAAATAAACAATATATATAAATATTGTAATCTTTATTTATAATTTTTTCATTTAAAAAAAAATTTTTTTATCAATATAAAAAAACCTAATAATTCAACCCTTCCTATAATCATAAATAACATTAAGAAAAATTTTGAAGTTATGTTAAAATCCAAAAAATAAAATTCACTAAGATTATAGTTGCTCGAATTAACCGTATTAGTAATCGTTAAAATAGATAAAGTTAATAAATCTTTAAAATTGCTTTGTTCAAATGACAAAATTCCAGATAATATAAATAAGCTAATAATAAAAAAGATAACGGATAAAAAATAAATATTAATTTCTTCGTCTTCAGTTTTATATTTAGACAAAAAAAGTGTGTTACTCGAAACATACAACGGTTTTACAACCAGATAAATCTCTTTTAATGAAAATTTAAATAAAGTATATAATTTTATTAATTTTAATCCTGAGGAAGTAGAAAACGACGATCCTCCAATAATTACTAAAATTAATAAAAGAAATGACAAATTCGAAAATTGAGTATCTAAACCTAATCCTATATTTGACAAACTACTTAATACTGCAAATAAGATTGGAGCAAAGCCATAAATATTTTTAAAAAATATATAAACAAAAATTAAGATAAACAATATTAAAATTAAAAGATAAAAATCTTCATATATGTTTGTTAAAGATCTGTTACCAGAAAACAGATTATAAATTAAATAAAGATTAAATAAAGGAATTAGCATACAAAAAGAAAATACTAATTTTTGATTTTCTGATCGTAAGATATCACCTAAAAAATTTGTTGGAATAAAACCTCCTGCGGAAGTTATTGTCATAGATAGATTAAATCCTTCAAATAAACGAATGCCGGAATAAGTCAAAAGTATAAAAACTAGTACAGTCAATAATGAATAAATTATTAAAACTTTTATATATTGTTTTCTTATTTCAGATATATTGATCGATTCATAAGCAGAATAAATATTTTTTATTTTTATTTTTGATGATTCAGTTAATAAAAACAGAGAATATAAAAAATACAAACCTCCTAACCATTGAGAGCCTGATCTCCAAATCAACATGGGTTCGTCAATTTCATTAATATTTTCGAATATTGTAAAACCCGTAGATGTAAAACCGGATATTGCTTCAAAGTAAGAATTTATGAAATTTATATCGTAAATACTTAAATAATAAGGTATAGAAATTAGTAACGGTAAATAAACAAAACCAAAAATAACAAGAAATATTTTCTCAAAAAAATTTATCTTTTTATTAAAATATTTTTTATTAAAAAAAATTAAAACAACACTAAGCAATAAAAAAAAGAATAAACAAGTAAAGTATACATTTATATTTAGTGAGGTGTTAAAATAGTAACAGAAAAGAATAGTTAATAACAAAAAAATTGAAATGAATGATGTAAATATTCCTAAATATAGTAGCGTTAATCTAAACATTTGTTAATTAGAAGATATATTAAAAGGAACTAATCCTAAATAAATTTTCAACTTTGCTAAGTTGATCTCTTTTAGTTAAAAAAACAACTAAATCTTTTTTTTCAAAAACAAAGTCTGATTTTGGAATAATGATATCATCTTTTCTTAGTATGGCGCCTATCCTGATTTCCTTTGGAAGGTTAGATTCTTTTAAGCTTTTGTTAATTAGTTCTGAAGTTTCTATAATTTCAGCTTCTATAAATTCATATTCTCCATCTAACAAACTATACACAGTTTCTATAGTACCTTTATGTACATGCTTTAATATATTCGAAACAGTCGTCATTCTTGGATCAACCAAATCATCAATTTTTAACGATGACTGTAATAAACTGTAGTTTGATTTATTCACCAAAGCGATTGTTCTTTTGTTTGATGAAAATTTTTCAGCTAATACACATAACATTACATTATTTTCATCATCATTGGTTAAAGCTAAAACGGTTTCAATTTCTTCTATGTTAGCTTCTTTTAATACTTCTTCATCCAGTCCATCACCATTTATAACTATTGAGTTTTCAAGTTCACTTGCAATTTGTTCTGCTTTTTCTTTATTTTTTTCTATAATCTTTACTCTCACATCCTCTAGAGACTTCTCTAAATTTTTTGCTAAATTAAAACCAATATTGCCACCTCCAACAATTAGAATCTTTTTTGCAATTTTCTCTTCATGTCCAAAAGCTATAAGAGTTCTATTTAATTGAGAGGAATTGATCACTACATAAGCTTTGTCATTTAATTCCATTTTATCTGTTTTATTAAGTATTAAAAATTTTTCATTTCTTATTACGCCTAAAATATTTGCCTCTAAATCTGGAAATGTTTTTGTCAATTTATTTAATGGAATATTTGCCAAAGAGCACTTGTCATCTATTGCAATTTCTAACATTTTTATTTTGTTTTTAGCAAAAGGAACATTATCCAATGCTCCTGGAGCCTCAAGTTTTCTTTGTAAGGATTTTGCAACTTCTAATTCGGGAGAAATGATCACATCAACCGGTAGCTCTATTTTGCTATAAAGTTTATTATATTTTGGATCGAGGTAGTTTTGTGATCTTATTCTAGCAATTTTTTTGGCAACACTAAAAATAGAATGAGCTATTTGGCAAATTACCATGTTAACTTCATCGCTTTTTGTGACAGCAATAATCATGTCAGCTTCTTTTGCTCTGGCCTTTTCAAGAACAGATGGAAATGTAGCCCTTCCTACAATACCCTTTATATCTATTAACTCATTCATTTTTTGAATATCCTCGCTTGATTGGTCAATCATCGTTATTGAATGACCTTGGGCCGACAGCTGTTTAGCTATACTAAAGCCTACCCTTCCAGCACCACAAATAATAATATTCATTAGTTTATTCCCTTAATTCCTAGAGTTTTCAACTTTCTATGTAGTGCAGATCTTTCCATACCAACATAATCTGCGGTCTTTGATATGTTGCCTTTAAATTTTTTCAATTGTGAAGTTAAATAAGATTTTTCAAAATTTTCCCTTGCTTCTTTTAAAGGAAAAGAAAAATTGCTTTCGGATAAGTGTAATTGGTCAATAGAAACTTTTTTTAACGACTCGTTTATAATTGTATTTATATTTTCGCTTTTTTCATTTGGAGATAATATTGCAATTCTTTCAACTAAATTTCTTAGTTCCCTAACATTTCCTGGCCAAACATATTCAAATAAAATTTGATTGTTAGTATCAATTTTTAATTCTGATATTCCATATGTTTCTGAAATTGTTTTTGAAAAATAATCTATAAGCAGCGGAATATCTTCTATTCTATTCATTAATGGTTCAAGTATTATAGGAACAACATTTAATCTGTGATAAAGATCTTCTCTAAAATTTCCATCATCTATTTCTTTACGCATATTTTTACTTGATGTGCATATGATTCTTACATTTACATTAATATCATGATAACCGTTAATTCGTTTAAATTTCTGATCAGTTAATACTCTTAAAATTTTTGCTTGTGTTTCTAAAGGTATTTCTGCAACTTCATCAATAAGAAGTATACCTTCAGAAGCTTTCTCAAATGCTCCATAATGTATAGTTCCATCTTTGTTTTCTGAGCCGAAAAGCTCAAGCTCATATTTTTTAGGATCCAGCAATGCTCCGCTTAAAATAATTAAAGCTTTATTAGCACGATTAGAATTTTTATGAATTTTTCTTGCAACTAATTCCTTGCCTGATCCAGCTGGCCCAGAAATAAAAATTCTGCTTTCTGTCAAAGATAATTTATTTATTTGCTCTTTTAATTTTAATATAGAAGAGCTTTTTCCTATTAAATCGTAAGAGTGGAATAATTTGTTTTGAAGATTTTTATTTTCTTTTTTTAAACTGTAATTTTCAACTGCCCTATTTACAAAATTAATTAGTCTTTGTGAGTCAAATGGTTTTTGTATAAATTCAAATGCACCAGATTTTAATGAATCTACTGCCATTTTAATATTAGCATGCCCAGAAATGATTATAACGGGAATATCTATATCTTTTTTTTTAATGTGAGTTAGCAACTCAATTCCATCATTGTCTCCTTTATCGAGTTTTACGTCTATTATTGCTACATCTGGTAACTTTTTATCAATTTCACTTAAAGCCTGGTTATAATTTGCTGCTTCTCTAATATAAAAACCAAGATCTTTCAAAAGACTAGAAATAAGAAATCTTATATCCGAATTATCATCAATGATTAGAATTTCAGCTGACATTTTTTGGCAAAATAATTTCTACTCTCGCACCTTCTTGTTTTGGTATAAAATTAATTTTCCCATCATGATCACTTACCACTTTATTTACAATAGCCAAACCTAAACCAGTGCCCCTAACTTTTGTTGTGAAATATGGTTCAACTATTTTTTTCAAATTTTTGTTTGAAAAGCCTATGCCGTTATCATCAATTGTACAATATATATAGTTATTTTTTTCTTTAATTTCTATATCAATTTTACTAGAAAATCCTCCATTTTTCTTTGATTTGTTCATAATAGATTCAATAGAATTTTTTACCAAATTTATAAACATCCTGTTTAATTGTTCTTCATCAGCGGATATTAATATTTTTTCTTTTTCACATACAAAATTAAAATTAATGTTACTATTTGAAAGAGAGTGTAAATCAATAGTTCTTAAAATAACTTTTTTTATATCAGTTTTTTTAAAAATCGGTTTTGGCATCCTTGCAAAGTCCGAAAATTCGTTAACAAGACGTTCTATATCTTTAATCTGTCTATTAATTGTTTTTAAATAATTTTCGAAATTTTCTTGATCTTTTTCACTTGAAATTTTACTTAAATATTTCTCTCTTAATCTATCGATGGATAACTGAATAGGTGTCAAAGGATTCTTTATTTCATGCGCTAATTTTCTAGCTACATTCTCCCATGCCTCATGTCTTTCTGATAATAATAATTTATCTTGTTGTCCTTTTAATCTATCTATCATCGAATTAAAATTTTTATTTAATTTATCAATTTCTTCTTCCGCTTCTATTATTGGAACCTTTGTGTTTAAATTTCCAGCGCTGATACTCTCTGATGCTCTAATTAAATTAACTATAGGTCTAAAAAATCTTGAGGCAAATTTTATTCCAATTGTGATCGATAAAAATAATAGCAACGTTACAACAATTACATAAATTAATGCAAATGTTATTTTAATTCCTGTTCTTTTGTTTTTAACACTATAATAAAAATTTACAGCTTGTTCGGTTTCTTTAAGGTATTTTATAATCTTTGGTTCTAGAAATTTTACAACATACAAATATGTATCAATAAAATTTTCAAGTTTTAATAGTGAAGAAGATCTATTTGTAATCGCGTCAGTAATTTTAATTGGTCTATTTTCTGAAGATAATAATTCAAATGCTTTACCTAACGGAGGAACAAATTCTAATGAGGTATCTCTTACGCTAGACATTATTTTTTGTCCTGAGCCATCAAGTAGATGTATCTCGTCTAATCTTCTTATTAATCTTTGATGTCTTAAAACTTCTTTTAAAATTGTATGGTTATCATGAAATAATTTAGCATTTCTATTTATATCTATTGCAATCAACAAAATATCGGCTTCTATATTACTTCTAGTTACATCCACATAATTTTTTGCAACATCATATGAATTATTTACCGCTGTGGTAATTTTTTGATCAAAATACTTTTGTAACCCCAAGGAAAATAAGAATAAAGAAAATATGGCTATAAGTATTGATGGCAGTAAAGTAGATAGGGAAAAAAAAGTTATATATCTAAGGTTTGCTTTTGAACCTACCTCCTGTAGATCTTTATCTTTAAAAAGTTTATAAATCTCTTTGACAATTATTAAAAAAAATAACAGAACCAATGCCAGGTCCAGAACTAATAAGGTTTGAAAGTTAAAATACTTTAATTCAATAAGGCTATCATTAATGAATTTAAAAAATGTTAATATACCTAACGGAAGACTTATTGAAAAAATAACAAAAACCCATTTATTTTTTTTGACAAAATCTAGCATTTCAGAATAATAAAATATTTAAAATATTATTGATATATAATACTAAATGAACATTTTTTTAATACTACTTGCTGCTGGCGAAAGTAAAAGGTTAAAATCAACAGCGCCAAAACCCTATATAATAGTTAACCATAAAAAATTATTAGAACATACATTAAATTCATTCCGAGATTTTCCTGCAATTAAAAAAACTATAATTGTTTATAATAAAAAACATAAAAAATATTTAAATAAATTAAATCCAAAAAACACCTTAAAAGTTGCAGGAGGTAAAACCAGACAAGAGTCAACATTTAAAGCACTAAAAAGAATAAAAAAAATGAATTGTAAAAAAATATTAATTCATGACGCCGCTAGGCCATTTCCTTCTAAAAGAATTATAAATGAAATTATAAAAAAACTTAGAACAAATCATGTAGTGGTACCCATAATAAAAGTAAATGACGCAACAAAACGGATCGAAAAAAAAATAATTTTTAAAAATATTAAACGTAACAGTTTAAGATTTTCTCAAACTCCACAAGGTTTTACTTTTAAAAAGATATATGAAAAACATAGCAAAAATATAAACACATCATTTGATGATGACTCTGCTTTGTTCACAAAAGATGGAGAAAAAGTAGTAACTATAAATGGTAGTAAAACAAATTTAAAAATAACTGATAAAGAAGATCTGGATATATTTAAGTCTTTATTAAAAAAAAAAAATTATTCTGGTATCGGATTTGATATACACAGATTAGTCAAAGGAAGAAAGCTTTACTTGGGAGGAGTTAAAATACCTTTTGTCCTAGGACTAAAAGGTCACTCCGATGCTGATCCAGTTCTTCATGCTCTCATCGATAGTTTGCTTGGTGCTTGTAGATTGGGCGACATTGGCAGATTATTTTCAGATAAAAATAGAAAATATAAGAATATTAGATCAACAATTTTATTAAAAAAGGTTGTTGAATTAATTAAATCCAAGAACTTTTCAATTAACAACATTGATATAAATATTATCGCTCAAAAACCTAAAATAAATAAACATTCTACAAAAATGATACGAACAATAAGTAAATTATGTGAAGTAAAAACAAATCAAATAAATATTAAAGGTAAGACAACAGAGAAACTTGGTTTAATTGGAAAAGGAAAGGCCATAGCATCTGAAGTTATAACTTCTGTGACCAAATATGATTAATAAAATAAATTTATTTTTTGTAACCTTTTTTGGAATTGGATATGTTAAATTTGCTCCTGGAACTTTTGCATCAATAATAACATCTATATTATTATTTATTTCTTTTCATATATTAAACATTTCTTCAAATATAATTTTGATATTTCTTTTTTTCATTTTTTTTTATTCTTTTTATGCGGTTAGTTCATATATAAAAAAAATTAGTAATAAAGATCCAAAAGAAGTTGTAATAGATGAGGTAATTGGACAATCAATACCTATATATCTTTATGAAATATCACATGGCACAGCAAAACTATTTAATGATGCTTTAATGTTCTATGCAATAATATTTGTACTTTTTAGACTTTTTGACATCTTTAAACCTTTCCCAATAAGTTATTTTGATAAAAAATTTAAAAATAGTTTTGGTGTTATTTTTGACGATATTTGTGCAGGTTTATATGTTGTATTAATTATTATTATATACATGATTTTAAAATGAAAAAGTTACCACAAAAAATAGTTAAATTATTAAGTAGAAAAAAATTAAAAATTTCTTTTGCTGAATCTTGTACTGGAGGTTTGCTTTCAAACACTATTACCTCCGTTAGTGGATCTTCTAAGGTATTTACCCTTGGTTTGGTTACATATTCTAATGAATCTAAAAATACTGTTCTTAAAATTCCTAAAGAAAAACTAAAAAAGTATGGTGCTGTTAGTTATGAAACTTGCTTATCTATGGTAAAAAACTTAAATAAAATTAGTAAAACTGGAGTATCTGTTTCCATAACTGGGATAGCCGGTCCTAAAGGGGGTTCAAGAAAAAAACCTGTGGGTTTGATTTTCATCGGTATTAAAAAGGGAAATAAAACTTTGGTCAAAAAACACTTATTTAAAAATAAAGGTCGTTTATATATTCAAAAAACTGCAGTCAATAAATCTCTAGAACTTATTTTAAGCTCTATTGAATAACTCGTTAGCTCTCTTTTCAAAAGCATCTGCTATTTTTTCTAACCCTAAATCAAAAGTTTTAATCATTAAAAGATTTAAAATCTTATTTTTAAGCTCAAAATCAACATTAAAATCCACTTCGCTTAAGCTACCAAGTTGTCTAAAAAACCATTTGTTTTCCAGATGTTTCAAGGGTCCGTCTATATTGGTCACATTTATTGAATCAGTAGATTTATCGTAAATAACATAGCTTTTATATGTTTCTTTAAAAAAACTTTTTCCGATGGTTAGATCAGCTGTAATTTCTATCGTATTTTTTTTATCAACGTTAGTATGTATCTTTGCGTCTAAACACCAGGGTACAAATTCTGGATATTTTTCAATATCAAGCACCATGTCGATTAAATTTTTTTTGGAACAGGGAATTTTTTTTGTTATTGAAGCTAATGGCATTGAGATTGATTTTCTCTCAATTTTTTTATTTTAGAAAAATCTTCATCTGCATGGTATGAGGACCTAGTAAGAGGCGATGAAGCAACTATTAGAAATCCCTTGGACTCTGCTATTGTTTTTAATTCCTTATATTCTTCTGGATGAACATATCTCTTTAATGGGTAATGTTTTACAGAAGGTTGTAAATATTGGCCTATTGTTAGAAAATCAACATCAGCGCTAATTAAATCATTCATTACTTGTAAAATTTCATCTTTTTCTTCTCCTAATCCAAGCATAATTCCAGATTTGGTAAATATTTTGTTATTTATTTTTTTAGCCGACTTTAATAGTTCCAAAGAAGCAAAATATCTAGAACCAGGTCTAACTTTTAAATAAAGACTTGGGACTGTTTCTATATTGTGATTAAAAACATCTGGATTAGCTTCTACAACTTTTTTATAAACATTGCCTTTTCTTAAAAAATCTGGAGTCAAAATTTCAATAGTCGTATTTTTATTAAGTTTTCTAGTTTCATTTATTACTTCTGAAAAATGTTCCGCACCACCGTCTCTTAAATCATCTCGGTCGACCGAAGTTATTACAACGTGTTTTAAATTAAGTTCTTTAGTAGCTTTTGCAATTTTTATGGATTCTAATAGATCTAAGGGCTTTGGTTTGCCAGTTTTAACATCACAAAATCCACATGCTCTCGTGCAAGTATCGCCCATGATCATAAATGCAGCATGTCTTTTGCTCCAACATTCCGTAATATTTGGACAGTTTGCTTCCTGACAAACAGTATTTAAATTATTTTTATTAATTATGTTTTTTGTTAAAAAAAAATTCTGAGAATTGGTTATTTTGGACCTGATCCATTCAGGTTTTTTTTTTATTGGATTAGATAGTTTATTAATTTTTTCTGGATGTCTAATTATCATTTGATCGACCTAAATATACTGTTTCATTTTGTTTTCCGTAAAAAAATTTTTCTCTATAAAGAATTTCCAAATAATCTAAATCAATATTCCCTGTCAAAAGAAGAATTTTTTCTTCGACATCATTAAGTTCTGCTATCAAATTGTTCTTTTTCTGAATTAGTTGATTTTGAATCTCCTTCTTTTCAAAATACGAAAATAAACCACGCTCTCCATCCAATAAATTAAAAGCAATATAAACAAAAAAGAAAGTGCTTATCAGAAGAAAATAATTTTTTTTTAATATTTCTACCATCTTCATAGATTAAATATTAGCCATTTTTGCTTGTTTTCCAAGTTCTTCTTCAATTCTCAATAACCTATTATATTTTGCGACTCTTTCAGATCTTGCTAAAGAACCAGTTTTAATTTGTGATGAATTTGTCGCCACTGCCAAATCAGCTATAAACGTATCTTCAGACTCTCCCGACCTGTGGGAAATAATTGTTTTATATTTATTTTTTTTAGCTAATTTAATTACGTTTAAAGTTTCTGTTAACGTCCCTATTTGATTTGGTTTTATTAATATACAATTTGCTGATCCCAACTTTATTCCTTTTTTTAATCTTTCAACATTTGTAACAAAAAGATCATCACCAACTACCTGTATTTTTTTTCCATTTTCTGATGTCAATTTTGACCAAGCATCCCAATCTTCTTCTGCAAAAGGATCTTCTATGGATTTAATGGGATAGTATGAAATAATTTTATTATAATACTTTATTGTTTCTTCTACACTAGAAGGGCTTTCACTTTTAATTGAGTATTCGCCATTAATATCTATTAATTCATTGGCCGCAACATCAAGACATATTGTAATGTCATGACCAGGTTTTAATTTAGATTTTTCTATTGCATCAACAATTAAATCTAAAGCTTTTTCGTTAGACTTAATTGATGGAGCAAAACCTCCTTCATCACCAACATTAATTAAAAATTTCTTTGATTTTAACAATTTCCTCAAATTTTGAATAACTAGAAAGCACTTTTCAATCGCATCACTAAAACTTGTAGAAGAATCTGGTCTTATCATAAATTCCTGAATTCTAAGGTCATTATCGGCATGTACGCCACCATTAATTATGTTCATCAATGGATAGGGCATAAAAGCAAATTTTTTTACTCCAAGACTGCGAAAAAGAGGTTCGTTATTTGATATAGCTGCAGCTTTAGATACAGCTAAAGAAACTGCAAGCGTAGTGTTTGCTCCTATTTTTTTTTTATTTTCTGTACCATCAATTTCTAACAATATTTTATCTATTTGTTTTTGATTATTAATGTTTATATTAAATAAACTTCGATAAATTATAGAATTAATATATTTAACCGCTTTAAGAACGCTCTTGCCAAAAAAATAATTTTTATCACCATCACGTAATTCATGTGCTTCGAATGCTCCTGTTGAAGCTCCAGATGGGGCTATCGCTGAAGCAGATATATTTTTATTTACAAAAACTTCAGCTTCAACTGTTGGATTGCCCCTGCTATCAAAAACCTGTCGACCTTTGATATTAGTTATTTTTGCCATTCTTTATTATTTGATCAATCTTTAACAATTGTTTTAACAAATTCTCCATTTTTGATAATGGAACCATATTTGGTCCATCAGATGGCGAATTATCTGGATCAGGATGTGTTTCTATAAAAACTGCAGCTACTCCCACAGCTACAGCAGCACGAGCAAGGTGTTTTACAAATTCTCTTTGACCTCCAGTTTTATCTCCCATACCACCTGGTTGTTGAACCGAATGCGTTGCGTCAAAAACAACTGGGTAACCACTTTTTGCCATTATCGGAAGCGATCTCATATCGGAAACCAAGGTGTTGTAACCAAAACTAACACCTCTTTCTGTGACCAAAATATTTTTATTACCTGATTCCTCAATTTTTTTTGTAACATTCAGCATATCCCATGGTGCTAAAAACTGACCTTTTTTAATATTTATTATTTTTTTAGTTTTAGCCGCAGCTACTAATAAATCCGTTTGCCTACATAAAAAAGCTGGTATTTGCAAAACATCTACATGTTTTGAAACAATTTCACATTGTTCTACAGTGTGAACGTCAGTCAATACCGGTATTTCTAAATCTCTTCTAATTTTATCAAAAATTGGAAGGGATTCCTGAAGTCCAGCACCTCTTTCACTCTTTATGCTAGTTCTGTTGGCTTTGTCAAAAGAGGTTTTATAAATCAATCCTATATTGTTTTTTTTTGTAATTTCTTTCAATTTACTAGCAACATCAACTGCATGTTTTTCATTTTCTAATTGGCATGGACCAGCTATCAAAGTAAATGGCTTAGAGTTTGAGATGCTCAATTTTCCACATTTAACCAGTTTATTTTCCATTAATTTCTTTCCTTATTTATTTCTGCAGCCTTAACAAAAGATGAAAATAAAGGATGGGGAGTAAAAGGTCTTGATTTAAATTCAGGATGGAACTGAACGCCAATAAACCATGGGTGATTTTTTAATTCAATTATTTCAGGCAACATGCCATCAGGTGATAAAGCAGAAAAAATTAATCCTTTTTTCTCAAATTCTTCTTTGTATTTTATGTTAACTTCGTATCTATGTCTGTGTCTTTCTCTAATTTTTTTCATCGAATATATTTTATGTATCAAAGAATTATTTTTTAGTATTGCTTTGTACAAACCTAATCTCATCGTACCACCTAAATTTTTTTCACTTCCTTTAAACGTTTTTTTTCCTTTTTGCCATTCTTCCAATAAACCAACAACAGGTGTGCAATTATTACCAAATTCACTAGTTGAGGCGTCTTTTATATTCAATAAGTTTCTAGCCGCCTCAATTACTGCCATTTGCATACCAAAGCATATTCCGAAGAAAGGTATATTGTTCAATCTTGCATATTTTATGGCAGCAATTTTACCTTCACTACCTCTTTTACCAAAGCCACCAGGAATAAGTACACCTGATAAGTCTTTTAATAATGAGTTTAAGTTTTGAATTTTTAAATTTTCTGAATCTATTCTTGTAAGATTAACTTTAAGATTGTTTGATATTCCACCGTGAATTAATGCTTCATCTAGAGATTTATATGCGTCTTTAAGATTCACGTATTTTCCTATAATTCCTATATTTACATCTTTTTTCGATCCTATAATTTTTGAAGTAATGTTTTTCCATTTTGTAAGATTTGGGTGTTTTTTGCCCTTGATATTGAAGATTGATAATGCCCTATCATCAAGTTTTTCTTTATGAAAACTAATTGGTGCCTCATAGATTGTTTTAACATCAATAGTTTCAATAACGTTTTCAATACTAACGTTACAAAATAAAGATATTTTTTTTCTTTCTGGTGTTGGAATTTTTTTTTCTGATCTACATATAATTATATCTGGTTGAATACCTAGGCTCCTTAGTTCTTTAACTGAATGTTGAGTTGGTTTTGTCTTGAGTTCACCTGAAGCTTTCATGTATGGAACTAGAGTTAAATGAATAAACAAGCTGTTTTTTTTGCCTACATCGTTTGAAAATTGTCTAATCGCTTCTAAAAAAGGTAAACTTTCTATATCACCAACCGTTCCACCAATTTCACAAATTACAAAATCCTCATTTTTTATATCGTAGGATATAAATTTTTTTATAAGATCGGTCACATGTGGAACCACTTGGACAGTTCCACCTAAGTAATCTCCTTTTCTTTCTTTTTTTATTATATCGCTGTAAATACCTCCTGTTGTAATATTGTCAGATTTGGTAGCAGAAATTCCTGTAAATCTTTCGTAATGACCTATATCTAAATCGGTTTCTGATCCATCATCAGTTACAAAAACTTCTCCATGTTGAAAAGGATTCATTGTTCCAGGATCTACATTTAAATATGGATCCAGTTTTCTAATTCTAACTTTAAATCCCCTCAACTGTAACAATGCGGCCAATGAAGCGGAAGAAAGTCCCTTACCAAGTGATGATACCACGCCGCCGGTGACGAATACATATCGCGCCATGGAAGTATGTTATAGCTAATTAATATTTAAATTTAAAGGATTAATTCTAGTTTTTTGGAATTTTTGGTGACGAATCCTCTTTTTCTTCTTCAATCTTGTCTATAACTGAAGTTGAGGTAGGTAAATCTTTTCTGCCAATGATAGTTAAACTTAAACTGCAAATTATGAATAACGTAGCAATTATCGCGGTTGCTTTAGTAAAAAAATTTCCAGCTGATCTTGAAAACATAAAGCTATCTTGAGATACACCGATTCCAAGGGCTCCTCCCTCAGATTTTTGGAGTAAAATCAGAAGAATTAGGATAATTGCAAATATGATGTTCAGCGTAAGAAGAATATTTTCCATGAGAACTACATATAACAATTTTTTATTATATCAATAAAT